>Ga0181594_10000309_pt1 | contig 43408 bp, 34 predicted proteins | sample 071ome_18_FD_145603 | JGI IMG/M metagenome (GOLD analysis project Ga0181594, IMG submission 145603) | Coastal salt marsh microbial communities from the Groves Creek Marsh, Skidaway Island, Georgia - 071413BT metaG (spades assembly) | ecosystem: Environmental > Aquatic > Marine > Intertidal zone...
TGAGGCCCTGGTCCATCTGGCGCAGGCTGGTCTGGTCAAGAAGGAGCCGCGGCGCTGCGCAGTAGTTGCGCGGATCGATCTGGCCGAATGCCGGGCAATGTTCGAAGCCATAGGTGAGCTAGAGGGACTGTCTGCTCGTCTCGCGGCCGAAAGAATGACAAGGCAAGAGAAGCGCGAGCTTTCCGAATTGCACGAACGCGCCTTCGACATCCTCGAGAACGGGAGCGAAGATGATTACGCCGAGATCGGGCGCGCCTTTCATTATGCAGTGCTGACCGGTGCGAAGAACTCTTCGCTGCTTCAGATTACAGACACACTTGCGACCAGGCTCATCCCTTACCGCCGCTTCCAGATCAGGGCCCCGGGCCAACTCAAGAAGAATCAGGACGATCACGAGCTGATCGTCAAGGCGATCCACTCGTCGGACAGGGAATTGGCCTTCTCGTTGATGCGCGCGCACTCCGCCGATCAGGATGCGACGCTTGTCAGGATGATCGAAGGTGCAGGTGTCTTTGAGAACCGCGGCGGTCAGCTTCGCGAGATTTCCGCGATGCTGGCGAGCCTGAGCTGATGGCCCTGACGATGCAGAAGCCAGCATGAACGAACAAATAGAGCTTGATGCCCTCGCAGGCCGTGCGCTTACCCATGTTCGCGCAGGAACAACCGACCGAGCGGATAGGCAGATGACGGTGACCGTGGCGGCCTATCTCGACGAAGAGCGCTACCAATCCGAATTGGCCGGCATCTTTCGCAAGCTCCCCTTACCTATCGCCTTGTCGCTCGAAGTTCCCGAACCGGGCAGTTACCTGGCACGCACCGTGATGGATCAACCGCTGTTGATAACACGTGGGGCCAAGGACGAGGTCAATGTGTTCCTTAATGTATGCCGGCACAGGGGCGCAAAGATTTGCGCGGAAGGCAGCGGCAAACAACGGAAATTCTCGTGCCCCTATCATTCGTGGACTTACGATAACGAAGGTCACCTGACCGGAGTTTACGGTGAGAGCTCGTTCGGAGAGATTGATCGTTCCACTCTGTCACTGACAAGGCTCCACGCTGCCGAGCGGCACGGAATCATATTCGCAGCCTTGGATGCCAAACTTACCTTCGACATTGACCGGTGGCTTGGCGATATCGGACCCCGGCTCGCCTCGCTCAAGCTCGATAAGCTATACCTCGCACAAGTGCGTGAGCTCGACAGTCCGGGCTGGAAAGCAACGCTCGACGGCTATCTGGAAGTCTACCATCACGACACGGTGCACAGGTCGACTGTGGGGCAGCACACGATCGGCAACCTGCTGGTCCACGATACATTCGGCCCGCACCAGAGGCTGACCTTTGCACGTCCTGCGTTGAAGAACCTGGACGAAGACACGATCCCGCAGGGGAGTGGCAGGCAATTCATCCGGATGATCCATTCCGTATTCCCGAATCTGTCAATCTCGGGGATCCTTGGAGAGCATTGCCTCGTCAGCCAGGTCTGGCCTTCGCAAACCCCTGATAAAACGCTGACCCGGCAATTCCTGCTCGCTTCTGCTCCGCCCGCGAACGACCAGGAACGCGACGCAATCGAGAATTTCAGCGCGATGACGCTGCAGGCTGTGCGCGACGAGGACTATGCGATCGTCTCGACCATACAGGCAGGTCTTGCGTCGGGGGCAAATGAAGACTTTGTGTTCGGCCGCAACGAACCGGGCCTGCAGCATTATCACAGCTGGGTCGACCGGATCATGGCGGGCAAGATTGAAGGACTGGGAATTTGACGACGCTTGAAGATCTCGCCGCGCGTGTCGACCGGCTCGAAGCGCGCAACGCCATCACTGAGCTGGTGAGCAGCTATGCCATCGCCTGCGACGAGCACGACATGCCGCGGCTCGCCGGTCTGTTCGCCGAAGATGCGCAGTTCGACAGTCCCAGCGGAGTGATGCAGGCAAGCGGACGTCAGGCCATAGCCGACATGTTTGTCGAATTGTTCAAGATTCGCGGCCCGGGCTACCACTGGACGCATGATAACTTCGTGCGCTTCGACGAGAGCGATCCCGACCACGCGACCGGGCTAGTGCTGAGCCATGCAGAGACCACACCAGGTGGAACAGTAAGCCTTGCGGCGATGAAGTATGACGACATCTATCGCCGCGAAGCAGGCGTCTGGCGCTTTGCCAAACGCACCATCCAGTTTCTCTACTACGTCCCGGCGGACCAGTATTCGAACGGGCTCAACAGCAGGCACCGTCTCAATTTTGGCGATGACGCACATCCCGCCGACTATCCCGAGAATCTTGCCAGTTGGCGCGACTTCGAACGCGTGCACATGGGGCAGAACATAAAGACAGGATCGAATGAATGACTGGATTTTCGCATACGCTCGACATCACCATCCCCGCGCTGGACAAGCAATTGATCGGCGGGGCCTGGGTCGGCTCGGCATCGTCTGAGACATCACCAGTCATATCTCCTTCCACTGAAGAGGAACTGACCCGGGTCGTCATGCCGACAATCTATGATGCTGACAGGGCGGTCGATGCGGCAGATGCGGCGTTCCAATCGGGGCCCTGGCCCAGGATGTCCGTGGAGGAGCGGATCGATACCTGCTCAAGGCTATGCGACGCGCTGGAGCGGCGGCTGCCCGAACTCAATCGGGCATGGGCCTTCGAATCCGGACCAACGATTGCTCACGGCGAAATCATCAATGACATGGTTGGCGCGATGGTCTGGCGCCAGATGCTCGATTTTGCCCGCGACATCGAATGGGAAGAAGATCGCGACGGCGCCAAGGTCATGCGCGAGCCCGTCGGCCCCGTCCTGACCATCATGACCTTCAATGGCCCGATCGTGCTGATGGGCATGAAGGTCATCCCGGCGTTGCTTGCCGGCAACCCGGTCATCGCCAAATTCGCGCCTGAATCGCAGCTGACGATGCGGCTCATCGGCGAGGCGGTGATCGAAGCTGGCTTCCCCGCAGGAGTGGTGTCGCTGCTCGCCGCCGATACGCCCGTGACCCAGCATCTCGTCAGCCATGACAAGATCGACATGGTCTCGCTCACGGGCGGAACCTCCATCGGTATCGACGTCGTCAAACGAACCGCTGACCGGCTCGCGCGCACGATCATGGAGTTGGGAGGGAAGTCTCCGGCCATCCTACTGGAAGATGTCGATCTCGATCAGGCTATGGACACACTTGTCGGTGGCTCGACCGGCTTCATGGGGCAGGTCTGCGTCAACCTATCACGCGTTCTCGCTCCGAAAAGCCGCTACGACGAGATTGTCGATGCACTCGCCGAACGTTACAAAGCGATCAGCCTGGGCAACCCGCTTTCCGGTCAAGTCGACCAAGGGCCAATGTCGGTCGAACGTGGCCGCGACCGCGCCGAGGCTTACGTGGCAGGAGCCTTAAGCGAAGGCGCGGAAATCGCCGCCGGAGGCAAGCGCCCCCAAGGTTTCCAGCGCGGTTACTGGTATGAGCCGACCTTGCTCCGTGCCGTTGACAACCAGATGGCAGTTGCGCGCGAAGAGGTGTTTGGGCCCGTCACTGTCGTCATCCCCTACGAAGGGGACGAGGAAGCGCTGGCAATCGCCAATGACAGCGATTTCGGGCTTGCAGCATCGATCTACACGCCCGACCAGGACCGCGCCTGGAACATGGCAAGGCAGCTGCAATCGGGCACGGTCGCGATCAATATGGCCGGGATCAGCTTCGCAGCGCCTTTCGGCGGCTACAAGAAATCCGGTTGGGGCAAGGAATGTGGCCCTGAAGGCATTCTAGCGTTCACCCAGGTGAAGCAGGTTGTTGCCGCCTAGATTGGAAGACCTCGATTCTCTCTTCGAGGTTGCAGGGCAGGAGGAAAGCTACAACTAGCACGCGGTTATTGAGCATCCGATATCATCGCTCAGCCCCAGATACGCTCTTCACGATCCATGAAAGTTCGGATCGCCTGCACGTGTTTCCGATTCAATGGGCGCATTTGACCGGTCCTCGCAGTAATAGTTCCCAGGCAATGGGCTCTGGGCAGCAAAATCGAATTGTGAGTACGTCATGTTCATTCTCCTCAGCCGGAATGGCCTTGGAGAAAGTCCGCTCTTGGGAACTAAGAAATCGGAAGCCTACGTCGCGGATTGTGGCGCATTGCAGTCATTCCGCGATGGATTGAGCCGCAACCATAAGCTTCGAGATCGCTGTCACTGACCTATGCAGCGCTTCGACCTTATCTGGTTCGAACCGGCTGCTCGGCGTACCTAGGTCGAGAGCTATGAGGCTCGCATTCCTGTCGCCCGACATTCAGCGCGACATCATGCGCGGCCTGCAGCCGCCCAAACTCAATTTAAAGAAGCTGCTCCATCTCGACATTCCTGCTGACTGGAATGCTCAAAAGGGAGCCCTTGGCTGGGTCGAATCAGCTACTCCCTGATCCGCATAAACCGAACCCTGTTCGTCCAGAAAAATTCCCTGATATGAGATTTGAATTCCCTGTTATCGCAATAACAGGGAATTGCGGCTTCCTCGCGCACAACCCATTGTTTTGCATGTACAAATCAAAATCCGATCTTCGATCAACGCCGGAAATCCTGCTCCGATTGCCTGCTTTTCAATGAATTTCCCTGTAAATCGGGCCTTATCAGGGAAACCGAACCTTCCTCATTCGGCCAAGAGACGGCCGCGCAAAATTCACCCCAAAGCGCGCAAATCATCTCTACAAAAATTCAAACGATGGAAGGCCGATCATTGACGATCCGGCACCAACCGGATCGCAAACCCACCGCCAGGTGCCATAGTCAAATCGAGTTTGTCAGCGAATGAAACGGTGCGCTCTTCAATCACGATGTGAAAGCGCGTGTCACCGATGTAGTGCGCATTCTCTCCGTCACGATAGATTTGCGCGGTGTAGCTCTTTCCGTCGTCCAGAAAGTCGAGCGCCACTGAAACGTCGCGTGCGTCTTCATTAGTGCCGCCACCTACGAACCATTCCTCACTGCCACGGTCTTTGCGTGCGGTGATTACATAATCGCCTACTTCCGCATCCAGAATTAGGCTTTCGGACCAATCGACTGGCACATCCTTGATGAACTGGAATGCATCCATGTGCTCTTCGTAATGCTCAGGCAAATCAGCCGCCATCTGGATCGGCGAGTAGATCAGGACATATTCGGCCAAGGCGCGCGCCTTAGTCATCTGTAACGGTTGCCCGTTGCCTTCCAGGCTCAACACACCGGGCGTGTAATCCATCGGACCTGATAGCATGCGCGTGAATACCATGATTGGAACATGGTTCGGACCGTTCGGCGGCACACCCCAGGCGTTGAATTCCATGCCGCGCGCGCCTTCGCGGCTGACGAAGTTGGGATAAGTGCGACGAAGCCCGGTATCCTTCACCGGCTCATGCGCATTGATTGCAATACCGCGTTTGGCCGCCTCGGTAATGACCCGAAGATGGTGACGCTGCATCACCTGACTTTCGGTGCATTCGCGAGTCTCGCGGCCATCGGGATGGACATAGCGCAGATTGCATGCATCGGTAACATAGCCGGTCTTGATCGATTTCACGCCGCGCTCGGCCATCAGGTCAAGGCCTGCTTCAAGCTGGCTTTCATAGTTACCGATATCACCGGATGTTTCGTGGTGGCCAACGATCGGTACGCCCTTCTCAGCGGCATAGCGAGCGAGCTCTTCGAAGTCGTAATCGGGATAGGTCTCAGTGAAGCTGAACAGCTTGCCGTTGAAGAACCAATTACCATCCCAGCCGATGTTCCAGCCTTCAACCAAGACACCTTCAAAGCCATGCTCGGCAGCGAAATCAATATAGCGCTTGGTGTTCTCGGTCGTCGCGCCGTGCGGAGCGGTTGTGAAGCTGCCGTCAGACGCCGAGCCGACATTTGCACCCCAGCTCTCTTCTCCCAAGTGGAGCGACCACCAGATGCCCATATATTTGTGCGGCTTTACCCAACTGACATCACCAAGCTTGTTGGGTTCATTGAGGTTCAGCTCGATGTCACTCATCGCCAAGCCAGCGGCATCCAGGCTGATGCGAATGGTCCTCCAAGGTGTATTAAACGGTAGGTCACGCACTGCCCGCGCAGCGGTACTGCCGGTAGGTGCGAGCGTGGCGCGGAAATTCGTGCCAGTTGTACGCTTCACCCACATCCCTGCGAAATCGACCAACTGTGCTTCATGGATCGCGACATGTGTTCCGTTGTCCATCCGCACCGTGAATGGTGTGTGCACCAGCGGAACGGCTGATATCGGAGTCTCTTCGTACAGATATTCGTAGCGATTCCATTCGCCGCCTGGGATCCACCATGCGGTCCCGTCAGACGCAAAATTGAACTCGGTCAGTTCTTCGGCAACGCGCAAAGTCTGACCCAGGCTTGGATCGTCAAACACATAGCGGAAACCCACTCCATCATCGAACACTCGGAAGGTCACACCAAAACGGCGCTTCTCGTCGCTTTCCTCCTCGAACCGAACCGTCAGCTCATTGTGATGATCGCGCACAAACTGGCGCTCTCCCCAAGGCTGTTCCCAAGTCTCCTCGTGGCTTCTGGTTTCGGAACCGATGATCTTGAGTCGCCGGTCGAGCTTGTCCTGATCCGTCAGCAGGAAACCCAATGCGCTACGCGTCAAAACAGCTTCGCCTGCACGATCGATCGAATAGCCGGGACGCCCTTCGCCGGTTACATCTACCGTGACGACAATCTGACCATCGGGAGAAGCGACTTTCACGGCAGCGCTTTTCTGCGCACGAAGCGGCGATGAGAACGCTAGCGCGCTCAGTACCAGAGCAGCAAGAATACCGAAAAGGCGATTGACGGATGCTTTCATCATTCTCTCCACGCGCAAAAATACAAATTCCTGCAAATTTTCTCTCTAGAATTCCCCTATAGCATATTTTGCCTCGCAAAATCCAAGCATAATCTTTGCAAAATTTGCAGGAATGTGCATTATTCGGGGCGTGTAAGGGGAGAGGCGGCGTGCAAAAACTTGCTCTGGTGAATCCACTGGCATTGGCGAGCGCACTGGCTCTGACCGGTTGTGGTGGTGGTGACTCAAGCGCTCCGGCTGCAACGAGCAATGCACCTACCCCTACCCCATCTCCCACGGGAGGATCATCGACCTTACCCGCTGGCGAAATCACCGCTTTTGCGAACAAGACATCTTCCATGGGCTTCGGCCACAAATTTGGCTTTAGCACCGGGCTCAATCCGATGGTCGCGCAATTCGCAGGCGGTGCAGCGTCCGGTGATATCGACAATGACGGTGACATAGATGTGCTGGTGCTGCGCGGCGACAGCGAGCCCAACCTGCTCTATCTAAACCAAGCCGGCACGAGCTTCGTAGAACGCGCTGTTTCCGCAGGTTTGGCCTATTCGCTCGGCGGGACGAGCAATGGACGGCACAGCGGCGCGACCTTCGGAGACATTGACGGTGACGGCGATCTCGATCTGCTGTTGGGCGGCCTCGAAAATGGCCCGACCAAGCTATTCGTCAATGACGGCTCAGGCCAGTTCGCCGACGCGACCGAAGGCTCCGGATTCGATTCTGCGAGCTCTGCACAAACTATTTCCATCGCAATGGCTGACTATGATGCGGACGGCGATCTAGATGTACTGATGGCGCATTGGGGCACGCCGCGCGACCCCACCACACCGGGTGAAACCGAGACACTTTGGCGCAATGACAGCACTGCTTCAGGGATCAAGTTTACCCCAGCGTCAGCAACGTCCGGCATCAACAGCCTGCTTGCATTTAACTTGCCGCAAGGCGTGCTCGGACCTAATTTCGACTATACTTTCGCGCCCGGCTTTGCCGATATCGATGGTGACCGCGACTTGGATATCCTGATGGTTTCGGACTTCCGTGGCTCGCGCGTGCTGATGAACAATGGCAATGGAACATTCGCCGCCAGCAGCTTTACGCCTGACGACGAGAACGGCATGGGCGCGGCCATTGGCGACTATGACAATGACGGAGACTTCGACTGGTTCGTCTCCTCGATCAATGGTAACAGGTTATTCCAAAACGATGGCTCAGCCGGTTTCGCACGCCAAGGCCAATCAGGCGTTGAACCCGGCGGCTGGGGATGGGGATCGTGCTTTGCCGATTTCAACGCCGACGGCTGGTTAGACATCTATCAGACGAATGGCTGGGAAGCGGGCAAGGACCCCTCGGCGTCGAACTATGTCGACGACACCAGCCGCCTCTGGATGAACAACGGTGACGGCACCTTCACAGACCAAGCCGATGCTTCATCAATGCTTGATACCGATCAGGGCCGCGGGATCGTGTGCGACGATTTCGACAATGATGGCGACGTGGATGTGCTGCTGCTGACAGCCGAACCGACAGACGCTGTGATTTACTGGGAAAACCAGCTGGCAGACTTCAACTATCTGAAAGTGAATTTAAGGGGGGTGGCCCCGAATACCCAAGCCATCGGTGCAGTCGTAAGACTAACGATCAACGACACAACTCAAACACGGATGGTCGCGATCAACAGCAATTTTACATCGCACAATTCGACCATGCAGATGTTCGGGCTTGGCTCGCACGAAAGCGCCGGCTTGCAAGTCATATGGCCCGATGGTCGCGAGACTATTCTGTCATCGGTCAGCGCTAACCAAACGCTGGCCATTGACCACCCTTCGCGTTAGTCGGTCGCGCGGAGAACCCTGTAACCCCACGCGGGGAGCGACACCGAGTCCCCGGAGGCAAGAGTGACTTCTTCGCCGGTACGGAATTCAGTGTAAACGCCCGAAGCGAGCCCGTCGCTCAACGTAGCATCCACGGGCCTGTCCGACATGTTGAACATCGCGACAATCTTGTTGCCATCCTGCTCGCGCACGAAGGCGAACAGCTGCTCGGGCGCGGAATTGACCACTTGCTGCATCCGCGCGCCCCAGCGCCCGTTATGCAGCGCCGGATTGGCCGAGCGAAATGCGACTAGATCTTTCAGCAACTCGCCGTAATCGCAGTTATCGCCCTGACTCCAGTCGATTGGATCGCGTTCGAAGAATTCGAGCCGTTTGGCGTTGCAGGCTTCCTGCCCGTTATGGATCAACGCAAGCCCTTCACCCATGAAGCTGAGCACCGTCATCGCTTCCAGCGCATCACCGTAATTCTCGTAGATCGTTCCTTCCCATGCATTGCTGTCATGGTTCTCAATATAGGTCATGCGCATTGCCTCGCGCGGCCACAGGCTTTCATTCTCTGCATAATAGCCGAATAAGCTGCTCGCGTTGCCTTTGCCCTGCGCTACGTTTTTCGAGGTGTTGTGCCAGTCCCATGCATAGGTCGCGTCGAAAGCAGCGCGGTGGTGCACCGTCTGCTGCACCTCTCCAAGCATGAAGACCGGGCGGATCGCGTCCATGCGGCCCCGGACCGTTTCCCAGAAGTCGATCGGAACATATCCGGCAACGTCGGCACGGTATCCGTCCACGCCGAATTCGCTGACCCAGTACTCCATCGCTCCGCCGACATGCTCGCGCACACCGGGCTTTGACCAGTCGAGATCAATGATGTCGGACCAGTCCCACCACGGCGTGGGCCGGAAATCCCCATCCCAAGTCTTTTCATACCAGTCGGGATGATCGGTCCGCAGCTGATTGTCCCAAGCCGTGTGGTTGGCAACAAGGTCCAGAATGACGCGAAAGCCCTGTTCATGGGCGGCGTCGATAAAGCTGCGCAGATCCTCCTCGGTGCCGAATTCCGGATTGACGGCGTAATAATCGCGCACTGAATAGGGGCTGCCGAGCGTGCCTTTACGGTTTTCCTCGCCAATCGGGTGGATCGGCATCAGCCACAGGATATCGACGCCCAGCTCCTTGAGTCTAGGCAACTCGCGCTCGGCGGCGGCGAAGGTGCCTTCGGGCGTAAAGTGGCGCGTGTTGATCTGGTAAAGGACGGCATCCCTTGCCCAGTCGGCATTCTCAAACTGAACGTAGGGTTTCGGTTCGTAGCTGGTCGAACTGGTCACAGCGCCATCGCAACCGGTCAGGGCCAAAACGCAACCAAGCGCCAATGTTGAAGCAAGAATCCGCATTTTCACGCCTCCGTTGGGTCGGCAGGCCGCCCTTGCAGCGCGCTCGCGCCATCGGTCACGAACAGGGTCGCAATCGAAGCAAGCAAAAAGGATGTTGCGCCGATCGCCATCGCGTAGATCGCCGCGCCTTCGAACAGCGCTGTGACGAGAAAGCCGAGCAGCGTTGCCGCAATCAGCTGCGGCACGACGATAAAGATATTAAAGATGCCCATATAGATGCCCATCTTCCTCGCAGGGACAGAACCGGCGAGGATAGCGTAAGGCAGTGAAACGATCGACGCCCAGGCAATGCCGAGCCCGATTTGCGAAACCCATAGCAGTGAGGGATCGCGGATCAGGATCATCATCCCAAAGCCAGCCGCACCGATGGCCATATTTAGACTGTGCAGTTTGATGCGATCGATTTTGGCAGCGATCACGACAAACATAAGCGCGGTCGCAGCCGCCAAGCCATTGCGGACCGAGCCCATCAGGCTCCACCAATCGGCCCCGTCCTGATACGCGGCAGTGGTCGTATCGGTCGCACCGAAATGGTATTCGGTCACACCAGGTGTGCCGTAGATCCACAGCGCGAACATGGCGAACCAGCTAAAGAACTGGACCACAGCCAACTGACGCATGGTCTTTGGCATGGCGAACAAATCGTTCACCACTTCCATAAATCCGTTTTCGTCCTTGCCGCTGTTGCGCAGCATGCCCGCGACGATCTGGATCACACCGAAGGCCGCGATCAGCCCGGCGAGAATGTAAAGCTCTTGCCCAATTTCGATATTGGTTGCGTCTGCTCTGCCGAAATACACCAACGCAGCGACCGCTGCGCCTGCAATCATCCAGCCCGCTCCGCCAGAAAAGAACTGGCCGGCCGCGCGTCGCACCGTTTCAGCCGCGCCATTCGCGATCCCCAATGCTTCATGGCGAGCCTTTTCGAACGCAACAATCTGTTCCGGACTGTATTCCTTGGTGCGAAACACGGTCCACATCACCGCCACAAGCAACGCCGCACCACCGATATAGAATGCCCATTGAACCGTTTCAGGGATCTCGCCCGCGGGTGCCGTGTTCGACAGCCCCATCCAGTTTGTCATCACCCATGGCAGCGCGCCCGCCACGACCGCACCGACACCAATGAAGAAGCTTTGCATGGCATAGCCGCGCGTTCGCTGCCGGTCGGGCAGATTATCACCCACGAATGCGCGGAACGGTTCCATCGTGATGTTGAGCGAGGCATCCATGATCCAGAGCATGCTGGCAGCGACCCAGAGCGTGGGTGAGTTAGGCATGATGAAGAGTGCCAGGCTGGCAAGGATCGCACCCACCAAAAAATACGGACGGCGGCGACCGAAACGGCCCCAGGTGTTGTCCGAAAGGTGTCCAATTATCGGCTGGACGATCAAACCAGTCATCGGCGCAGCGATCCAAAGAATAGCGAGCTCGTTTACCTCCGCGCCCAGCGTCTGGAAGATGCGGCTGACATTGCCATTCTGTAGCTCAAAACCGATCTGGATACCCAAGAAACCGAAGCTCATGTTCCAGATTTGCGCCGGGCTCATCGCCGGTTTTCTCATGACAAAGTCTCTCCCCTCGTCCAAACTGTTATCATGGCCCTTCGCCAACGGGGCGCATTAAATATGTCAGCTGGATCAACCCAAATTGCCGGATGATCGGCTTATCCGCTAGACAATCTGACCCAATTGCAAATTTTTGCAAGTTTTTCGCGAAAAACTCTGATGAAATTGCAACTTTATTTGCTCCTGAACTAGCAATATCCATATAACCATCTCAATTGACGAGATTTTTGTCAGTTCGCGAGTTCGAAACTAAAATTTGCGGAATTCCGCAAAAAATGGCATTCGATGGCTTGGGGAGTCTTGGACATGCGTGAATTTGCGATTCTGATTCTGGCTGCGCTGATGCCGCTTTCAGCCTGTTCTGCGGTGCCTGAGACCCAGGCTCAAGACCTTCGCGAGCGCCCGCCGCAAGATGAAGTGATCTATTTCGTTCTGCCGGACAGGTTCGCCAATGGTGATGTGTCTAACGACACCGGCGGTATCGAAGGTGATCGGCTCGTGCATGGGTACGATCCGACGCACAAAGGGTTCTACCATGGTGGAGATTTAAAAGGCCTCACCGAAAAGCTCGATTACATCGAAGGCATGGGCGTCACAGCGATCTGGTTTGCACCGATTTTCGAGAACAAGCCGGTTCAGGGCCCGGTTGGCGATGAAAGCGCCGGCTATCACGGTTATTGGGTAACGGACTTCACCAGCATTGATCCGCATTTCGGTACCAATGAAGAATTTAAGGATTTCGTCGAGGCCGCCCATGCGCGCGGGATGAAAGTCTACATGGACATCATCACCAATCACACGGCTGACGTGATCCAGTACTCGGACGGTGATTATTCCTATCGTAGCCTCGCCGACTACCCTTACTCGACACGCGGCGGGCCGGATGGCGAACCGATCAATAACGGATTCCTAGGTGACGACGTACAAACCGAAGAGAACTTCGCCAATCTGACGAGCCACGACTTTGCCTATCAAGCATATGTTCCCGAGGGGGAGAAGGATGTCAAAGTCCCATCCTGGCTCAACGATCCGATCTATTATCACAACCGCGGCAGCACGGCCTTTTCCGGCGAAAGCAGTCGCTTCGGTGATTTCGCCGGGCTGGACGATCTCTACACCGAGCATCCACGTGTGCTAGAAGGCATGATCGAGATTTACGCCAACTGGATTACGCGTTTCAGGATAGATGGCTTTCGCATCGACACTGCCAAGCATGTGAACCCGGAGTTCTGGCAGGCCTTTGTGCCTGCGATGCTCGAAACTGCAGAGGCTGAGGGCATTCCTAACTTTTACATCTTCGGCGAAGTCTACTCGGACAGTCCAAACAGCGGTTACCTCGCCCAGTTCACGCGGCGTGACAGCTTTCCGGCGACTCTGGATTTCGCATTTCAATCCGCTGTACGTGAGGTATTAGGTCGTAATTCACCGCCGTCGGTTCTGGTCGACATGTTCGATGGAGACGTGAACTACGAAGGTGGCGAACTGGCTGCGATGACCATGCCGACGTTTTTGGGCAACCACGACATGGGGCGTTTCTCAACGCTGGTGAAGGCCGATAATCCCGGCATTTCGCAAGACGAGCTTCTCGCTCGCGTTAAGCTTGGCCATGCGATGCTTATGACACTGCGTGGCGCGCCAGTGCTCTATTATGGTGGCGAGCAGGGCTTTGTCGGAGACGGTTGGGATCAGGACGCGCGCGAAAACATGTTCCCCAGCCAAACCGATAGCTACAATGACAATGATCTGATTGGAACGGATGCGACCACTGCAGGCGAGAACTTCGATACTGAGCATCCGCTTTACACATTGATCGCGGGTCTATCCGAAGTGCGCGCGGCCCATCCGGCATTGCGCAGCGGCAAACAGATTGTACGCAGCTATGATGACGTGGCGCCGGGCTTGGTCAGTTTCGCGCGCTTCGATCCAGAAACCGCAGCCGAATATCTGCTCGCCTTCAATACATCTACGGAAGCGCAGAACGTGAATTCGGCGATTGGCTATGGTGTCGACGCTTTGGAAACACTGAGCGGCAATTGCCCAACAGCGGTGTCTGCACCGGGCAGCGTGGCGCTTGAGCTCGCGCCTTTCGGTTGGTGCATTGCAAAAGCTTCGGAGGCTGCTGAGTGAACCGTTTTCAAGTCTTGACCGGTGCCGAGGCAGGTGTGGACACGTCAGAATGGTGGCGCGGTGCGGTGATCTACCAAATCTATCCGCGCAGTTTCCGCGATACGAACAACGATGGAATTGGCGACCTTCGCGGTATCGTAGAAGGCTTGGACTATATCGCTTCGCTGGGCGTGGACGGTATATGGATTTCGCCCTTCTTCACTTCGCCAATGAAGGATTTCGGATATGATGTCGCCGATTATTGCGGCATTGATCCGAGCTACGGTTCATTCGAAGACTTCGATGCGATCATCGCAAAAGCGCATGATCTGGGCCTGAAAGTCATCATCGATCAGGTCTATTCGCATACATCGGATCAGCATGCATGGTTTCAGGAAAGTCGCCAAAATCGCACCAATCCTAAGGCCGACTGGTATGTCTGGGCCGATGCCAAGCCGGACGGCTCTCCTCCATCAAATTGGCAATCCGTTTTTGGTGGATCGGCGTGGCAATGGGATGGACCACGCAAGCAATACTATCTGCACAATTTCCTGACGAGCCAGCCTGACCTCAACGTGCACAACGGAGAGGTGCAAGATGCGCTGCTCGATGTGGCGCGCTTCTGGCTTGATCGTGGAGTTGATGGCTTCCGCTTGGATGCTCTCAATTTTTCAATGCATGACACTGAGTTGCGCGACAACCCGCCCTCGGGCAAGCCGATCGAGCAAGTCACACGCCCGTTCGACATGCAGATCAGGCAGTTCAACCAGTCCCACCCAGACATACCGGGATTCATTGAGCGTATTCGCGCGACAATTGATGAGTATCCGGACCGGTTTACAGTGGCCGAAGTCGGCGGCCCCGAACCGCTTGAAGAAATGAAGGCGTTTACGGCTGACGGAAAGCGACTGGATTCCGCATATAATTTCGACTTCCTCTATGCAGAGCATCTGACAGCGGATGTCGTACGCAAAACCCTGTCACAATGGGACGGTGGTCCCGGCGAAGGCTGGCCTAGCTGGGCGTTCTCGAACCATGACGCACCGCGGGCCATAACGCGATGGACCAACGGCCAGGATGTCGAACAAATTGCGCGGCTCAATATGCTGCTGCTGTGCTCGCTGCGCGGCAACCCGATTATCTACCAAGGCGAAGAACTTGGCCTGCCACAGGGTCACGTCGCTTTCGAAGATCTGCTCGACCCCGAAGCAATCGCAAACTGGCCGCATACGCTGGGCCGAGATGGCGCTCGCACACCGGTGCCGTGGACGTCGGGCACACCACATGCCGGTTTCTCAAACGCCAACGCCACATGGCTCAAGCTTGATCCGGCGCATGACGCCTATTCGATCAGCAATCAGGTCAAAGATCCGGCTTCGATGGTGACCTACACGCGCAAACTTCTAGCCGTCCGCGCCGCGCAGCCTGCATTGATCGATGGCGCTTCGCAAATGCTCAAATCGCCTGATGGTGTAGTTGCTTTTCTGCGCAAACACTCGGCTGGCGATGTGCTTTGCGCGTTCAACTTGTCAGACGAAGCGGTGGAATGGAACCCACCGGTTGATTGCCTTGGCAAAGCCACTATCGCTACTGAACAGAGCGTAGAGAAAGGGGAACACATCGCCTCGACCATGCCCCGCCGCTCAGGATATTGGGCGGCATGTGGCGGGGTATGCGATCCCGGTGAATTGAAAGCGAGTTGATGGACGCAAATGAACGAACTTCACGCAAAAGCGCGCGGCTGGAAGATATTGCCCGCGAAGCAGGCGTGTCGATCTCCACCGTATCGCGTGCACTCAATGACAGTCCGGCAGTAAAGCGGCGCACCAAGCAGGAAATCTGGAAGATCGCGCGCGAGCACGATTACGACTTCCGGAGCACTATGCCCAATGGTCCCATTGGCGCAGAGGCGACTATCGCGGTGGTGGTTCCCGCTCCGCAAGCGCGCGAGACGCGCGTGGCCGACCCGTTTTTCCTCGAGCTTCTGGCTGGCATTGCCGAGGCTGCGCGTGACCGGAATGCGGACCTCGTCATCAGTCATATCAGCCCGCGAACGAGCGAAGACATTGAATTCGCGATGACCACCAGCCGGGCAACAGGCGTGATCTTCATAGGGCAAAGCTCACTACACAGCGCATTCAACGATCTGGCTGATCGCGAAAATCGCTTTGTCGTTTGGGGTGCCGAATTTGCAGACGCACACTATTGCTCGATAGGATCTGACAATGTCGCAGGCGGACGGCGCGCAACGGCGCATCTCGCGCGATTGGGTCGCGAACGTATCCTGTTCCTTGGCGATATCGAGGCACCTGAAATGGAGCAGCGGCATCGTGGATATCGCCGCGCTTTGGAGGCAGCGAATATCGACCTCAGAGACGAGCTTGTGGTTTCCGCCCAGTTCGATGTGCATTCAGGAGAAGCAGCCACCCAGTCTGCTATTGATCGAGGGGTCAAGTTCGACGCCATATTCGCTGCTAGTGACTTGATCGCAATTGGGGCAATCCGTGCGTTGACCCGCGCGGGACGCTCAGTGCCAGACGATGTGTCGGTCGTTGGCTATGATAATATTGCAGCCGCGCGTCTTGTCACACCTCGTCTGACGACAATTGATCAGGATGCAAACCTTGCGGGCCGCATGCTTGTATCGAAGCTGATCGATGCTCATGGAGGCAAAGCTACATCAGACAGACTTGAGACCAGTCTCCTTATTCGCGACAGTTGCGGCGGGTAGACCGGAAGCTAGACTTGACCCCGTGACTTCGATTTACTCGCCTTTGAAAAAGATTGTAATTGTCGGCGGCGGAAGCGCGGGCTGGATGACTGCGGCAGCTTTGGCAGACACACTGGGTTCACAGTGTAGAATAACGCTCATCGAATCCGAGATGATCGGAACGGTTGGCGTTGGCGAAGCGACCATCCCGCCTATCCGGCATTTCAACCAGCGCCTTGGCATAGACGAAGCGACCTTCGTCAAGGAAACCGCCGGCTCATATAAGCTCGGCATCCAGTTCGTCGATTGGACGCGGCTTGGCCACAGCTACTTCCATCCCTTCGGCCAGTACGGAGCGGAGTTCGACAAGGTACCATTCTACCATTTCTGGATGCGCGAGAGCCTGGCCGGACGCGTGGACGGGCCGATTGATGAGTTCTCCATGTGCTGGGTGATGGCGAAAGCAGGCAAGTTCACGCATCCGTTGCCGGACCGCCGGCAAATCCAGTCAACATTCGACTATGCTTATCACTTCGATGCGACGCTTTATGCGACATTCCTTCGCAGATATGCCGAAGCAAGAGGCGTGCGGCGGGTTGAAGGACGCGTGACGAACGTTTCTCTGCGGGGGGAGGATGGCTTTATCGAGAGCGTGACGCTCGAGAGCGGTAAAGTTCTGGACGGCGAGTTCTTCATCGATTGCAGCGGTTTTCGCGGCATCCTTATCGAAGACGCACTCCAAGCGGGCTATGACAATTGGCAGCACTGGCTACCTTGTGACCGCGCTGTGGCTGTGCCCTGTTCGAAAGGTCAGGAGATCACCCCATTCACGCGCTCTACAGCCAAGTCGGCTGGTTGGCAGTGGCGCATTCCGCTTCAGCATCGCACCGGCAATGGCTACGTTCATTGCAGCGAGTATGTCAGCGAAGACGACGCCACCAATGAGCTAATGTCGTCGCTTGACGGTGAAGCTCTTGCCGACCCGCGCATACTGCGTTTCGTGACGGGCAAGCGCCGCAAGTTCTGGGACAAGAACTGCGTCGCAATCGGGCTGTCAGCTGGCTTCATGGAGCCGCTGGAATCGACCAGCCTGCACCTCATCCAGTACGGCATCCTGCGACTGCTCGCGCTTTTCCCGGACACTGAGATGTCAGAGCTTCTCGCGCATGAATATAACGAGCAAACCACTACGGAATATGAGCGGATCAGAGACTTTCTGATTCTGCACTACAAGGCCACCGAGCGCGATGATTCCGAACTTTGGCGGTACTGTTCTGCGATGGATATACCGGACAGCCTTCAATACAAGATCGATCACTTCCGCAGTCACGGGATGATCGTCTCGGACGAACGCGAGTTGTTCAAGAATCCCAGCTGGATCGCGGTCTACTTGGGCCAGGGCATTGTTCCGGAGCGGGCTCCTGCGGTTGCAAGCATGCGCGATACTGTGCCTGTGACGGACAGGCTAGCGGCGATATCGCAAGCCATGGATGCCGCAGTCGCCGAGATGCCAGCCCATGCGGAATTCCTCGCGCGTCACTGCGCCAGCCCCCACGCCTAAGAAACCTTTCACGCAATAAAAAGGGCCCGCCATCCCAGAATGGCGAGCCCTCTTTGCGACCCTGGGAGGAGAGTCTAATTTGTGATCAGAATTCCTTCTTGATCGTGAAGTTGAATGTCCGGCCATAGAGCTCGTGGCGGCTAGCGAAGTTGCCAACTTGATTGCCAGAACCGTCGAACAGATCGTTCTGCGTTACAAATGGCTCGTTAGTCAGGTTGAAGACTTCGAACTGGATGCCAAAGCCATCCAGGAGGTCGTCGCGATCCTCGAAAGTATAGCCGATTTGTGCATCGAGGATGGTTTCACTACGTGCATCGGCACCGCTCAGGCTGCCATCGAAGTTCTGAACTTCTGACAGGAAGCCACTGCGGTGACGCGCGCTGAGCTTAGTCTGGAACCCATCCTTCTCGTAGAAGATGTCACCTGACCATACGTTCTCAGAGTAACCTGGGATCGGCAGGGCATCGGCATTCTGGTCTTCGACCTCCGCATCAGCGTAGGTGTAGCTAAAGCTACCGCCAAAACCGTCGAGACCTTCAGCCAAGTCGATGAAGTCGACCCGCAGCGTGGCTTCGATTCCGGTGATCTTGCCATCCGCAAAGTTCACCGGTCCGCTAAATGCACCAGTTGCAAGTTCAGGCGCATTCGTCAGGATCGAACCGAAGCCAGCGTTGATAATCTGCTGCTCGAGATCAATTGTCTGGTTGAAATCAATCACCCAATTCGAAAGGTCCTTGTGGAACAAAGCCACCGCCAGCGCTGTACCGCGCGAGAAATACTTCTCGAATGAGATATCGTATGAAGTTGATTCATACGGGCGCAGTGCAGGGTTACCACCGCTCAGGTTGAAGCAAACAAGCGAAGGCGGATTGAAGCCGATCACTGTGTCTGGGACTTGGTCACCATCGGTGTCCGTACAACTCAGAGGGTTGGCATTGATATTTTGGTTCGCAGCTAGCTGATCAAGACGCGCGCGCGTGATCGACTGGGCGAACGCCACTTTGACGAAGGTGTCGTCCGCCACTTCGAAAGAGAGGTTCGCGCTTGGCAGCCAGTTGTTATACTTTTCAGTGATATCGTTCGTGAGGCCACCGCCGATCGTACCGACCGAACCCTGTTCTGTGCGAACATACTTCAGACCAACATTGCCGCGTAGCGGAACCGAGCCGAGCATCGCATCGATATCAGCGATCGCGTAGATGTTGTGAACCTTTTCGTCGACATTCCATTCGGTGTCGAATGTGGCTTTCTCAAACACGTAGGTGCCATCAGCAAAGAAGTTCGATGGATCATAGGCAATGATATCCATGCCTAAGCCTCCAGTGTCTGTCGAACCAATGATTGCATCAGCCGGAATTGCTAGGGCACCGTTTACGAACGCGCTCGAGGCCCGAATAAATCCTTCGTTGGAATCAAAGGTTTTAGCGCGGTCAGTGTAGAGCCAGCCAACAGCGACACTCTTCAGAAAGCCATTGTCTAGCTCGTATCCAAGTTCAGCGCGGAGCTGACTCAACTCGTCTTCGATGATCGGTTCTTTGATGAAGCCAACCTGACCCCAGCCACCGGGATCAGTGAGAAGCACCGTGCCAGGATCTGTGTAGTCAAGCTGCGAATCAATGCTGTAACGGCCGCTCTCAGGGAAAGTGAACGTGAGCGTGTCCTGCGCACCGCCACGAGCAAAGCCTGTACCAGCGTAAGACTCATAGTCGATGTCGTTCCGGTCAAGAGTCGAATAGCCGTAGTCGAGCTCAATGCTAAGGCGATCGGTGAAATTGTACTTCAGGTTCGCGCCTGCAGCGAAAATTTCAGCTTCATTGCCTTCTGTATCGGTGCGAAGAATTGGAACGACGGCAGAATAGGTAGCCGTGTCTGCAAATGGCCCGCTGCCCTGTGCACCATCGAAACTCGCGCCACTCCAAGAAGCGATTGGCGTTTCTGTACCGCGGAAAATGCCTGAGTCGGTTGTGTCGGTGTAGAACGCATCCAGAGTAAGCTGGAAGTTGTCGGCGGGTTCAAACTGCAAAGCACCTGCCACCGAAGTGCGTTCAAACTCACGGCTCACCACGCCCTGTCGAGGGTTGTCAGACGGATAGATGAGGCCGCTGGCGTCGCGCGATACCTGGAATTGGTTCGTCTTCAGCTCGCGCGATAAAAAGTGTGTCGGATTCGACTGGTGCGTAACACCCAAAGACCAACCGACAGTACCGTCCTCGTTCTGCCCAATATACGACCCGAACAAGCGGTAGCCTTGATCACTAAAGTCAGGGTTCAGTTCACCTGCGTCAGCCACAACATAGCGGGCAGACAGGTTGATCTTGGTCTCGGTGAAGTCGAGCGGACGGATCGTGCGAAGGTCGACTGAGCCAGCGATACCATTCGCTGCCAGGCGTGCATCCGGTGTCTTGTAAACGACACCCTGAGCAACCAATTCTGACGGGAACTGATCGAACTCAATGCCGCGGTTATTGCCAGCTGAAACCACTTCACGCCCGTTAAGAAGTGCGAGCGAGAAGTCAGGTCCAAGGCCGCGGATCGAAATCTGCTGCGAGCGGCCGCGCACACGCTGCGCGGTAACGCCGGGCAAACGGGCGAGCGCATCTGCAATGGACAGATCGGGCAGCTTACCAATGTCTTCCGCAGAAATAACTTCGACGATGCCTGGCGCTTCACGCTTGGCATTAAGTGATGATTCAATCGCCGCACGGATCCCCGTAACAACAATTGTATTCTCTTCAGCACTCTCACTGTCCTGGTCAGTGCCAGTGTCCTGAGCGAAAGCAGGCGACGTAGCCATCATAGCCAATCCAGTTGCCGCACCGCAAAGTAGACGTGAGTGTGTGGAGTAACGACCGAGTCCCATAAATATCTCCCCCAAATTCGTTTCAAACTTCCACGTTTGCAGTTTTTTTCATAGCGAATGCAAGCCACCGCGTAAATCTCTAATCGCACTGCCCGCCAATTACGCGATAGATTAGATATATCTTATTGTTTTTTTATATTTTTAATCGCGCGCACCCTGTGGAAATAGCTCGGTCACGCGCGCCACTTTCTCAAAATGTTGTTTTTCGGTCACGCTTTTGAGTGGTGAAGCCCTTCCTGGGCTGACACGACAACGCTGAATCGTGCGCTGAACACGTTCCGATTATAACTCTAATATACTGTTTTATAACATGTTTAGTGATTCTATTTGGCTCAATCAGCCGACGCTGTTACGATCGTCGAGCGTTAGAAGATCAGGTCAAGCCAAGTCACAACCCATGCCCGAATGGACAATTGCAGAAGCGAATGCGCAGATCAGCCATTTTTCGGCTGAAAAGCATATACTTGCAACAATTCCAGGGCTGCTAGCTAACGCGGAAATGGCAATTGAAAGCGCATTTTTGCAAAAATTTGCAAAAATCACTCCGCAGTATCCCGGCGTCCGTGCGCGACTTGACGAATCGGCGTCGCAATCACTCGCGCAACAGCTTTCTCCAATGCTCAGCGATACCTTTGATGCGCCTGAGGGCACTTGGTCGTTGGTGGCTTGGTACTCGCTGGTAACCAGTGCGCCCCAGCAGTTGCTGCCAATCCAGCGCCTCCCGCATGTTGACGGTACTGACCCGAACCAGATTGCGATGATGCTCTACCTTCATGAAACCGAGCATGGCGGAACGGCATTCTTCCGGCACAAGTCTACCGGCCTTGAGGCGTTGACCGAAAATGACTTCCCGCGATACCGCCATGCGCTGCAGAAAGAGGTAGCCGAGACCGGCATGCCCCCTGCACGCTATGTGACGGATGGCGCGCCTCTGTTCGAAGTTACCCATCGCGTGTCGGGTAATTTCAACGAGGCGGTATTCTATCGCGGCAATATCCTGCATAGCGGTGTGATAGACAATGACGCGCCACTCTCACCTGACCCACGCAAAGGACGCCTGACCATCAACGCTTTTCTAAGGCCGCCGCAATGAGCGAAACGGGAATTCGCAGACTTGTGATCGTGGGCGGCGGAACCGCCGGCTGGATCGCCGCTGCATCGTTCGCGCGGCTGCTTGGAAGCAGGCTTTCGATAGATCTCGTAGAGTCCGACGCTATTGGGACGGTTGGCGTTGGTGAAGCGACGATCCCGCAAATCATCCGCCTCAACACCATCCTTGGCTTTGACGAGAACGACTTCCTCAAGCACACTTATGGCACGTTCAAGCTTGGCATCGAATTCGTAAACTGGGGCAAGCTGGGCGAAAGCTATCTGCACACATTTGGAGACGCCGGGCTCAACCTCGCCAGTGTGCATTTCCATCACTATTGGCGGCGGCACACGCAAACGGGCAGCGACAAAGACCTGTGGCACTATTCCTTGCATAAGATAGCCGCTGACCAACGCCGCTTCGCCAAACTCGATCGTGTTGGCAATACCGCGATGACCGGCCTCGCTTACGCATATCACTTTGATGCCAGCCTCTACGCCGCCTATCTGCGCAAGTACGCCGAAGCCCGCGGCGTCACGCGAACTGAAGGCATTGTCGAAAGCATTGCTCGCGACAGCGAGAGTGGTGACATTAAGTCGATAACGCTCGGTAATGGAACAAGAGTCGAAGGTGACTTCTTTGTCGACTGCACTGGTTTTCGATCGATCCTGTTGGGGCGAGAGCTGGGCATTGAATATGACGACTGGTCGCGCTGGCTGCCGTGCAATCGCGCCATGGCAGTACCCAGCGAGCGATTGCCGGACCTGCCGCCCTTCACTCGCGCCACCGCGCATAGCGCTGGGTGGCAGTGGCGCATCCCGCTTCAGCACCGAACAGGCAATGGCCACGTCTACTGCAGCGATTTCATCGAAGACGACGAGGCGGCAAAAGTCCTGCTAGACAATCTCGACACAAAAGCACTTGATGAGCCGCGCCCGATCCGTTTCACGACAGGCCGCCGCCAACAATTCTGGGCCAAGAACTGCGTTGCCATTGGGCTTTCCAGCGGTTTCTTAGAGCCGCTGGAATCAACCAGTATCCATCTTATTCAATCAAACATCAGCCGCCTGATCGAGCTCTTTCCTCGAGAAGGTATTAACGCGGCTGACCGCGATGAATACAATCGCCGCACGATCGCAGAGTTCGAGCAAATACGAGATTTTCTAATATTGCATTACCATCAAACCAGCCGCGAAGATTCTGAATTCTGGCGATATTGTAAGCATATGTCCGTTCCGGACACATTGACACACAAGCAGGAGTTGTTTGCCGCATCAGGTCGGATAGGGCGAGATGTTGATGACCTGTTTCGTGATGCAAGCTGGGTTCAAGTTATGCTGGGTCAAGGCATCATCCCAGCAGATTATAGCCCTATGGCAGACCAACTCGACGACGCGCAGCTCAGCCAATTCATGGGCGACGTGCGCCAATTGATCGAAAGGTCCGTTGATAACCTACCCAAGCACGCGGATTATGTGGCGATGCACTGTTCAGCCGAATGACAAGCAATGGAGTTTCTTTCCATTGGCCTGCTCTGGCAACTTCTTCATCTTCAACCTCCTCAACGCACAACAAAAAACCCGTCGCCGCTGATGCAAAGACGGGTCTGCTGCTGGAAGCGAAGGCAGGACCCAAACGCGCATCAGCGCCTATAGGTCGACCTTGCCTCCTTGCGTCGCGGCGATCCTTTGCCGGATCGCTACTTGGTCGGAAAATGTGAGAGCCTTAAATCACAAGTCAAAAAATCGCGCCAGAGGGTAAATGGAAAAAAGTTTGGACGGGTGGTTTGCCGCGCATTCCAGATCCCGAAGTACCGATAGAAAGGCACCGTCGGATAAAGATGGTTGTCTAAATCGCTTTCAAAAAAAGCTACTGGTCTATTGCGGTTCGTCTGTCGTGGCCGACTGCATCATAAAGCCACCATCGTCATAGAACTGAAACTTCACGTATTTCCCGTCTTCGATTGTGGCAACATGAATCGAATCACTCTCCTCCCCTCCGGCAAAAATCTTGGTAGTGATAAAAACAGTATTCCCACTCGATTTGTAGTCTACGTCCGTGACTCGAAAATCAGGCCATAACTGCAGGATTGGAGCGAAGACATTATCCATCACTTCCTGCGGGCCGTAATAAGTCCCCGCATAGGGAAGGCTTTTCGGAGCAATCCACTCCACATCGCTTGATTGCGTTTCAGCCCATGCCTCCATGTCTCCCTGCTGGAATGCGGCATATCCAGCTCGCGCAGCTTCTATAATCTCGGCATCATCAGTAGTCTGCTGACATGCAGTGATGCTTAATGTGACTAAGCCAAGCGCGACGACTTTCAGTTTCTTAAGCATTATTATCCCCTGACTAACTGAATTTTTTGAAGGACTTACCATCGTAATCGTAATTTACCCATCAGTAGATGTAGCAAGCTATGGATTAGATAGTTATGATTATTTTGAGTTTTTTAACCTCAACATTGTCTTTTTCAGGATCACGGAACCCTAGCAACGGCTGCTACCGGCCTCCTCCCTCCCAAGATAGAGAACTAGCCGTCTGGAGTGATCTCTTTTAAGAGGGATCGGATCAACCATAGGCTAGAGAGGTCGCTATGTCTTCAACTCAAATTAACGTTTTCTACGAGCTTCAAGTGGCAGACGGAAAATCAGAAGAATTGCGGGACATTGCAAAGCAGATGGTGGACCGTAACCAGAAGGAAGAGCCGCAGACTCTCGTATACAACATTTACCTTAGCGAAGATGAAAAGCTGCTGACCTACTGGGAAACCCACGCCGATAGCAAAGCGATGCTTTTTCATGCCGATCGCTTTGCGACTGGAGAATTCATCTCTGAGGTGGTGAGCCGAACAAAGGGAGCTCGCCTATGTTTATACGGAGATGCTTCACCAGAACTGCGTCAATGGGCAACGGATAATGGATTCGAGGTTGAGTATTCGGATTACCTAGCTGGCTTCGTTCGATAGAAAGAGTTTCAAGACCGAGACGAGGGGAGAGTTGGAGAGGGCCCATAGCCACCAGAGGACAGGCCCTAAATGGGTGGGGATCTTGATGTGCGAAGTAGATGGTAGTTGTTCGGCTCGCTACCCACGCTTCTTTTAGGGAACGGTTTTGGTAACCGGCGCCCATTTCGCCGAAAATACCATATAAAACAATAAGAAATGGCGGAGACGGTGGGATTCGAACCCACGATACGGGGTTACCGTATACACACTTTCCAGGCGTGCGCCTTCGACCACTCGGCCACGTCTCCGCGTTCCCATTTGCGCTACCACTTAGTTACTTGAGTGCGAGGGTCGCCTTGCGGTGACCTCGGGCTCAAGTACCGCAAAGCGCGGCAGGCACAACAAGAAGCGCGCGCTCTAGCTTTGAAACGATTGCTTCGCAAGGCGCGAGATGGCAGGTCTGAAAACATGAAGAAAATCATGAATTGCCCGGTGGCCGCATTTATCGCCACGTTCACCCTTTCCGCGATTGTTCTTGCAGAGGAGGAGCCGAAGGAGGCTCTGTCGCCCAATAAGATCGTCGAAGAAGCTTCGGTGGAGGAGTGGGTGGCCATCCCGACAGAAGATCTGCTGGTCATGCGACTGGCGCCCGATGCCGAGGGCAATCCGCGCGAAGTCATTATCCAGCTGATGCCCGCACCATTCAGCCAGGGTTGGGTGCACAATATCAAGCTGCTTGCGCGGGAGGGGTGGTACGACGGGATCAGCGTCAACCGTGTGCAGGACAATTACGTCGTGCAATGGGGCGATCCCAATTACGACAATCCAGAAAGCGACGGAGAGAAAAAAACACTGCCCGATGGGCTGAAGGTGATGGGGGAGGATGAGTATACGAACGATGAGCCACTCAAAAACCTGTTAACTACAACTTTAACGATCGACCAAGAGTGGTGGCATAAAGACTCATACGGCAAATCTTCCGGACACTTCAGAGGTTGGCAGCTCGGGTATTCGGACACGCAATGGTGGCCCGTCCATTGCTACGGCATGGTCGGCGTGGGGCGTAACCTATCGCCGGACACCGGCAGCGGCGCAGAACTCTACACCGTGATCGGCCATGCTCCGCGGCACCTTGATCGCAATATCGCGCTGGTCGGCCGGGTGATCGAAGGGATAGAGTATCTGTCCAGCCTGCCCCGCGGCAAGGGTGAGCTGGGCTTCTATGCTGAGGACGAGTTCGACAAGCGCACCCCGATCCTGTCGATCGATGTGGCGGCGGATCTTCTCGAATCTGAAACCGCACCCGCAGGACTGACGTACGACTACGAATACCTCTCCACCGAGAGCGAGACCTTCGCCAAATATGCCGAAGCACGTGCCAACCGCCGCGATCCGTTCTTCATTTTACCGGCAGGCGGCGCGGATATCTGCAACATCCCGGTTCCTGTTCGCCCAGCGCCCAATGGCTGAAACGATGAAAGTGAACGCGTCCCTGAAATGCTGGCGCGGCGAAAAGGCAGTTTATCATCTCGTCTCGATCACGGGCGAGGATGCCGAGCACATTGCTGCGCACGCTTTGATGCAACGGCTGGAGTACGGCACACGGCGTGGGTTCGGCTCTGTTAAAGTCATGGCGCGGATCGGTGATACGGTTTGGAAGAGCTCGGTTTTTCCGCAAGAGAAGTCCACCGAGTGGATTTTGCTGGTCAGCAAGAAAGTGATGCGCGCTGAAGACCTGGCCGAGGGCGATGCGATCGAGCTGAAATTGGAGCTGCTCTAGATCCGCTCCGCCTGCGCGACCGAATCGCTCGCGCGCAAAGCACTGAGAATACGCGTCAAATGCGCCAGATCCTGCACCTCGCTGTCGATCTCATACGTGGTGAACGGGTGATCGGTCTCAACCTGCTCCAGCATTTTCACATTCACGTGGTTCTGCGCAAATATGCCCGCCATCTCCGCCAGCGTGCCCGGCCTGTCATACAGCGTTACGCGCAAGCGGCCCACGGCGCCTTGCGAGCGCGACCCCCAGGATAGGTCGAGCCAGTCGGAATCCTCGCCGTTCGCCAATTCAAAGCAGCCAATGGCGTGCACTTCCACCGCTTCGCCTTTCTTGCGCAAGCCCACGATCCTGTCCCCCGGCAAAGGGTGGCAGCAATCGGCCAATTGGAACCCCACACCAGGCGTAAGGCCGCGAATGGAGATCGCGTGCTCGCGGCGGGTCCAGTCGTCATCTTCGTCGATATCCGCCGTGCATCCGGGAACCAGCGCTTCCATCACTTCGCGATCGGACAGCTTGGCCGCGCCGATGGCGAACATCATGTCCTCCTCATCCATCAGTTCGAGCCGTTCGACCGCCAGTTTTCGCGCCTTCTTGCCGATACGCGCGGGCATTTTCGTTGCGATCTCGTCGAACAGTTTCGCGCCAATCTCTGCGATCTCGGCGCGCTCTTTCAGTCGCACGGCGCGGCGAATGGCGGCGCGCGCCTTGCCGGTGACGACAAAGCCCAGCCAGGACAATTGCGGCTCGGCTTCCTTGCCTTTGATGATCTCAACCACGTCGCCGTTTTGCAGCTGTGTGCGCAGCGGCATATGGCGGCCGTTGATCTTTGCGCCAACCGCTTGCGCACCCAGATCGGTATGCACGGCAAAGGCGAAATCGATTGGCGAGGCACCCTTGGGTAGCTGGAACAGCCCGCCCTTGGGTGTGAAGGCAAAGATGCGGTCCTGATAGATCGCCATGCGCGTATGCTCGAGCAGCTCGTCCGCATCGTGGCTCGCATCGACGATTTCGATCAGGTCGCGCAGCCAGCTAACCTGTCCGTCGGCCTTGTCGTGTTGCTTGTATGCCCAATGCGCGGCCAGCCCGAACTCGTTGCGGCTGTGCATCTCGCGCGTGCGGATCTGCACCTCTACGCGCATCGAGTTTTCATACATCAACGAGGTGTGCAGCGACATGTAACTGTTTGATTTGGGCGTCGAGATGTAATCCTTGAACTTGCCGGGCAGAAATTGCCACGTGGTGTGCAGCACACCCAAAGCGGCGTAGCAATCGGCTTCATTGTTGCAGATGACACGGAAGGCCATGATGTCTGTGACCTGTTCGAACGACACATGCCGCTCGGCCATCTTTTTCCAGATCGAATAGGGATGCTTTTCCCGGCCCGATATTTCGACAGCAAGCCCGGCTTCGGCCAGCCTTTGCTTGATCTTGAGCGCAATCGCATCGACCTGTCCGCCATCCTTGCTGCGCAATTCTGCAAGCTTGTCTGTGATGGTCTTGTAAGCTTCAGGCTCGAGCTGCTCGAAGGCAAGCAGCTGCATCTCGCGCATATATTCATACATGCCCACACGCTCTGCCAGCGGGGCGTAGATATCCATCGTCTCACGCGCGATCCGCTGGCGTTTTTCAGGGCTTTTGATGAAATGCAGCGTGCGCATGTTGTGCAACCGGTCTGCCAGCTTGACGAGCAGGACGCGGATGTCCTCTGACATGGCGAGCAGGAACTTGCGCAGGTTTTCTGCCGCACGCTCATTCTCCGGCATCTGCTCGATCTTGGACAGCTTGGTCACACCATCGACCAGCCGCGCTACGTCAGTCCCGAAATTGGCTTCGATATCATCGATTGTGGCGAACGTGTCTTCAACCGTGTCATGCAGCAGCGCGGTGATGATGGTCTGCTGATCAAGTTTCAGGTCAGTCATCAAGCCAGCGACTTCGACCGGATGGCTGAAATAGGGGTCACCGCTGGCGCGCTTCTGGATGCCATGCTTCTGCACGGTGTAGACATACGCGCGGTTGAGCGCCGCTTCATCGGCGTCAGGGTCATAATCCAGGACCCGCTCAACAAGTTCGTACTGGCGTAGCATTGCGCCCATAGATGTGCGGTGCAGCGCGACTTATTGCAATGCAAAATATCGCTGGCGCTGAAACGAAAACTCAATCTGGACTTTTACAGTCATACAGCTAATGTGAACGTTACCAATTTATGGAGAGGCTGAGATATGCTGCTGAAATCAGGATTGATCGCTGCAACCTTGGGGGGAGCACTGGCTCTGGGGATTATTGCCAGCCCGCTGTCCGCTCAGGACGAAGCCGCGGGTACCGCGCAATCTCAGCGAACTCTTCTCATGTCTGATGAATTCAACGGCGAAGCGCTCGACCGAGAATTGTGGACTGTGGTCGGCCCTGAAGTCTGGTTCAACAACGAACAGCAAGTTTACATCGATGACCCTGCAATATTGAGTATTGTTAACGGCATTGCAGGAGCAGATGACGGCGCCTTGATGCTACGCCCGCTGTTTCAACCGGGCATCGATCCCAACACTGAACGCAAAGCGGACTTCGTTTCCGCGCGGATCCACAGCAAGGGCAAGTTCGACTTCACCCATGGCCGCGCAGAAGCGCGCATCAAGCTACCGGACGCCGAAGGTGTTTGGCCGGCATGGTGGCTGCTGGGTAATGGCCAATGGCCCGCCACCGGCGAGATCGACATCATGGAATATGTCGGGGAGAAGGACTGGATCGGCGTAGCCATGCACGGGACTAATTACTCTGGTGAGACGCCGTTTGTGAACAAGTCCTATTTTCCTGAAGGAACCGATGCGACCGACTGGCACACCTATGCCGTCGAATGGACGGACGACGTGATCACTTTCGAAATTGATGGAAAGCTGATCTATCGGGCAACACGTTCAATGGTCGATTACTATGGCAAATGGCGCTTCGACACGCCGCAGCACTTGATCCTGAACTTTGCGGTTGGCGGTACTTACCCGCTCAAAACCAACGGGGTGACCGAACCATATGTGGGCGTGCCAGCAGAAACGGTCAAGAAGATCAAGACGGGCGAGATCGCTATGCTGGTCGACTGGGTCCGCGTCTATGCGCCCGAAGGAACCGCTGAAGCGGAGAAGTAGTCAACTCCACACCGCTTCAGGTGGCAAGCTCATCAGGATCGCATCGATATTGCCGCCAGTTTTCAGACCAAACAGTGTGCCCCGGTCATAGACCAGGTTAAACTCGGCATAGCGACCGCGCCATGCAAGCTGCGTCTGCTTGTCATCCGAAGTAAAACCGCTGCCCATCCGGCGGCGAACCAGCTGCGGAAAGATATCGAGAAACGTTTTGCCGACGTCCTGCGTAAATGCCAAATGGCGTGCAAAACCCGCATCGTCCTCGCACTCAAGATGGTCGTAAAAGATGCCTCCTACCCCGCGATGCACGCCGCGATGCGGGATATAGAAATACTCGTCCGCCCATTTCTTGAACCGCTCGTAATAGGTCGGGTTATGCGCCATGCAGGCCGCGCGGAAACGCGCGTGAAAGTCTGACGTATCTTCCTCATAAGGGATCGGCGGGTTCAAATCCGCTCCACCACCGAACCAGGCCGACTGGGTCGTCAGGAAGCGCGTGTTCATATGTACCGCTGGCACATGCGGGTTCGCCATATGCGCAACCAGGCTGATCCCTGTTGCGGTAAAGCCGGGGTTTTCCGCCGATGCCCCGTTCATCGTTGCGGCGAATTCAGGTGCGAAACTGCCTTTGACGGTCGAGACATTAACCCCGACCTTCTCGAACACTTTGCCCTTCATCAAGCCCTGAACACCGCCGCCAGGATCCGGATTGCCTTCCTCTTCGCGCTGCCATGGCGTGTATTCAAAGCTGGCATCTGAGCCTGCTTCGCGCTCAATGGTCTCAAATTCTGCGCAGATTTGATCTCGCAAGCTTTCGAACCATTGTTTCGCTTGCGCGGTTTGTGCAGTCCAATCGGTCATGAAATTCCCTCGGTTTGGTTCGCCGCCCCTATCCTGCACGGTACGGCTTGGTCTTTGATCAACATCAACCAACTGCGCACTTGCCAAACCATCGAAGGCACGGCAAGTCAAAGTAATGGTTCCCGTTTCGTTCGCACATCAGGAAATGCTGCTGGTCGATGGCCGCGCGCTCTACTGGCCGCGCGAACAAGCTTTGCTGGTGGCCGACCTGCATCTGGAAAAGGCGAGCTGGTATGCGGGCCATGGTCAGATGCTGCCGCCCTATGACAGCCGCGAAACGCTGGAGCGGTTGGCCGACGCGGTCAAGCAAACCGGTGCGCGGCGCGTGATCACGCTGGGTGACAATTTCCACGATGGCGAAGGCACTTCGCGACTGGATCCTTTTGCGGCAGGCATGCTGGAGGGGCTGACCCGCGCGCTCGACTGGGTCTGGATCACCGGTAATCATGACGAGCACATGCATCGTTCTTTCGGCGGCGAGCTTGCAGACGAGCTTGAAATCAGCGGGATAGTGCTGCGCCACATCGCCAAGGCAGGAGAGATCCGGCCTGAGCTGTCTGGGCACTTCCACCCCAAGGTGCGCGTCAAAGTGCGCGATCGCCATATCAGCCGGGTTTGCGGCGTGTTGAGCCGCAATGCGAATAGCGGCGACCGGATGATCTTGCCCGCGTTTGGCGCGCTGACCGGCGGAATGGATGCCGGCGCTCCCGAAATTCGCGCCGCGCTGAGCCCCGCGAGCAGCATCGACGCCGTGCTCGCATCCAAGGGCAGACTGGTGCAACTGCCGCTGTGGCGCGAAGCTGCGTAACCCCTAGCCTTCGCCGCACATTACCCCTACATAGCCAGCCAACAACAGAATCAGGCTGTAACAGGAGAACACACATAGCCCGTCCACCTCGGCGTTCGATGGCCCCGCCCGTTAAAAGCGGCCCTCGCTTCGATACTTTCATCCAGTCCGAAAAAGTGCGCGTGATCGACCATGAGGGCGAGAACCTCGGCGTCATGTACACGCGCGAAGCCATGGAGCAAGCCAACGGGCTTGGGCTCAACCTGGTAGAGGTTTCTCCGAATGCGGACCCGCCGGTGGCAAAGTTCCTCGACGTTGGCAAATACCGCTACGAGGCGCAGAAGAAAGCTAACGCAGCCCGCAAAACGCAAAAGACGCAGGACATCAAAGAGATCAAGATGCGTCCCAACATCGACACGCATGATTATGACGTGAAGATGCGCAGTGTGAACAAGTTCATCGAACAGGGTGACAAGGTGAAAGTTACCTTGCGTTTCCGTGGCCGCGAAATGGCGCACCAGGAATTGGGCATGGACCTACTCAAGCGCGTGCAGGACGACGTGGCGGAAATTGCCAAGATCGAAGCCTTTCCGCGCCTTGAAGGCCGGCAGATGCTTATGGTGCTCGCGCCGAAGTAGACCATAAACCGTACACATGATTGCGAAGGGCGTGCTGATCCAGTGCGCCCTTTTCATTTGCCGAGACCTACTTTTGCCCCCGGTGTATTACTTCGACAAAGCACGTGTCTTTCTCGACGAGCGTCATTGATCGTTCAGACAGTTAGGATATTGTCTAAACAGCAGATTTCTTATCCCCCGGCGGGCACCATGGGTCACTTCGTGCGTTGCATGCCAAGAAATATTCGATCGGAGCCCCTGATGTTCAAATCCCTGATTGCCAGCGCGAGTGTGGCAGCACTTGGGTTTTCGGCCGCCTCAGCGCTAGCAGATTCGACAGAATTCTCAGCCGTTTCGACATCGGTTTCGGTTGCTCCGGTGAACCTCCAGTTTGACATTTTCGCTCCGCAAGAACGCCAAAGCGCTGACCGGATCGACTACACCGCCTGGAGCGAGGCGATGAATTATCTCGTCTATACGATGGGCCCTTCGATCCGCGAAGCACCTTCACGCGCAGAGGCAACCCTGGGTTCGAGACGAATCTATGGCCATCAGTCCCGTTACCGGATGGAAGGCAACCGTGTCATGTTCTCGTTCTTCAACGATGAACTACGCAATATGGTGGCAGACTACCGCCTGGAGTTGGAGCAGCTAGGCAACCAGATCGACATCACAACTCTACCGCGTAACGAGCAGCTGGCCTACTGGCTGAACCTGCACAATGTAGCGGTAATGGAAAAAATCGCGCAAGAATGGCCCATCCGCCAGCCGCGCGAAATCGAAATCGATGGTATTCCGTTCGACCAGGCCAAATTCATCACCGTGCGCGGTGTGACAATGAGCCCGCACGACATTCGCCACCAGATTGTTTTTCGCAATTGGGAAAATCCCAAGGTAATCTATGGTTTCTGGCGCGGTGAGATAGGTGGACCTTCGCTCCCCAGTGATGCCTTCACAGGGCTAAACGTCTCGCAAGTGCTCGAACGCAACGCCCGCGAATTTGTGAACTCTTTGCGCGGAACGCAGAACCGCGGCGAGCGACTGCAGATCAGCACGATCTATGACGAAGCGCGACCTTACTTCTTCGTCAATTGGCCCAACGACATCCGATCGCATCTCAGTGGTTACGCCAATGAAGAGGTCAGTGCGCTCATTGCCAAGACTACTGAAACAGAAGCTGTCGTCTATGAAGCTGATATCGCCGATCTGGCCGGCGGCGTTCGCGAGCCTTCCTATGTTGAAGTAAGCTCTGACGGCGTCGCAAACAGCTTTCGCATTCCGCGTGGCACAGCACGCTTGCTGCGCGAACAGGCGCAACGCGCGGAAAATGCCCGCGAGCAGAGAGGCCCGCGTACGGGTACTGTGATCTTCAATCCGATCAGCCTTCCCGGGCAAGAAAACAATGGCGAGGTCGACTAAGACCCCCGCCTGAACCGAAATAGGCTTTCATTGGGCGTGGTCAGCGATGGCCGCGCCCATTTCATTTGTGGGCAAAGCTCAAACATGTCGCTGCAATACAGGACAAGGCAATGCTGCCTCACTAGACATTGGTGGGCGTAGGCAGTTTTCTTCTTGCTCACGTTTCTTGACGCAGGGCCTGTCAGTGCACTCGCATTGGCAGGCCCAATTCGCTAGAGCAGGCGCAAGGGGAGGCTGCGCCGCATGACAGCATCAGCGATTGGCCGGATTTTGGGTCCGTTTGCCTTTGCAATCACTGTTTTCATTACACCGCCTGCAGGCATGCCTGCAGAGGCGTGGCTCGTGGCCGGGCTGGTTGTCTGGATGGCCGCCTGGTGGATGACCGAAGCTGTACCGCTTACAGTCACGGCCCTGCTGCCATTTGTCATCTTGCCCTTCGGCTCTGTGTCGAGCGCGCGCGATGTCGCCAGCACATACTATTCGCCGATCCTATTTCTGCTGCTGGGCGGTGCCTTTCTTGCACTCGCGATTGAACGCACCGGCCTTCACAAACGTCTCAGCCTCGCAATCCTGCGCGCAGTCGGCAGTGGCGGCGGGCAAACCCAATTGCTGCTCGCTTTCATGATTTCCGCGGCGCTATTGTCCATGCTGATATCGAACACGTCGACCACGCTGATCATGATGCCGATGGCGCTGGCGGTTTTGTCAGGAGGCATGGTCACCCGCGCGCCCACGCAGCCCACCTCACCAGATGCCGCGGCAGTGGTCGACAAAGAGGGTCTATCCGGAGCGCTGCCGATGGGCATTGCCTTTGCTGCCAGCATTGGCGGGCTTGGTACATTGGTCGGCTCCCCCACCAACGCTATCGCCGTCGGCCTGCTGGACAGCATGATCGGGGTCCAGATCACCTTTATCGAATGGACGCTGTTCGGCCTGCCAATCGTACTGGTAGGCGTGCCGCTGGCCGCTTTTATCATCGCCAGATTTCAGCGCGTGGCCGAGCACCCTTTCGACGTGGCGGCAGCGCGCCAAGCGATAGACACACATGCAGCCTGGACCAGCGCGGAAAAACGCCTGATCCCTATCGTAGCGCTTGCCTTCTTGGCGTGGATGACGGTTCCCTGGGTTGGACCGCTGTTGCCAGATGGCTCTTGGACCAACGGCACCATTGCGATCATCGCCAGTTTTGCGCTCTTCCTGGTGCCCGATGGGACAGGGCGGCCGCTGTTGATCTGGAAAGAAGCCGACCGCGCGCCCTGGGCGGTCATCATGATGTTTGGTGGTGGATTGGCGCTTGCTGCGGGCATGCAGGTATCCGGCCTCGCTTCCTGGCTCGCTGAAGCCTTGTTGCCCCTCGAAACCTTGCCGCTAATTGTCGTCGCACTCGCAGTGGTCGCAATGATCGTGGTGATAACCGAGTTCGCGAGCAATGTTGCGACCGCAACCGGGATCATCCCGGTTGTAGCTTCTCTTGTTGTCGCCTTGGGAGCAGACCCGTTGCTGCTCGCCATGCCAGCCGCGCTCGCCGCCAGCTGGGGCTTTATGCTGCCAGCCGGGACCGGGCCGAACGCAATTGCCTGGTCGACCGGGCGGATCAAGATTGAACGGATGGTCGGCGCAGGCCTGGTTCTGGATGTCCTCGGCGTATTCCTGATTGTCGGAGTGGTGTGGGGTGTTGCCGCGCTGATCTAGTCTCCAGCCGTGAACTGGCTGTCCTACAGGCTGTGCGAACTGTTAGAATCGCTGCATGTTCGTTCGATGCACAGGATCGATTCACGCGGTAGTCTGTGCGCGTTTAGTCCATCGGTTTTCTTGCCTCTGGACAGTGTTCTAAGTGTTCCATGCTGTAGGAATTGCACAGTTGAAATCGCGCTTCAAATGGTTGCAAGTGATATCATCTCGCGATAGTTGACACTGCATAGAGGCTGCTGGCGGAGAAGCGTTCCTGCGGAGGTTAGGAACGGGGGGCCACTCGCGGCGAACAATTGGCTCCTGCCTTCCTGGGAGCGTTGTTTAGGAAGGAACGCGCATATGTCTGACGCGATTGATCCGGTTGACCAATCCACCCCGCGCCGCAAGCCCAAAGACCCTGTGACCACAATTAACGGTCGTCCGATGAAACCATCTACGCTGATGATGGGCTATGGCTATGACCCGGTGCTGTCCGAAGGTTCGCTGAAAGCACCGATCTTCCTCACCAGCACATTCGCGTTTGAGAACGCAGCCGCGGGTAAGCGGCATTTTGAAGGCATCACTGGAAAGCGTGAAGGCGGCGCAGAAGGTCTGGTCTATTCGCGCTTCAACGCACCCAATCAGGAAATCCTCGAGGATCGTCTGGCGATCTGGGACGGCGCAGAAGATGCGCTGAGCTTCTCCAGCGGAATGACCGCCATCGCGATCCTGATGCTGGCCGCGTGCAAGGCCGGCGATGTGATCGTGCATTCCGGCCCGCTCTATGCAGCAAGCGAAGGCTTTGTCGCAAAAATCATGGCCAAGTACGGCGTGACCTATGTCGACTTCCCGGCTGGCGCGACCGCTGAAGAGCTGGACGCTGTGATGGCCAAAGCAAAGGCTCAGGCCGAAGCGCAAGGCGGCGAAGTGCCGCTGATCTATCTCGAAAGCCCGGCCAACCCCACCAACGCTCTGGTCGATGTCGAAGCAGTCAAAGCCGCGCGCGACAGGCACTTCGATGCTGACCGCTGCCCGATTGCCATCGACAACACATTCCTTGGCCCCCTTTGGTCGCGTCCGCTGGAGCATGGTGCGGATCTGGTGGTGTACTCTCTGACCAAATATGTCGGCGGCCATTCAGACCTCGTCGCAGGCAGCGTTTCCGGCAAGAAGCGCTTCATCGATGCGATCCGTGCGCTGCGCAACACCATGGGCGGTATCGCGGATCCGAACACTGCATGGATGCTGCTCCGCTCGCTCGAAACGGTCGAACTGCGCATGGAACGCGCCGGCAAGAACGCAGAGAAGGTGTGCGAATTCCTGAAAAGCCATCCCAAGGTGGAAGGGTTGGGCTATCTCGGCATGATCGAAGACGCGCGCCAACAGGACATTTACGATCGCCATTGCCTCGGCGCGGGTTCCACTTTCAGCGTCTTCATCAAAGGAGGCGAAGCGGAATGCTTCCGCTTCCTTGACGCACTGAAAGTGGCCAAGCTTGCGGTTAGCCTTGGTGGCACGGAGACGCTCGCCAGCCACCCTGCATCAATGACGCACCTATCCGTGCCGGACGAACGCAAGGCCGCGCTTGGCATCACAGACAACCTTGTTCGCATCAGTATCGGGATCGAAGACCCGGATGATCTGATCGCTGACTTCGAACAAGCACTGGCGAAGGTCTGATTGCTGTCCTACTCTCTCCCCAGGCATTAGGGAGAGAGCTATGGCCGAAACGAAACCGGTATTCCTTGTCATCGGCGCGGGCGCCGGTATCGGCGGACACGCTGCTAAGCGCTTTGCGGCGGGCGGCTATCACGCGGTCCTCGCGCGGCGCAGCGATGAAGATGGGCTTGCGCGGCTCGTCGGCGAAATAGAGAACGCTGGCGGCAGCGCGTCAGGTGTGTTGCTCAACGCATCGGAGGATGGTGCGATAGAGGACCTGGTCGCGCGGATCGAAAGCGATATCGGCCCGATTGACAGCGCGCTCTATAATCTAGGCGCGCAAATCGGGAACCGCACGCTGCATGATACGCCGCACAAGACCTTTGAACTGGGATGGCGGCTCGGCTGCTATGGTGTGTTCCGGCTTGCGCACGCGATGTTTCCGGCCATGGTCGAGCGGGGGAAAGGCTCCTTGCTTGTCACATCAGCCACTGCAGCGGTTCGCGGTAACGCCGGGCAACACAGCCATGCGGCAGCAATGGGCGGGCGGCGCATGCTGTGCCAGACGCTGAACGCCGAATTCGGCCCGCAAGGCGTCCACGTTGCGCATGTCGTGGTCGATGGCCCCGTTCGTTCGCCTGACACGCTGGTCAAACTGCTCGGCGACAAATGGGATGCATTCGAAGCGGCCAAAGGCGAGGAAGGGATCATCGACCCCGCCGTACTGGCGGAAACGTACTGGCACCTGGCGCAGCAACCACGCAATTGCTGGTCGCATGAGCTGGATGTGCGACCGTTCAACGATGTGCCGTGGTGGAATGACAATCCCGATCCGACGATCAATTCGCGGGCCGGAAAGCTGGGATTTGCTGGGCCGGGGGAGTAGGCTTAGCTAATGTCTGGTCTTGGGTCGTTAGCGGACATTTGAACATTCAGCCCCGCCACTCGCGCCGTTCTTCGCCGACTTTCAGAACTTCGTACGCGATCTGAAGTTTCTGGAACTCGGTGGCCGCCTCCTTGTCACCCGGCTTCACATCGGGATGCACGAGTTTCGCCTTCTCGCGGTAAGCCTTCTTGATCGCGGCGAAATCGGCATCCGCTTCCAGTTCCAGCAGTTCCAATGCGCGCATTTCATCCGCGCTGCGCGAGCCATCGCCAGCACCGCCCCAGCCATAGTGGGAGGCTTCGGCATAGCCTTCGCTCTCCTGCCGCTCGGCCTTGGCACGTTCGGCCTTCTGCTCTTTGTCGAGGCCTTCGAAATAGTCCCAGCCCTTGTTGTATTCCGCAGCATGCGCCTGACAGAAATACCACCGGTCGGGGCTATTCGGAGACTTCGGCGCCGGGCAATCGCCACGCTCCTCACACCCATGGCGATCGCACAGGCGTACCGTTGTCGCCTCACGCGAGTCATTATATCCGCGCCAGCGCGGAAAACCCCAGTCGTTGGATCGGCGCGGCTTAGGCATCCGCGTACGCGCAGTTTGCAGTTTGTCGGGCTGGCATGAACTCTAGTCTAGGGATGGTTGCCGCCAATGGAAAGGTGTGGGAACCAATTTCAAATTGAAATGTTGCATTGCAATAGATCGTTCACAATTTGCAGCTATCCGGCTGCGCGAAGATATGAGAACCATGAGCAAACAACTCGCCATTTCCAGCACGTTTTCAACGTTCGCGCTTGCCGCGATGGCTTTGCTTTGGTCACCGGACCAGGTCGGGGCCCATTGGGCTGAAACGCAAGTGCCCGTGCAGGCCGAGACGTTAACGCTCGACCTGCCGGTGCCGTCGCGATTCCGCGACTAATCTAATTGATCACTACGCTGACCGCGCGGCGGTTTTGCGCCCATGCTTCTGGCGTTGAAGCCAGGGCAACGGGGCGTTCCTTGCCGTAGCTGACCGTTGAGATACGGTCTGCGTTTACACCAATGCTAACGAGGTAATTCTTCGCTGAATTGGCGCGGCGTTCACCCAAAGCCAGGTTATATTCGCGCGTGCCGCGCTCGTCAGCATGACCTTCTACGGTGATGCGGATCTGGGGATAGCGGCTAAGATACTGAGCTTGTGCTTGCAAAGCTGCAGCATCGACGCTGTCAATATTGAAGCGATCAGTATCGAAGAAAATGACATTCTGGCCGTTCACTGCGTCTTCGAAATGCGCTTGGCTGCCCACCGTAGGCCCGGTTGGAGTTGGAGCTGGTGCCGTAGCCGGACCTGTTGCCGGCGCAGTTGTGCTTGGCGGCGGCGGAAGCTCCTCCGGCGCCTTTTTCGCGCAAGCAGCCAAAGTGGTAGCTGATGCCAGCAGAATCACAGTTACAAAACGTTTGTTCATTGTTGTTTCCTCTCAGGAAATTGGGGAGTCTTGCCTACCTATAATAACACAAAAGAAGAGTATCAGGGGAGAATTGGTCCCCAGGCTGGATCTGACGCATCCACCGGTGTCGGAAGCCTCCTTTCATTGCGACCTGTCAGGTCGACTTGCCACAGGCCTGACCGGCCAGAATTCCGCTCCGTTCTGAAGAACTGAATGATGCGACCATTGGGTGCCCAGGTCGGCCCTTCGTCCTGCCAACCACTGGTCAAAACGCGCAGATTGCGGCCATTTGGGCTCATGATCGCGATATTGAAGTCGCCCGCGATCCGCGTGAACGCGATCTGGTCACCGCGCGGGCTCCATTCGGGGTTAGCGCAACGTCCGCCAGAGAATGTGATGCGGCGCTGGTTGGTGCCATCCGCATTCATCACATAGCATTGCTGGCTGCCCGATCGATCGCTCTCGAACACGATCTGGCGGCCATCGGGCGAATAGGAACCGCCAATATCAATCCCCGGCGTATCGGTCAGCCGCGTACTGCGGCCACCTCTGGCCGGCACGCTGTAAATGTCGGTATTGCCCGCAACCGCCATCGAATAAAGGATAGTGCGCCCGTCCGGGCTCCAGCGCGGCGCGAAGGTCGGGTTGCTGCTTTGCGTGACCAGCGTCTGCCGCCCTGTGCCGATGTCATAGACATAAAGCCGCGGATTGCCGTCGACATAGGACAGATAGAGCAGCTGCGAGTAGTCGGGCGAATAACGCGGTGTGAGCGCGGTCGCGCTGCCCAATGTCAGAAAGCGATGGTTCGCTCCGTCGCTGTCCATGATTGCAAGACGTTTGACGCGGCGATCCTTTGGCCCGATTTCGGCGATATATGCAATACGGCTGTCGAAGAAGGGGCTCTCTCCTGTCAGGCGCGCATAGATAATGTCGGAGCATTTGTGTGCGGCACGCCGCCAGTCGGAGGGTGGGACAACCCAACCTTCGCGAACCAGTTCATCCTGCAGAGCAACATCATAGAGGTAGCACCCGACCACCAATCGCCCGTCAGCACGGGCGTGGACATAGCCATGTACCAGCATTTCCGCGCCGCGCCCGCGCCAATTGCCCCACGCGGGGTCTGTGATCTGCGCGAAGGCGGGCTGAGGCAAGCGCGCCGGGCCGATGGGTTGGAACAGGCCGTTGTTCTGCAGGTTCGCAGTGATCACATTTGCGATCTCTACGCCAAGTGCAGCGGTGCCGCGCGAATTGGCAGGCGTCGCCACATCGCGATCTGCCGCAAACCCCGGGATGGCAATCGACAGATCCGCCCAATCGCTTTCGTCGGTGACAGTAAAGACCAGGCCGCCCTCGGCATCCTCGCCCGAGGCTTCTGTACCGGTGGTTTCCACCTGACCACCCTCTGGCGCTAGTTGGCCAAGGTCCTGATCCTGCGCCGCCAGCGGCGCTGCCAGGAATGCGAGAACGAAAATCCATTTCTTCATCGGGATAGGTTCCTATCGAAACGCGCGCCCCGGATCGACTTCCAGGCGTTGTAATACTCGGCGGGCAGGTCAAACGGCGCGGCGAGCTGCACCGCGCGGATTGCCCGTTCTGCATGTAGCCCGGCTTGCGGGCGATTGGAGGCATTGATGCCGGACTGGCGCAGTACACGCGGACTCCCCGCCAAAGTGCCGTCTTCATTGAGGTTGAAAGCCAATTCCGTCACCAGCAGCTCTGTATCGACGCCGGACGGCGCATTCCAATGCGGCTTGATCTGGCGTGACAATGCCTGAATCAGGCTGGCTTGCGCGCTTCGGCCGATTTGGTCAGCAGGAATGCGATTATCATCCGACGAGCTGTCAGAGCCTGCACCTTCAAGAAAATTCTCGCCAACTTGGGTGCCGGTTGCCTGGCGCGGGGGTGTTTGTGCGGCTTGCCTCGGTTGCTGTGTGACGGCTGCTCGTGAATTGTTGGCCGGTGGCGGCTCACGGGTTGGCTTCGTGGATGCCTCGCCATCCGATTGCTCAACCGGCGCTTGCACTTCATCTGACACAGTCGGCGCCATCGTGGCGCGGCTATCGGGCGCGATTTCTGGTGCGGTTGAGCTCAAGGAAACATCGGTGGCCAGACTGACAGTCATCCGCTCCGGAATTTCGAAGGGATCGCTGGGGCCGGGCTGGAACAACAGCACGGCAGCAAGCGCAAGGTGCAAGCCGACAGCGACGCCAAGGCCCCATTTCTCGTCTTGTCGAAGTGCTCTGGTTTCCATGACAATCGGGTAAACTATGGCGCTGATTGTGAACTGTTAGTGACCAGCGAGATCGAGTTGAACCCGGCCCGGTTCAACTCACCCATCACCGCCATCACCCGGGCGTATTGCAATGTCCTGTCACCGCGGAGCACGATCACTGGCTCATTCCCTGCCTGACCGCGATCAATCGCTGCCAGCGCATCGGGCAACCCGCCGGTCTCCACCCGCTCGTTCCTGATAAAGATCGTGCCCGTCGGATCGATGCTGATCGTCACCTGATCGGGTTGCTGGTCGATCGGGTTCGCCCGGCTATCGGGCAGATCCACGGGAACACCCGAGGCAAGTAGCGGCGCTGTGACCATAAAGATGATCAGCAACACCAGCATCACATCCACGAAAGGTGTGACGTTGATCTCTGCCATGGGCGCGCGGCGAGAACGCCGCCCTGACCTGCCGGAAGAGGAAACCGACATACCCACTATGCTTTGTCCAGCTCGTGACTAAGGCTGGCATGGAACTTGTCAGCAAAGCGGTGCAGCTTGGCCTCGTAGCGGTTCACGCGGTCGCTCAAGCGGTTGTATGCGATCACAGCGGGGATCGCAGCGAACAGGCCTATAGCGGTCGCAAACAGCGCCTCGGCAATGCCCGGCGCCACCACGGCCAACGAAGAACTTTCCTGCATGCCGATCTGGAAGAAGCTGTTCATGATGCCCCAAACGGTACCGAACAAGCCGACAAAGGGCGCAACGGAACCAGTGGTGGCCAGAAAACCCAAGCGGGTGGAGAGATCATCCGCCTCTTGCGCAACCTGGCTTTCCATCATTCCGGCTAGCCTGCTGCGGGTACCTTCCCGGTCCACCGGCGGATGTTGTGTCGAACGCTTCCATTCATTGATCCCGGCAGCGGCGACACGCGCTGGCGGCAAATCCTTGCGCGCCCGGCTAGATGTCAGGCTGTCGAATTCCTCGGCCTGCCAAAAATCGGCTTCGAAGTCGCTGCTGCGACGTTCCAGCTTACCCATGCGCAGGCTGAAGGAAACGATAATCGTCCAAACCCAGATGCTGGCCAAGATCAGTCCAATCATCACGGCTTGCACCACAATGTCGGCTTGCAAGAACAGTTCGAGCGGGTTGAGCCGGGCAGGCGCTGCAGCCAACAGGTTGAGCGAAAGTGTCATGCGAGATTATCTTCCATGAAATTGGCAAAGGCGGTACGCCATTCAGCCGGTTGGCGGCGCGGCCTTCCGTCAAGAGAGATGAAGCCAATGCGCAAGCTGGCTTCGCAAAGCAATTCGTCGCCGCGCATCGCGCGCTGATGCATGCGGCAACTCGCTGCGCCCAATTCTGTGCACGTCGTTTCGATCACCACGTCGTCATCAAGTTTGGCCGGGCGCAGATATTTGAGGTTGATTTCAGAGACCGCATAAGCGCCGCCATCTTCCCCTCTTGCCCCTGCTTCGATTGCTTCGCGCTGATCAATCTTCAGCATACGCAAAAGGTCGCTGCGGGCACGTTCGAACCAACGCAAATAGTTCGCGTGATAGGTGATCCCCGACAGGTCTGTGTCTTCGTAATAGACACGAACCGCATAAAGATGCCGCGCACCGTCAAAGACGCCGCCAGGGAAAACAGGTTTAACCATCAAGGAAGCCACCTAAAGCAACGGGGATTCGCTGCAAAGTGCCCATTTGCTCTGCACGCCTGAACGACGGCAAAACGAGTCTGGCATACGATCAATAGTGATCAGCGCGCCAGCATGGGCCCTAACGGGTGCCCGCCGAAGATGTGAACATGCAGATGCGGGACTTCCTGATGGCCATGCCCGCCAATATTGGCGAGCAGGCGATACCCCGGCTCCACCAGCCCTTTCGCGCGGGCAACTTCGCCCACCGCACGCACGAAGCCTGCGATCTCTTCCGCAGGCGCATTGGCGGAGAAATCATCCCAGCTGACATACCGCCCCTTGGGAATTACCAGTGTGTGAATGTCCGCCTGCGGGTTGATGTCTTCAAATGCATAGGCCCATTCGTCTTCAAAGACTTTCTTGGACGGAATCTCACCGCGCAG
>Ga0181594_10000313_pt1:0-2500 | contig 43282 bp, 27 predicted proteins | sample 071ome_18_FD_145603 | JGI IMG/M metagenome (GOLD analysis project Ga0181594, IMG submission 145603) | Coastal salt marsh microbial communities from the Groves Creek Marsh, Skidaway Island, Georgia - 071413BT metaG (spades assembly) | ecosystem: Environmental > Aquatic > Marine >...
CGATGTTACCTATGCTTAGAAGCTTTTCCTGGAAGCTTGGCATCAACGCCTTCGTCCCTATGTTGGGACCCCACATCACGCCTCAGGATTGAAGACCCGGATTTGCCTAAGTCTTCTCCCTACACGCTTGTACCGGGACAACCAACGCCCGGCGCGCCTAGCCTTCTCCGTCCCTCCATCGCAGTAACACCAGGTGCAGGAATATTAACCTGCTTCCCATCGACTACGCTTTTCAGCCTCGCCTTAGGGGCCGACTCACCCTGCGCCGATTAACGTTGCGCGAGGAAACCTTGGGTTTTCGGCGTGCGGGTTTTTCACCCGCATTATCGTTACTCATGTCAGCATTCGCACTTCTGATACCTCCAGCAAACCTCTCGATTCACCTTCACAGGCTTACAGAACGCTCCTCTACCATCCAGAACAAGTCTGAATCCACAGCTTCGGTACACTACTTAGCCCCGTTAAATCTTCCGCGCAGGCCGACTTGACCAGTGAGCTATTACGCTTTCTTTAAAGGGTGGCTGCTTCTAAGCCAACCTCCTGGCTGTCTGGGCCTTCCCACATCGTTTCCCACTGAGTAGTGATTTGGGGACCTTAGCTGGTGGTCTGGGTTGTTTCCCTTTCCACTACGGACGTTAGCACCCGCAGTGTGTCTCCCGTGCTCATACTCCTAGGTATTCGGAGTTTGCCATGGTTTGGTAAGTCGGTATGACCCCCTAGCCATAACAGTGCTCTACCCCCTAGGGCAATACACGAGGCGCTACCTAAATAGCTTTCGAGGAGAACCAGCTATCTCCGGGTTTGTTTAGCCTTTCACTCCTAGCCACAGGTCATCCCCTAATTTTTCAACATTAGTGGGTTCGGGCCTCCAGTGCGTGTTACCGCACCTTCACCCTGCCCATGGCTAGATCACCCGGTTTCGGGTCTACTCCCAGCAACTATGCGCCCTATTAAGACTCGGTTTCCCTTCGCCTACCCTACGCGGTTAAGCTTGCTACTGAAAGTAAGTCGCTGACCCATTATACAAAAGGTACGCAGTCACCCTTGCGGGCTCCCACTGCTTGTACGCACACGGTTTCAGGGTCTATTTCACTCCCCTCTCCGGGGTTCTTTTCGCCTTTCCCTCACGGTACTGGTTCACTATCGGTCGGCAGAGAGTACTTAGCCTTGGAAGATGGTCCTCCCACGTTCAGACAGGGTTTCACGTGCCCCGCCCTACTCGATTTCACCTGTAAAGCCCTTTCGTATACCGGGCTATCACCGTCTATGGCCACACTTTCCAGAGTGTTCTACTAAAACTATGCAGGCTTAAGGGCTAGTCCCCGTTCGCTCGTCGCTACTGAGGGAGTCTCAATTGATTTCCTTTCCTCTGGGTACTTAGATATTTCAGTTCCCCAGGTTCGCCTCGTTACCCTATATATTCAGGTAACGATACCGCCTAAGCGGTGGGTTTCCCCATTCGGACATCCCCGGATCAAAGCTCGTTTGTCAGCTCCCCGAGGCTTATCGCAGACTTCCACGTCCTTCATCGCCTTCTGCCGCCAAGGCATCCACCGTGTGCGCTTAGTCACTTGGTCATATAACCCAAAACCCCCTCTCTTCGCTATTTGCTCGATTTCGTCGTTGGATTCCTCCTTCGCACCCGTCACATAGTGAACTATGCTCTTGGCGTCTCATTCGAAATCCGCCTAGAACTCAAACAAATATCTTCGAGAGCACTCCGAATTTACCGCCTGCATGTTGTATAAGCATGTAGACCGTTCATTCAGAGCAAGTCTCCGGTTAACCAACGGTAAAGGCGGCTAAGCCTTACCGGACTAACACCAACAGACACGACGCGACTGTCGTGCTGCTTCGCTGACACAGTCCTGTGTTTGATCCGGTGAAATTCGCAGGTCCTCATCACAAAGACCCGCTAAAAAGCCGTCACAAACTCAAGACGCTCTTGACAGAACTACCATATTGTTAAAGATCCTGACGCCCGTCCCGGCTGGTGCCTTTCGCACCTCACCGAACGCTGGACGTTCGTCGAATAATCTCTGTTACAGCAACTTATCACCGGCGCCACAAATGGTGGAGCCAGGCGGGATCGAACCGCCGACCTCCTGCGTGCAAAGCAGGCGCTCTCCCATCTGAGCTATGGCCCCATTGTTCAGTGATATCACCAAGGGCCATTTTCCTCTGATCCGAAGCGCATCAGCCAGATTGGTGCAGGTTGGACTATCGTCGTAGCGACGCATAGTTCGCTATGCGATCTACGGGGATAGGCCAAGATGCGCAAATCTGGTGGGTCTGGGGGGATTTGAACCTCCGACCTCACCCTTATCAGGGGTGCGCTCTAACCAACTGAGCTACAGACCCTTGCTTACTTGATCTTTTTGTCCAGCTCAGCATTGAAGCGTTCACTCGCTCGGTCACGTACTTTTCGTACGCTCCCGTCGTCTCGCTCACACTTCGCCTTGATCTGAACAAAAATCTCTGCGTAATCAACCTTAGTGGG
>Ga0181594_10000313_pt1:5000-43282 | contig 43282 bp, 27 predicted proteins | sample 071ome_18_FD_145603 | JGI IMG/M metagenome (GOLD analysis project Ga0181594, IMG submission 145603) | Coastal salt marsh microbial communities from the Groves Creek Marsh, Skidaway Island, Georgia - 071413BT metaG (spades assembly) | ecosystem: Environmental > Aquatic > Marine >...
TATCCGGGTTCCGCTTGTTGGGCATAATGGACGAACCGGTACAAAAACGCTCAGGCAGCACGACAAACCCAAACTCCGGCATGGTGAACATACTGAGATCCCAGGCCAACCGACGCAGATCGAGGGTGGCGGCCGCCAGGGCGCCCACGGCCTGTACTTCTATCTTGCCGCGGCTGTTCTGGGCGCACTGCGGGTTGACCACCATCCGCGCGAACCCGAGCGCGTCAGAGACCTGCTGCCTGGGCAAGTCCAAATTGACACCAAACCCGGAGGCCGTGCCCAGCGGGCAGGCGTCAGCCCATTGCCAGGTCAGCCGCGCCAGTTCCGCGTTGTCGATGAAACACTCGGCGTGCCCGGCCAGCCACATGCCTGCGGACGAGGGCATGGCGCGCTGCAGGTGTGTATAGCCGGGCATCGGCAACGCCTGTTCCCGCTCTGCGCGTTCCAGCAACACCGTGGCAATATCCAGGCAGGCAGCCGCCAGGCGGCTTAAACGATCACGCATGTACAGGCGTAAGGCCACCGCCACCTGGTCGTTACGGCTGCGGCCGGTATGAATCTTTTTGCCAAGTTCACCCAGGTCTTCGGTCAGCCAGGCCTCAATGGCCGAATGGCCATCCTCGAATTCAGCGCCCAGCACCCGCTCGCCCTGCTGTATTTCAGTTGAGTATCGCGCGAGACATTCCGCCAGCCGCATGGCCTCTCCCGGCTCGAGGATGCCGGCGCCGGCCAGACCGTTCGCGTGCGCCGCGCTGGCCTCGAGGTCAAACGGCAGCAGCTCACGATCCAGCAGGACGTCCTCGCCAGCGAGGAAAGTCATGATGGCCTCGTCGGGCATCGACGCCTGGCCTGTCTTCTTCCAGATCAAATTACTCATGTTTCCAATCCCTGGGTTTCAGGCAAACCCAACGCCAGGTTCAGGTTCTGAATGGCCTGGGTAGCCGCCCCCTTGGCCAGATTATCCAGCACGCTCACCAGGGTGATTCGACGCTGATCGCGTTCATCGGCCGTGAAGCCCCCCAGGCGGCACACCGGGCGGTTGCGCACCTTGGAAACCTCGGGGATGTCCGGTGTCACCTCCACCATGGGTTCCGCGCGGTAGAACTGCTGAAATTCACCTAACAAAGCATCAGCCGTTGAGCCCTCGGTCAAGGTCGCGGAAACCGTCAGGCTGATTCCCCGAAAAAATGCGGCCACATGCGGCATGAATCGAACATCCCTGCCCAGTTGGTAACTGACCTCGTGCTCATGAACGTGTCCGGCCAGGCTATAGGGAATCAGGTTATCGGCCAGGCGTTCGGGATCATTTTTCCGTGACGGCGTTTTACCCGCGCCGCTGTAGCCGGAAACGCCGAAGACCTGCGGCGTGCCCGACAGCCGCTGCGCCAGCGGCCACAGCGCCAACTGCGACCCCGTGGCGTAACAGCCCGGATTGGCAATGCGGCGCGCGCCGGTGAGCTTGTTTCTAAACCGCTCGGGCAATCCATAGACCCAATCTTTGTCAAAGCGATGATCTGCGCTCAGGTCCAAAACGACCGCATCCGGGTAGGCATCCTGAATGGCGCGGGCCCACCCGGCCGCCGCGCCGTTGGGAACCGCCAACACCCAGGCATCGGCCGACTGCGAAGCAACTGAATGGACATTCAGTTCGACGAACTGATCCGACGGCTCCGGCCATTCCGCGCAAGCCGAGCGCAGCGGCAGCCCTGCCTGGCTGGAGGAACTGGCGAATGCCAGCGTCATGCCCGGGTGTCCGGCGATCAGCTTCAGCAACTCCGCGCCCGTGTAGCCCCGACCGCCCACGATGCCTATGCGCGCGCTCAAGAGCCTGGCTCCTGCCAGCCCGAGTCGCGCTCAAGGGCGTCATCGACCAACCCGGCCCGCTGTTGCGGATCATCAATACCCACCGTGAACACCACCCAGCCGTCCCTGCGGTCGGTGGTTCTGGCCTGCTGGAAATACCATGACAAGACAGGGTTGGATGTGCGTGCCCGCCAGTACATGGCGGGGAAGCGCGCGCACAGCACCTGCCATAGCGCGGCGCCGAGGCCTTCGCCCTGGGCATCGGGCGTGACCACGAATTTGTCCAGGTAAGGCACGCCATCGGCACCCTTAACCACAACCGCGGCGGCACGCTTGGACTCGGACAACAGCACCAGCGGATCATCCAGTGAATGCGGCCACTCATCGCCCAAGGACCGGCCGAAAGACTGTTCAACACGGGCCGCCACCTCCGCCATGACGGACGGGGCAGGCTGTTCGTGAACATGTACCTCTTCACCCCGCCGGACCAGCGTGCCGGCGCCACGGTAAGTAAACAGCTCGCGCGTGAGCTGATCTGCCGAGGTGATGGAAACTGACGCGCTGCGGTCCAGGTGACTCAGCAGCTCATTGATCTGCTGCAGTTTAAGGCGCATGCCTGAGTGCACCCACGGCTCCCGCATCAGCGCCTCGTAATCATTGTCCAGGCTGATCGCGGAGAGCACCCGCCCGTCACGATCCAGTAATCCGCCCGTCGGGGTCAGGAATATGATCTTGTGCGGCTGGATCGCCCAAACCAGCTCACGCGCCGCGATATCCGCGTTGACGTTCAGCACCTGGCCGGAGGCTGATTCACCCAGGCAGGTCAGCACCGGCAGCGCACCGCTGTCCACCGCGCTTTTGAGCCCGCTCAGATCCACACTCTTGATCTCACCAACCAGGCCCAGTTTTTCCCGGTCCAGGAAATCACAGCGGAAAACGCCGTGCTGGATCCCGCGCGCGCGAATGCCGCGCTCCTCCAGCGCCTCTATCAAACGCATGTTCTGCTGGTAAATGACCGGTCGCGCCACCTCCATGACGGCGTCATCGGTCACCCTCAACCCATCGACGCGGCGTGTCTCTATCCCGGCCTCATCCAGGGCGCGGTCGACCTGGGGACCCGCGCCATGCAGCACCACGGGCCTCAGACCCAGCCGATGAAGAAAAGCCAGCGCTGAAGCCAGTGCGTCGAGTTGGGCTTCGATGATACCGCCGCCCACTTTGACCACGGCAAAACGCGTCTCGTCAACCTCGGAAAACTCCTTGAGATACTGGCGTGCCTCACGGCTTGAGCCCAGCTGAGCCAGCAGTTCAAGGACGATGCGGCGGATTTCAGGCATCGGAGGTAACCAGCCCGGAATATATTTCAAACGCGCGCTGCAGTTGCATCCCCTCAACCCATTCATCCACCGCGTGCGCCTGCTCGATATGCCCGGGCCCCAGCACCAGTGCGGGCATGCCGGCGGCGGAAAACAGGGCGGCTTCGGTCCAGAAATCCAGGCCCTTACCCTGGGCCAACTGCCGTGCCTCGGCAAAGGCCATGGCCGCCGCATCGCCACCTTCGCGGTTGGGCAACGGCGGGCCGGAAAATGGCACATGCCACCGGGCATGCCCCGCTGCCTCCAGCGTGCTCATGCGGTGCAGGAACGCCTCGTTGTCCGCGCCCGCCGGTAATCGCGCGCTCCAATGCAGATCCACCCGGTCGGCAATCACGTTCGATTTAACGCCGCCCTCGACCGTGCCGATATTGAAACAAGTACGGTTACCCTGGGCGTCAGCCTCACGCGCGGACTCAACGGCGGCCGCAGACCAGAGCGCCATTCTGTGGATGGCGTTATCCGCCAGCGATCTCCGCTCCGAGGAGTGTCCGGAAACGCCACCGAAGGAACCCTTGACCGACAGATAGCCCCGGTGACGTGTCTCGGCGAGACAGCCCGTCGGCTCGGCAACCACCACCTGCCTGAACGGCTCAGCCCGACCGGCTGCAATGAACTCATTCACGCAGCAGCCTTCGGCGCCTTCCTCATCGGTGGTGAACAACAAGGCCATCGGCGCACTCGTGGTGGCCGCGACGTGCAGCAGGCAGGCAGCCGCACCTTTGATGTCACAGGCGCCGCGGCCGTGTGCGCGGCCGTCTTCGACCACGAGTGTCAGCGGTGGATGCGCTGAGCCCTGCAGCACCGGAACGGTATCCAGATGCACATTGAACAACAGTCCAGGCTGGCCCCTCACGGCGAAGAACGAGACTCGGCCCTTGCCGTGGTCGGTGATATCAATATCGAATCCATCGGGCAACGCGGCGCTGATATAGCGCCAGATTTCCGATTCCCCGTGGAGGTCGCGCGGCGGATTCTGGGTGTCAAAACCCACCAGCTTTTCCAGGTGCCGGATGACGGGCGTGAGATCCAATTTACTGCTTCCTGACCCGGGCCGCCATGGTAGAACTCTTGCCCAGCAACTTGATGAAACCTTCGGCTTCCTCTGGCGTCCAGTCACAGCTCTGGGCGTAGACCGCGGACTCATCCTGCAGGATGTTGTCCGACTCAACGGCAACGGCGTGCAGCATTCCGCCTTCGCTCCTGAGCGTTACCCGCCCGCTGACCGCCGATTGGGAGCTGGCGAGGTAAGCTTCCAGGTCCCGCTTGTGCGGCTCATAGAAAAAACCGGTGTACACCAGCTCAGCCCAGCGCTGGGCGACCAGGTGTCGAAACTGATTCTGCAAACGCGTGTTGACCGCATCCTCCAGCGCCTGGTGCGCCGTGAGCAGGGCATCGATGCCCGGGCATTCAAAAACAATCCTGCCTTTCAGGCCAATCGTGACATCACCGGTGTAGATATGACGGCCAACACCGTACGCGCCGAACAGGTCATTCAAGCTCGCCAGCATCTCGGGTCCGGCCATGGTTTGGCCGTTGATGGCCGTGGCAACGCCACGCTCGAATGTCAGCGTGACTTCCAGCGGCACATCCGGCCACTCCGCGCGCGGGCGGCACAGTGTCCAGGTATCGGGGCCGGGCGCCTCGAAGCGGTCGATCTCGCTGCCGGAGATGGTCACCCCCAGCAGGTTCTCATTGATGGAATATCTGCCAGAGCGGCCCGGAGCGGAATGCCCGGCCGCCTCCAACACACCTATTTCATGTTGCCTGATGTCGGATACCTCCTTTTGCAAATCTCGCACCGGCGCGTGAATGACGTAATCGCCCAGGCTGCGAACGGTCTGGTCAAATCGCAATTGGTCGTTGCCCATGCCGGTGCAACCGTGCGAAAAATGCTGAGTATCGAGCTCATCACACAACGCCAGCGAGCGCCTTACGATCAGGTAGCGATCGGAGCAGAGCATGGGGTACTCACCCAGCACGCGCGACTGGCTCCAAACCAGCGGCACCACGAACTCGTCCCAAATCGACCGGCTGACATCCACCTGGTGATGCTCATGGGCGCCGAGGTCGAGCGCCCGTTGACGGATCGCGTCGGTCTCGTCTTCAGCCAGGCCCCCGGTATCAATAAACACGGTGTGGACTTCGAAGCCCTGCTCGCGCAGGGCCAGCACGCAGTAGCTCGTATCCAACCCGCCGGAAAAGGCGAGTACGACCCGCCCGGATGATGGTTCGGTTTTCACGGGGCTACTCCCAATAAGGTCATCATGACCGCCTTTTGAACATGCAATCGGTTCTCCGCCTCGTCCAGCGCCACGCAGTAATCCGCATCCATGACCGCGTCGGTGGCCTTGATGTTACGGCGCAGGGGCAGGCAATGGCTGAATCTGGCATGGTTGGTCAGTGACATTTTTTCCTCGTCAACCATGAAATGGCGATACCTCTGCCGCAATTCCCACTCCCGCTCCGGGTCACCATAAAATGGCAGCGCGCCCCAACTCTTGGCGTAAACGACCTCAGCGCCATCGTAGGCAGCCTCGATATCGTGAGTCACTTTTATTGATCCACCCGAAGCGCGGGCGTTACTTGATGCTGCCTCCATAAATTGTGTATCCAGCACATAGTCGGGCTCCGGGCATAACAATGTCACGTCCATGCCGAACTTGGTAGCGGCAAGCAGCGCCGAGTTGGCCACCGCCGTATTCAATGGGCGCGGGTGCCAGGTCCATGTCAGCACGAACTTGCGCCGGGCAACCTGCCCCAGATGCTCTTTCAAGGTCAGCATCAGGGCCAGTTCCTGGCAAGGATGGACGATGGTTTCCATGTTGATCACCGGCACAGACGCGTGCTGAGCCAGGGATTTGATCACGGAATCGGTCCGGTCATCTGACCAATTCTTGAACCCCGGAAAAGCGCGCAGGCCGATCAAGTCGCAATAGCGCGAGAGCACCCCGGCCACCTCGGCAATGTGTTCCTCGGCATCGCCATCCATCACGGCTCCAGGCGCGAACTCCACGCCCCAGGCATCTTTGCCCGGCTGCAGCACGATGGCGATACCGCCCAACTGCTGCATGCCCAGCTCGAAGGAGGTTCTCGTTCTCATCGACGGATTCAGGAACATCAGCGCGATCGACTTGCCACGCAACGCGTCATTCAAGGGCGAACGCTTGAGATCGGCCGCCAGGGCGAGCAGCCCATCGAGCGCTTCATGGCTCCAGTCGACTGTACTGAGAAAGTGCCGCATGATCATTTCGCCTGTTTTCGTCAATCCATTAACGGACATAAAAAAACCCAGCCTGGGCTGGGTTGCTGTCGAAGTCTTTCAGTTTCCTCTGCCGACGGCTACCCTGCCCGCTGTTTACGGTCCGTACGTCGAGACGGGCGTCGGTGGGTTATGTTCATCATGTCGGTCTCTGATATCACTTGGGCCACTGCTTCGATAACCCGAATTTACGTCCAAGCCAACGGCAATGCAAGCACTGAATACTGTGCCACGCCGCTCAAATGCTGTAGCCCACCGGATCCTTTTCTTCCGCCTCGTCATCTTTGCGGACCATCAACAGACGAACCAGCGCGGGCAGCAGAACAATGGCGCCAACCATGTTGGCCAGGAAAATGAAGCTCAGAAGAATACCCATGTCAGCCTGGAACTGCAGCTCTGAAAATGTCCATGTGCCAACGCCGGCGGCCAGGGTAAAACCGGTAAAGATGACGGCCCTTCCGGTGAGCCTGACGGTCTGATTGTAGGCCTCCCGCAGGGTGAAGCCCTCATCCAGCAGCGTGCTTAAGCGGTTGTAGATGTAGATACCGTAATCCACACCGATACCGACACCCAGCGCCACCACGGGCAGCGTGTTCACCTTCAGGCCAATGCCATACAAGGCCATGAGCGCCTCGGCCAGCGTCGAGACCAGCACCAGCGGCAACACGATACACAAGGTGCCGAGCACAGACCGGTAGGTGATCAGGCACAGCAGAATAACAGCGCCAAAGACCAGGGCCAGCATGGGCTTCTCGGCCGCGGCGATGTCTTCATTGGTGGCCGCCATGACGCCCACATTACCCGTGGCCAGACGGAATCGCAGATGTTCCGCGTCGACCGGTTCGTCCTGGGTCAGGTCTTCCAGCACGGGTTTCTCCATGTGGAAATCCAGGTCTCCGATGTTCAGCTCGCTTCGCAGTTCTTTGACCCGGGCCACCACCCTGGCAATGGTCTCCGCGCGGTGGTCCTCGGTAAAGACCAGGATTGGAATCGCGCTGCAGTCGCGGTTCAAAAGGCCGGTATCCGTCTCGATATTGCTCAGGGCCTGGCGCAACACGTAATTGTCACGCGGCAAAACCCGCCAGCGAATATGGCCCTCGTTCCAGCCCGCGTTGACCACCTTCGCCACCATGGGCAGCGTGATGACCTTCTGTACCCCCTCGACGTTGGAGAGGTTCCAGGCGAAACGGTCGATGCTCTCCATCACGGTGTAGTTCTCGGTACAGGCATCGGAGACCGTTTCCGCCACCACGGTCAGGAGATCGACGCCCAGTGAAAACCGTTCGGAGATCAGCAGGGCATCCTGGTTGTAGCGCGCCTCTGGGCGCAACTCCGGCACGCCCGGCTCCGAGTCGCCGATTTTCATGCCCTGGGCGATCCAGAACCCGACAATGAAGAGCACGATACCCACGGCGACGGCCAGCTTGGCGCGCCCAGGCCGGGTGAACGAAGCGATGGTCGCCCAAAACGGCGACTTACGATGCGCTTTCTCCAGCAATCGGCGTCGGTAAGCGTCCGGATTCTTCAGCTGCACCCACGACAGCAGCAAGGGCAGAAGCACCAGGTTGGTGAAGATCAGCACCACCACGCCAACGCTGGCGGTGATGGCCAGCTCCTGGATGATCCTGATCTGGATAAACAGGATGGTCAGGAAGCCGACGGTGTCGGATACCAGCGCGATAACGCCGGGCGCCAACAGCTTCTTGATGGTTTCCCGAGAGCCATGCATGGGCGAGCGACGGGGGATCAGGGTGACATCCTGAATACCGCTCTTGGCCCAGATATCGGGGGTCCGCCCGGCAAATTCCTTTTCCACCACCCAGGCGCTGATTTTCTGCACACCGTGACTGACCCCGATGGCGAATATCAGGAAGGGGGTCAGGATGTTCATCGGGTCCAGGCTGTAGCCCAACAAACTGAGCGTGCCCATCTGCCAGATGACGGCAGCGAGTGAACAGGCCAGCGGCAATACGGTCAGCCAGATGGAACGCGTATACCAGTAGAGCAATATCGCGGTGACGATCAGCGCCACCAGGAAGAAATAGATGACCGACTGGGCACCGTCGGAGATATCGCCCACGATCTTCGCAAAACCGATGATGTGAACGCTGTAGTCGTCGTTCTCATAGGTCTCTCGAATACCCTCGAGCTGGGCGGCGACACTCCGATAATCCAGCCGTTCACCCGTGGCCGGGTTTTCCTCCAGCAGGTTGGCCCAGACCATGGCGCCACGGAAGTCTTCCGAAACCAGCCTCCCGACCTCTCCCGATTTGACGATGTTGCTCCGCACCCGCTCAAACATATCGGCAGACGGCGCGAAATCGGACGGGATGACGTTACCCCCGGCGAAGCCATCCTCGACAATTTCCACGAAACGGACATTGGGCGTAAAAATGGACCGCACACTGGCCCGGTCTACACCCGGTATGAAGAAAACCTGGTTGGTAATCTCTTCAAAAGAAGTAAAAAACCCCGGCGTAAACATGTTGCCATCGCGGGCCACCAGCGCCACCAGCACTCGATTGGCGCCGCCGAATTCCTTCTCGTACTGAAGGAATGTCTGCATGTATTCATGCTTCAGCGGAAGCTGCTTTTTGAACCCGGTCTCGATGCGTAAATTCGACATCGAAATGCCCATCGCAATGGTGATGAGCAAGAACAGCGCCACGATCGCGTAGCGCGTGTTGATCAGAAAGGTAGCAACCCGATGCAGTGTTGAGCGCTGAGAATCAGCCATCGTCTATGCTCCGCTCGGGAAACTCATGCACGCCATCCTCACCGACCAGCAAGAAGCGGTCAGCGCCCAACTCGATGGCCCGGGCGAAATCCACCCCGCTGGAGTGCTTATGCACCTCGAAGGCACCGCCGTCCTGGCGCTCGATAACCAGGCCGCTGTTGCCGACCAGCAGGATTTTTCCATCCGACCGAACGGCCCCGGCAATGGTCAGCTCGGTGCCCGTGTCCAACTCCTGCCAACTGTCACCGAAATCACAGCTTTCCTGCACATTCCCGCGCAAACCAAACACGAGCACGCAGGTTTCTCCACTGGACACGATACCGAACATCGACCCCCCATAAGGCATCTCGATCGTTTCCCAACTCGCCCCACCGTCCGCGGTCCGATAGGTGAAGCCGGCCTCGCCGGCAATCATCAAACGTCCATCGCCCAGGTCCAGAATGGCGTTATTGTGCCACTCCTCCTCGTTGATGAAATCCTCGTCCCAGGTCTTACCCCCGTCTTCGGTGTACAGGTACAAATCGTAGGCGCCCACCGCCATTCCGCGCTGCGCGTCGAAGAAATGAATATCCATGATCGGCTGCTGCCGGCCGGGATCGAAATTCTGCAGGGTCCAGGTCTTGCCCGTATCGCCGCTGGTCAGGATGACCGTATCGTGTCCCGCCGCCCAGATGCGATCACCCACTACGGCGACGCTGGTGAGCGTGGACCGGGTCGGCACCACTCTCGCCTGTTGCCACACGCCGCCATCGGCCGACAGGATGACATGTCCCCGCTCACCCACGGCAACGAGGCCGCCTTCCGGCATCCCCGCAATATCCAGCAAAAGCGATTCGGCAGCCAGCGGCTGTTCTTCGGAGTACTGAATATCGAGTTCCGGATCGACGTCACCGGCAGCGGGCGCCACACGCAGGAATGCCGTCAGCGCGGCGAGGTAAAAAATCAGAAGATGCCTGAGCGTACTCACCGGGCTAGTTTAACCTGATCTGGAAACACCGGGGGCCGACTGTCGCCGACCCCCTGGTCTTCGGTTTAGCGTCTACCCCGCTTGCGCAAGGCCTGCGGCGTGAACTGGGATTCCGGCAATGCCACGTTGAAGGTATTGACCGGATCCTGGTTGTCGAAACCCTGGGCCACATAACGACCCGACTGCAGGTCATAGTGCGTCTCGAAGGTGGTCCAGAATGTCGGCATGTCGTAATAATTGATGCAATGCGCCTCCGAGAACCGCCACAACTGGTCGCGGTTGTCGTAGTGGTCGATCAACAGCGGCTGATAGCTGTCTTCGTCCAAGTAGTAGGTGCGCTTGGAATTGATGTGACGCATGCCGTCCTTCAAGGTCGCCTCGACCACCCACACCCGGTGCAGCTCGTAGCGGAAATACTCCGGGTTCAGGTGCCCTGGGCGGACCAGGTCGTCGGGGGTGACATCCGCCTGGTGTGCTTTGTAGGAATTATAAGGCACGTACATTTCCTTCTTGCCAATCGTGACCCAGTCGAAGCGGTCCATGGCGCCGTTGAACATGTCGGCCATGTCGTTGGTGCGCAGGCCGTCGGAAGCGGTACCCGGGTTGTCATAGGCCACGTTGGGCGCCCGGCGCACGCGGCGCTGGCCCGGGTTATAGATCCAGGCCTGGCGCTGCTGCTCAACCTGGTTCAGCGTCTCGTGCACCAGCAGGATGTTACCGGCCAGGCGCGCAGGGGACTCTACCTCCTGGAAGAAATAAAGCAGGATGTTGCCGATGTCCTCGATTTTGACGCCTTCCATGTAGTACAGGCCCAACAGCTCTTCGCGCAGCTTCACCATGCTGTAGGAGCCATCCACCGTGGGCGCAACCTGGTTGTTGTAGCGCATACCGCCGGTGCCCTTGGGCTTCAGCTTGTGGTTCCACATCAGCTCATAGGCGTTTTCGGGGAACGGGAACGGGAAGCCTTCAGCGGCGTTAATCACGCCCTCGCCACCCGCAACCAGTTCCGCCGTGCTGGCATTGGCAATGGACATCTCCATCGAACGTTCGGGATAAGAGGCCGAGCGCCGGGTGGGATAAACATCCATGAAATAGGATTCAGGATAACGCTCAAACATGGCGATCTGACCGACGCTCAAATGGTCAGCGTATTCCTGGTAGTTGCTGGCATCGATGCGAAACAGCGGCTCGTCATCCGCAAATGGATCGGGGTGATGATCGCCAGGCGAGTAACCTTCGGGCCATTCGGTGATACCACCGGTCCAGGCGGGAATGGTGCCCTCCGCGTTACCGGCCCGCTCCGAGCCCATGGGCGTGAGATCTTCGCTCAGCCGCGCCACTTCGTCGGGTTTCGGCCCGGCCATGGCCTGACCGATGCCCATCGCAAGCCCGCACATCATGATGACCGGGGCTTTCAGTACAGATTTATTAAACGTGAACATGGAAACCTCCGGTGATCAGAACGAGTAACGTACGCTGGCCGCGAAGAAATCGCGGTTGCGAAGCAGGTTGTATTTGCCGCCGCCCATGTAGTCGGTGTAGGCGAAATCGATAAGCCACTCGTTGAGCAGATTGAACCCGAGACCAATGGTCAAGGTCTTGCGCCCGTCGATGAACGAGCCGCCCGGCCCCGGCGTGGTGCCGTCAACATCATGCGCCCACGCAACCCTGGGGCTCACAGTCCACGCACCGATGGCATTGTTGTAATCGGCGCGCATCAGCATCCGGTAACCCCAACTGGTGTCGTCCGGGAATCCGGCCATTTCCGTCACGGGGTTGTTGAAATCACCCGAGGTGACATCAGCGCCGCCGCCGGTATCGGTACCTGAGCCGTTGTAGCGCAATTCAGACGGCGAGTGCAGGTCGGCCACGTGATTAATGCCTGCCTCGGCAACGAACGCGATCTGGTTCGCGCGCAGGAAATTCCCCGGCCCGAACAGCTTAACCAGCGTCGCCTGGGCCTGCCACGACTCGTGCTCGTGGTATCCCTGGATGCGCTCTCCGGGCGCAAACTCGCCCAACTGACTCTTGTAGCGGTTGATCGGCGCCGGAATCAGCGGGTTGAGCGGTGTCAGCGCACCAAAGAGAATTTCCACGTCATCGATCTGCAACGGGGCGTTGGGCCGATAGCTGACCTCGCCGGCCAACGACCAGGTGCCCACCGTGGTGTTGAAGCTGATCCCGTACAGGTCCAGATCGTCCGGATACTCGGTGAAGTAACTGGCGCTGGTAAAGGGTGGGGGAACAGCCTGCAGCGCATAGCCGCTGATGATCGGCAAGCGGCTATGGTACCTCAGGTAGTAGAACCCGAATTCAGTGCTGTTCAGACCTTCGGCAAACCAGCGCAGGGCGGCGCCATACTGGCCGCTGTCACTGGGCACTTCGCTGGCGGAACGCGGCACGGCCAGCAGGCAGCCCGTGCCTACCAACTGGGCCGGTAAAGCCTGATCGGAAGCGCCGATATTGCCCTGCAGGCAGACATCATCATACAGGTCAGGATTGATCACCGGTTGCGGATACGTGCCGAAACCGAGCATGGCGTATTGCGCACCCGGCGTGCCAATGTCGCTGGCGGAGAAATACGTGCCCGCGGGATCGGGAATGATTTCCCGCCACTCAAACATGTACAGCGCCTCGAGCGACAGGGATTGGGTCAGATCCATCGTGGCCCACAGCATGTTGACGCCTTCGAAGGCTTCTTTCAGCTCCGAACCTGCCAACCGCAATTTTGAGACGTCCACAGGATTGATGGCGTTGAGGCCACCCTGGATGAAGGTGGACTCACCCCAGCTGACCACCTGGCGACCCAGCCGCCAGCTAAGAAACCGTTCTCCCAGCTCGTGGTCGCCCCAGATGTAAGCGTCCAGTAGCCTCACATCGGAACCGACCCGTTCCTCCGCCACGTCGGACAGGAATTTCGCGCCCGAGTTTTCGAAATCATAAAAGCCCGACGCGCGGAAGAAGCCGCCGAAATTCCGCCAGCTGATATCCATCTCGGCCGTAATCTTGGCCGTGTGCGTGATCAGGTCGCCCGCGTTCGGGTAATTGATGTTCGGATCGTCATCGTTGTTCGACCAACGCCCCACCTGGGCCACCTGCTGCTCAAAAGGCAGCGCGAAGGTCAAAGGATTGTTCGTCGATTTGCCAACATCCTCGGCTTTGCTGTCCGTCGCACGCCAGGATGCACCGTAGCTGATGGTGGTATCCAGGCTGCCGCGCCATTCGCCGTCGCCAAATTCAAAGGCCTGTACTCCGCCGGAAATGAGGCCGGTCACGGCCATCGTCAGCGCCGCTGCGAGGACATTATGTTTCAGCGTCATGTTCTTGATACTCATTTTCATGTTCAATCCCCCTTACTCGTCGCCGTTCTTGGTTCGGCGGGTTTCGAGCTGGTTCCGAGGATCCGTTCCTTTGCCCGGCTTCTTGCTCTTGTCGCCTTCCGATGGTTCACCGATCACCAGTTGATCGACCGTTACCACGGGCACCATAGTGGCGGCGTTGGTTACGTTGATCAGCTTGCCGCCGGATGCCAGGAAAGACCCCATCTGGCCCTGCATTTCGACCGTCGCCTCTGGCGAACTGGCAGGGCTCAGCAATGACCCATGAGTGGCCGGCGGAGGAAAGCGTCCAGCCACTCTGAGACCAGCCGGATCAGCCTGGGTGCTGCTGTAGGGCGTAAACCCGCCGACCCGGATCATCGGCTCGGTGCCGGACAGCGGGGCGGTTGCAACATAGTTGGGTATAACCGTGTCCCCAATCACTTCGTGCAACGCCACCGGCTTGGCGGTCGTGGCCTCGCGGATCCAGTTGATGGGATCAGCGGCGTCGGCCGCTGTCTGGCCCACCGTCAGGTACAGCTCGAACAACGGATCGCCGGGGAAAATGTCCGCGGATGCGAGGCCGGCGCGGATGCGCGGCCCGAAGGCTTGAGAAGCCTCTCCGCCGCGCACCAGGCCACCGCCTGGAACGCTGAGGAAGCTGCGAGTGACAAATGGCTCTAAGGCTGAGAAGCCGGTGCCATTGATAGCGCCCCAGGAAATGCCGGTATAACCGAGATCATAGGGCTGCAGGTCGGCCAGGCCGTCGGAGTCCAGGTCGAAATTCTGAATCGAACTGGCCAGCACCATCAGGTCCGCGATGCCCTGGCGCACGTTGTCGCGCGATACAAGGAAATTCTGGAAATTCAGGGCATGGCTGCCTGAGAAATCGGGCACGCCGTCCGGGCCGGGCAGCCCGGTTTCATTGCTCTGGTAGTCAACCCGGAAGGTGCGCTCGTCGGCGATCGCGCCGAAGGGCGTGTTTTCGATATCAAACGCGCCGAACAGGGGGTCGACCTCAGCCATGACGCCATGGAGCGGGAAGTCCATGGCCACAGCCACGTGACCGGCCTGCGCCAGGCCATCGGCCGCGGCCAGCACCGACGCCCGGTTGGAGCCCAGCCCGTGGCCGTATATGACAGTCGGCCAGCCCGTGGCCGGCTTGCTCCAGCCGCTGTTGGCGTTGGGCACGGTCACCATGATCGGTACCGTCTGCACGCTCTGGACCACGGGAAAAGGATTGAACAGCGTGAGGTTGGTGGAGGTCGGGTCCAGGCCAAAGGCATCGAACGGCGGGATGTACGCGCCCGGCTCAGCCTGCCAGTAATCGGTCAGGGGCGCGATCGGGTTCTCGGCCGACGGGGTGCCCAGGTAATAGGGCACCGTAATGACCCCAATGTAGATATCAGCCAGCCCGAAACCGCCCGCGACGGCCGTGGTCAAGCCGGTCGGCGCCAGCGCCACCGGCGACCCCTGGGTCACGCTGCGCAGAAGTTTCAGCACGGGCGTGATGGCCTGGGTCTGCACGGTCCAGGAAATGATGATGTCGTCCCGGTTGATGCCCGCGGCGGCAGCCGTGAATTCCTGCGACAGGGTGATCTGCCTCAGACCTTCCAGCGAAGCGGCCGTTCCATCGTCGAGCAGTGGGTAGGTGCTGTTACCGTTTTCATCGACCCAGGGGTCCAGGCTCTTGGCCAGGAAATACTGCTGATCCGGCGTGGCATTGTTGCCCGCGGCGTCGGTGATGTCATTCGTCATGACCGCCATGAAACTGGAGTACTCGGGCAGCGGCTGCAGCGGCACGATGGCCACCGCGTTACCGCTTACCGCGGTGACGTAATCCACGCCCGGCGTCAGTTCGCGAACGATGCCGGTGACCGCGACGATCTGATCCACCGACACCTGGAACACCCTGACGGTCTGGCCGGGCACCACGGTGGACGCGTCGATCGAACCGGGGTTGCCTTCGTTGTTAACGAAGGTCATGGTCCAGCGCTCGATGGTACTGAAGCCATCCAGCGCATTGATCTGAGACACCAGGGCCGCCGCCGTGCCATCGAGGCCATCCAAAGGCGCGCTGATGGTCAGGTCGGTACTGCCCTGGAAATACAGGTTGTTGGGCACCGGCAGCCCCTCGAGGCCCAGCGTGGTGTCGAAGCGGGCGGTCAGCACGCCAGTGACCACACTGCCATCTTTGTTGGTGGCAGGCGGCACGGGCGTGCCGCTGAATGGGTCGTGAGCGAGTGCCGAGGTAGCGATCAAAGAGATCGAAAACAGCATCAGACGCAATTTCATTGCTAATCCCCAGTTGGTTTTGTTCCGTGGGTTCACCGCGCCCGGGCAGACAACAAGCTCGGCCCGTTCGCGCAAACGTGCCGACCATTCTATCCAAAACCACACCGAAACCGGAACATAATTCTTCGAGCCGGCGATTTAGGTCATTCGCTACGGCCCGCGGCAGGCAGCGGCAGCGCCTCAAAAAGCGGTTTGGTGCGGCCTGGCTGGGTGAGACTTTTGAGGTGACGGGTGCGGGCGGCGTGCAGCCAGAAAAACCGCTGGAACTGAATTCGTCCGCTTCCAGCGCACGGCCCTGGCGCCGCGCGGACAGTTCGCCCAAATCTGCGTTGTGCGCGCTGAGTGGGAAACCCGGGGGGGACGCTCTAGCGCTTTTTCCTGGGGATATACAAATCCGTGATGGTGCCTTCGAACACCTCGGCCGCCATGGCGACGCTCTCAGACAAGGTGGGGTGAGGGTGGATGGTCAAACCGATGTCACCGGCCTCGGCGCCCATCTCGATGGCCAGCGCGCATTCCGCGATCAGGTCCCCGGCATGCGGCCCCACGATACCCGCGCCCATGATCCGATGGGTGGATGGGTCGAACAACAGCTTGGTGAACCCTTCCGGCCGGCCAATACCCAGTGCCCGGCCGCTGGCCGCCCATGGAAACTTGCCCACCTGGTAATCCACCCCGGACGCCTTTGCCTGCCCCTCGGTGAGGCCCACCCAGGCGACTTCAGGGTCGGTGTAGGCCACCGATGGGATGACCCGCGCGTCGAAGGCGCTTTTCATGCCGGCGCAAACCTCGGCCGCCACCTTGCCCTCATGCGTGGCTTTGTGGGCCAGCATGGGCTGCCCGACGATATCGCCGATGGCGAAGATATGTGGCACATTGCTGCGCATCTGCCGGTCGACCGGGATGAATCCGCGATCGGTGACTTCCAGACCGGCGGCCTCGGCGCCAATCCGGTCGCCATTGGGCACCCGCCCGACTGAAACCAGCACCCGGTCGAACACAGTGTGCTCAGGCACCTTCTTGCCTTCGAACTCGGCCATCAGCCCGTCTTCGCGGGGTGTGAGTGAAGTCACTTTGGTATCAAGATAGATCCCCTCGCACCGCGCGGACATCCGCTTCTGCAGAGGTCGAACCAGGTCCTTGTCCGCACCGGGCATTAACTGGCTGGTCAATTCAACCACCGTGACCCGGCTGCCCAGCGCCGCATAGACGCTGGCCATCTCAAGGCCAATGATGCCACCGCCAATCACCAGCAGGCGGTCAGGAATATCAGCCAGCTCGAGGGCGCCCGTGGAATCCATCAGGCGCGGGTCGTCCCAGGGCAGGCCGGGCAGCTTGAACGACTGCGAGCCGGCCGCGATGACGGCCCTGCTGAAGCTGACCGCGCGGCGGCCATCGGCCGTTTCCACCGCAATGTCGTTGGGGCCGGTGAATTCACCCGTGCCGTCGATAACGGTGACGCCTCTCTGCTTGGACATGCCGGCCAGCCCGCCGGTCAACTGCCCAACGACCTTGTTCTTCCACCCGCGCAATGCATCGAGCTGGATGTCCGGTGGTCCGAAGACCACGCCATGCGCTGAAATCTGCTCGGCTTCGTCGATGATGGCGGCCGCGTGGAGCAGCGCTTTGGACGGAATACAGCCCACGTTCAGGCAAACGCCACCCAGCGTCGGATAACGCTCGATCAGTGCTACCTTCAGGCCCAGGTCCGCGGCCCGAAACGCCGCGGTGTAGCCACCGGGGCCGGCGCCCAGCACGACCAGGTCAAAGTCAAAATCACCCTGGGGAAACGCCGCCGGCGCTGTAGCGGCAGGCGTTGACTGTAGTGGCGCCGAATGCTCAGACGAGGACGGCTCCGGCTGGGACGGCTCTGGCAGGGACAGCTCTGGCCTGGCTTCCGGAGCGGCCTCCTGGGGCTTTGCGACCACCTCATCCGCCAACAGCGTGGCGATCAGATCACCCTCGGAGACGGTGTCACCCAGGGCCACTGCCAGTGACTGGACGATCCCTGCCGTTGGCGCCGGCACCTCCATTGTGGCCTTGTCGCTCTCCAGGGTCACCAGCGACTGCTCAGGCTCTACCGCTTCTCCCTCGGCGACGAGAATCTCAATAACGGGCACATCGTCGAAATCTCCGATGTCCGGCACCCTGACCTGGATTTCATGACTCATGTGCCACCCTCGATTACCAACTCGTCACCCTGTTGCGACAGGCTGAAATGACGCAGAAAACTCATGCCCAGCAATACCTCGTTCATCGGAGCGCGCGTGATGGTGCCGCGAACGTTGTTCAGGTAAAGCTGCCCCAGGCGCACCTCATCCAGGCGCGTCATCCAGGCGCTGTCGGGGCCTGCCGCGGTCATGACCGTCACGGGCGGGCCGAACTCCAGTCCAAGCTCGCGCGCCAGCGAGCCCGGAATGGCCACGTCCGTGGCCCCGGTATCAATCAGAAAATCCACCTCGACACCGTTGATTTGGCCAACGGCCAGGTAGTGTCCGCTGCGATCCCGCTGCAACACGACCCCGGAGCCGTTGCTCTGAACCATCCGTGCGCCCCGGCTGCGGTCATCGACCGCGCTGAACAGGGCCGTCAGCCCGGCCAGCAAGGCGATGGCGCCCAGCCAGAAAAAGCCTCTTCCGCGAGGCCGGCCGTGCTGCTCCGAGTCTTGCGGGTAACCGGTCATCAATCCAGCGCAAAGTGGTCGACGGACTCAAGATGGTCCGCCAGGTAACGGGTAAAGCGCGCCGCCGCCGCGCCGTCGATGACACGGTGATCGTAAGACACCGACAAGGGCAGCATCAGGCGCGGTTGGAAAGCCTCGCCATCCCAGACCGGCTCCATGCGAGACCGGGACACACCCAGAATCGCCACTTCCGGCGCATTGATGATGGGCGTGAACGACGTGCCGCCAATACCGCCCAGGCTGGATATGGTGAAACTGGCGCCTTGCCAGTCCTGGGGCGTCAATTTTTTATCGCGCGCCCGCTGGCTGACTTCGGACAGCTCCCTGCCCAGTTCAGGGATGCTCTTCTGGTCGCAATCCCGGATGGCCGGCACCACCAGCCCGTCCGGCGTGTCCACCGCGATACCGATGTGGTAGTACTTCTTCAGGACGAGGTGCTCGCCATCTGTGTCCATGGACGCGTTGAACTGCGGGAATTCCTGCAGCGCAGCCACGCAGGCTTTGATCAGAAACACCAGGGGTGTGAGCTTGTAGCCCTTGTCCGCGGCCAGGCCCTTGTTGGCCTGGCGCAGCGCTTCCATCTCGGTGATGTCCGCCAGATCGTGCTGGGTGACATGCGGGATGCTCAACCAGTTTCGATGCAGGTTTTTGCCCGAAATCTTCTTGATCCGTGACAGGGGTTGTTGCTCGACTTCGCCAAATTTTGTGAAATCAATATCCGGCGGATCGGGCAGGTCGAAACCCAGGCCGCCGCTGGGTGCCGCAACCGCGCCGGCCATCACCGCCTTGACAAAAGCAGTGACGTCCTCGCGGACAATACGGCCGTTTCGGCCTGACCCGCTCACCCTCATCAGGTCAACGCCCAACTCCCTGGCGAATGCCCGGATCACCGGGCTGGCGTAGGGCACCTTGCCCGGGAGCGTGTTGTTCGCATCGAGCGGCAACGGCGGAGACTGGCGCGGGCCGGAGTCAGGCCCTGGCGGGGCAGCGGTGGGCGGGCTTGCGGGCGCAGGCGCCCTGGCTGCCTCAGCAGCCGGCCGGTCCGGGGTGGGCTGAGGGGCTTTCTCCCGGGCCGGTTCGTCGGATGCGGCCCCCGCGGCGGCAGCGGCATCCACCGAAATGAGTGCCACCACATCGCCCTCTGAAACGGTGTCCCCGACGGCAATATTGAGCTCGAGCAGCGTGCCGGGCGCGGGTGACGGCACCTCCATGGTGGCCTTGTCGCTCTCCAGCGTCAGCAGGGACTGTTCCGCCTCGACCGCCTCGCCTGCCTGCACCAGCAGCTCGATCACGGGAACATCCGTAAAATCGCCGATGTCAGGGACCTTGATCTCCAGTATTCGTCCGCCACCTGACGCGGGCGATGGCTCATCGACTGACTCCGAGGTCGTTGTCTCCCCAGCCGGCGCATCCGCGAGTTCGATGATGGCCACCACATCGCCCTCCGAGACCTCGTCACCGAGCGCGACTTTCATCTCCACCAGCGTTCCGGCCGACGGGGCCGGGACTTCCATGGTGGCCTTGTCGCTCTCCAACGTCAGCAGGGACTGCTCCGCTTCGACCGTCTCGCCTGCCTCGACCAGCAGCTCAATCACCGGTATACCGGTGAAATCACCGATGTCGGGGACCTTGATTTCGATTTTTTGAGTCACGGCCCGCTCACATCCTGACGGGGTCGGGTTTGGCCGGATCAACGCCCAGCTTGTCACGCGCGGCCAGCAGCGCGTGCTGCGCGATCAAGCCCTTGCGGTACAGGCCAAAGAGAGCCGCGTACGCCACCTGCTTGCGGTCGACTTCAAAGAAATGCCTCAGGTTTTCTCGGGTGTCGGAACGTCCGAAGCCGTCGGTGCCCAGCACGGTGTACTCATCCTGCGGCATGAAGGCCCTGATCTGATCGGGAAACGCGCTGACATAATCCGTGGCGGCGATGGCCGGCCCCTCCCTGCCGGAGAGGCACTGATGAACCCAGCTTTCACGCTGATCGGCCGGATTCAGGCGATTATGACGCTCCACGGCTTCCCCATCGCGACGAAGTTCGGTAAAGCTGGTGGCGCTCCAGATGTCCGCCTTAACGCCGAATTCACGGTCGAGAATCTCGGCCGCGGCAATGACTTCGCGCAAAATGGCGCCTGAGCCCAGCAGCTGCACCCGGTGACCATCACCTTCAGCCTCACGTAACAGGTACATCCCTTTACGGATACCCTCATCCGCGCCTGCCGGCATGTCCGGATGACTGTAGTTCTCGTTCATCACCGTGATGTAGTAATAAACGTCTTCCTGTTCCTGGTACATGCGGCGCAACCCGTCCTGCAGGATTACGATCAATTCGTAAGCAAAGGTGGGGTCGTAGGAGATGCAGTTGGGCACGTTGGCCGACATCATGTGGCTGTGGCCATCCTCGTGCTGCAGGCCTTCGCCGTTCAGCGTGGTGCGCCCTGACGTTCCGCCGATCAGAAACCCGCGCGCACGCAGGTCGCCCGCCGCCCAGGCCAGGTCGCCGACCCGCTGGAAGCCGAACATGGAGTAAAAAATAAAGAACGGGATCATCGGTTCGCCGTTCGAGCTGTAGCTCGTGGCTGCCGCGATCCACGAGGACATGGCGCCGGCCTCGGTGATGCCTTCTTGCAGAATCTGGCCTTTGCGATCTTCCTTGTAGAACATCAGCTGGTCAGAATCGACCGGCGTGTAAAGCTGCCCCTGGTTGGCATAGATTCCCAACTGGCGGAACATGCCTTCCATACCAAAGGTGCGCGCCTCGTCAGCCACGATGGGCACCACCCTGTCCTTTATGGTCTTGTCTCGAAGGATCACCGCGAGGGCGCGGACGAAGGCCATGGTGGTGCTGATTTCGCGATCGCCAGTGGACTGCAGCAGGCCGCCAAAGGTGTCAAGGTCCGGCGCCTGCAGGCTGGGCGCGGCCGAACTGCGTCGCGGCAAAGGGCCACCCAGCGCTTTCCGGCGATCCAGGAGATATTTGGCCTCGGGGCTGTCTTCGCCTGGATGATAGTACGGCACATCTTCCAGGTCCTTGTCGGCAATCGGCACATTGAATCGATCGCGAAACTGCTTGATCGAGCCGGCATCCATCTTTTTCTGCTGATGGGTGATGTTCTGGGCCTCGCCGGAATCGCCCATCCCATAGCCCTTCACGGTCTTGGCCAGCACCACGGAGGGCTGACCGCGGTGGTTGACGGCCGCGTGATAGGCGGCGAAGACCTTGAGCGGGTCGTGCCCGCCCCGGTTGAGGCGCCAGATGTCCCGGTCATTCATGTTGGCCACCATTTCCCTCAGTTCGGGATAGGCGCCGAAGAAATGTTCCCGGGTATAGGCCCCGCCCTTGGCCTTGTAATTCTGATATTCACCGTCCACGGCCTCTTCCATGCGGCGACGCAGCAGGCCATCGGTATCCTTGGCCAGCAGCGGATCCCAACGCGAACCCCACAGTACCTTGATGGCATTCCATCCGGCGCCGCGGAATACGCCTTCCAATTCCTGGATGATCTTGCCGTTGCCTCGCACCGGTCCATCGAGGCGCTGCAGATTGCAATTGATCACGAACACGAGGTTGTCGAGATTTTCCCGGCCTGCCAGGGAAATGGCGCCCAGCGATTCGGGTTCGTCCGTCTCTCCATCGCCCAGGAAACACCAGACGCGACGATCCGAGGTGTCGGCAATGCCCCGGTTATGCAGGTACTTCAGAAAACGTGCCTGGTAAATCGCCATGATCGGACCCAGGCCCATGGACACGGTCGGCAACTGCCAGAAATCCGGCATCAACCAGGGATGGGGGTAGGAACTCAGCCCTTCGCCGTCCACCTCCTGCCGGAACCGGTCGAGCTGGGCTTCGCTGATTCTGCCCTCCAGGAATGCGCGTGCATATACACCGGGTGAAGAGTGCCCCTGGATGTAGACCAGGTCGCCCCCGCCGGGATGATCCATGCCGCGGAAAAAGTGATTGAAGCCAATCTCGTAGAGGGTCGCGGCAGACTGGTAGCTGGCAATATGCCCGCCCAACTCACCGCCCCGCTTGCCGGCGCGCAACACCATCGCCATGGCATTCCAGCGAACGATGGATTTGATCCTGCGCTCAAGCTCACGATCGCCCGGGTGGCGCTCTTCCAGGTGTGGCGGGATGGTGTTGATGTAGGCGGTGGTGGCTGAATAGGGCAAATGGGCGCCGGAACGGCGGGCCAGATCTACCAGGTTTTCCAGCAGAAAATGCGCGCGTTCCGGACCGTCACGCTCGATGACGGCATGCAGCGCCTCCATCCACTCACTGGTTTCCGCGGGATCGAGATCTTGCTCTCGCCCGAAATGAATCGGCTTATGGCTCATGACTCGGCGTTCCTGTTCTTGCCTGCTATTACCGGTGCCCCCGGCCTGTCAGCGGATCGCATGCCCACCACCCTGTGAGCACTGCTTGATGACACGCTCATTCTAATGCCGTGGATATCTGGTCTGAACCAGAACCGTTCAAGTAAGACCGCAGATCGGCTCGCGCGTCGCAACACAGGGCCCTTTTCGAAACACGTGCCATCAGCGCGGGCCGCACTACCTGAGATCGAGCTCGTTCTGGTTCTCGGCCGCGCCACCATCGCCCACCTGCACCAGTCGCAGCGTGTTGGTGCCGCCCTCTTTGCCCAGGGCGTCACCCATGGTGATGATCACGCGGTCACCTGCGCCCAAATAGCCTTTGGCTGCCAGGTTGCTGATGGCCTGCGCCACCGCCTGGTCGATATCGTCCCATTTCTGCACGTGATGCACCGGATAGACATCGCGGTAAAGCGCCATGCGGCGACGGCTCTCGGCCAGGGGGGAAAGCGCGAAAATCGGCACCGATGTACGCACCCGCGAAAGCCATTGCGCGGTGGAACCTGACTCCGTCAGGGCGATGATGGCGTGCACATGGACATGCATGGCCATATACATGGCCGCCATGGCGATGGCTTCATCGATCCGTTTCAATTCGGCGCCGGGGCGCCGGAATTCATCAATGGTGTCGCAATGACGCTCAGCGCCCACGCAAACTCGATGCATCGCCTCGATCACCTTCGTGGGGTGTTTACCCACCGCGGTTTCCGCAGACAGCATCACCGCGTCGGTACCATCGATGACCGCGTTGGCCACATCCAGCACCTCGGCCCGCGTGGGAATGGGATTCTCGATCATGGACTGCATCATCTGCGTCGCCGTAATCACCACCCGATTCTGCGCCAGCGCCGCACGGATGATCTCCTTTTGCAGCCCCGGTAACTCCGCATCACCGATCTCAACGCCGAGATCGCCGCGGGCGACCAGAACAGCATCTGAAGCGGCAATGATGGAATCCAGGTTTTGAATGGCCTCGGTGCGCTCTATCTTGGCTACCAGTTGCGCCTGGCTGCCTGCCTCGCGCAGCATATTGCGCGCCTGCACCATGTCCTCGGCGCTGCTGGGAAAAGAGACCGCGAGATAGTCCACGTCCATCTGCGCCGCGCGCTTGATATCCACGATGTCATGCTCGGCGATACCCGGGATGGACAGGCCGCCTCCCTGGAGATTCAACCCTTTTCGGCTGCCCAATTCGCCGCCCGCGATCACTTCGCAGATGATCTTGCGATCCTGTATTTCCAGGACCTTCATGGTGATCAGGCCATCATCGAGCAACAGCATCTGCCCCGGGTTTACATCGTCGGGCAAGCCCGCATAGGTCACACCTACACCATTGCCGTTGCCGGGCGCCGGATCATCGCTGGCGTCCAGAAAAAAGTGATCGCCCGGGTCCAGCGTCACCGAACCGTTGATGAACTCATCGATCCGGATTTTGGGCCCGCGCAGATCGGCCAGCAAGGCCACCTCGCGCCCCACTTCCTCGGCAACTTCTCGCACCCTCAATGCCCTGCCAGCCTGTTCCTCCACGCTGCCATGTGACAAGTTGATGCGGAGCACATTGGCCCCGGCCTTGATAATACTCGCTAGGGATTCGCGTGAATCGGTCGCCGGTCCCAGCGTGGCAATGATTTTCGTTCGGCGCATCTGCATGGACGCAGGGCTCCTTGAATACGTTAAAAAGGGAAAATGTAAGCGCTTTATTATGACAGATTCATGCGCGTTTTCCCCTGCATTCGATTGCAGGCTCAGAATCATCCGGCATGCGGCAGAAGTGCGTCTGCAGCTCGCCGCAAGGGCCAACACGATTCCGCACTGGATACCATCTTGTTCGGCGTACTGGCATCGCCGAGTTAAAGTCCCATAATAGACACCCAATTCCCATTAGACTGTGTCCAAAACCCCCGCTCCAAGAGTCACGCTATGAAATTATCGACATTTCTTCTCATCATCATTATCGCAGCCTGGTCCCACCCGAGTTGGGCGGCGAAGACAGATATTGTCATTCTCCAAAATGGCGATCGGATCACGGGCGAGATCAAAAAGTTGGAGGCAGGCGTACTGAGAGTCAGCACCGATCATATGGGAACCATCAATATTGAATGGCGGTTCATACGCAGGATATTCAGCGACCAAAATCAGACCGTGGAAATGATCGATGGCACGCGTTTGGTGGGCACACTGGTCAAGGGCGAAGAAGAGGCAGACCTGATCATCAAATCGGACAGCGGGAGCACGCAGGTCACCACGCTCGACATTGTGTCCGCCTATCCGCTAGGCTCTGACTTCAAAGATCGTATGACGCTGGACCTGAGCGTGGGTGCCGATTACACGAGCTCTACCCAACTCGCTAATGCGTCCACGGCTGCCGACTTCCGGCTAATGAATTTCAAGCGAATTTGGGAGAGCAGCCTCAGAACCTACTTGACTCGGCAGGGCGGTGATTCTAGTAGCGATGAGACCTCGGGCAGTACCACAGACCAAACCCGTCTCGAGGCTTGGGGCTCCATGGAACGTATTCTGATGAACCAGAAGTACCGGAAGTACTCCTCCAAATTCGAGAGAAATGAAGCCCTGGACCTCGACTTTCGATTGTCGCTCGGCGCCAGTTTCGGTCGATACCTGATCAAGACAAACAACCAGTGGTTTGATGTCGCAATCGGACTGCAGGCGTTGGAGGAGCGTATCCGACCCCCGGAAGACCAAGCCGGCACAGATGTCTGCGGCGACTACGGCGAGGGGCCGTGCGATGAACTCAATATTGAAACCAATTTCGAACTGACGGGAACCGCCAGATATCGTTATTGGCGCTTCACCAGCCCGGAACGGTCGCTTGATACTTACATCACGCTCTACCCATCCATCACCAGCGCCTATCGGGGTCGCCTGCGTGCCGAGTCCCGGACCACGTTCAAACTGGAATTAGCCAAAGATCTTTTCTGGTCGCTCGAACTCTACGGCACCTTCGACAATGGAAAAGGACTTGCCACTCCCCCGGATGAAAAATGGGACTACGGGCTGACCACATCATTGGGTTGGTCCTACTGATAGCCGCCTGCCATTCGGGGCATCAGGGTATCTGTACGCCAAGGCAGTGGCAGAACCCCCAAGTGCAACCGGACACGTTCCTGATGTGATAGAATGCGGCCCTTTCTAAGCAGCCACCTCAGACGTTGCGCTGACTGCGATAACTGATCACGCAAGCCGCCCAGACAGACCCACTGGAGCCCATCAATGGGATGCCGGATAAGGCCTATGACTGCATCGCCCGACCAAAATGGTCACAACGCGATAGACGAATGGAAAGACACAATTTTTAAACGGAGATCAATATGAGCAAAATACGGATTTTGATCACACTGCTGTCGCTGACAGCGACGGCAAGCTTTGCTGCTGATAAGCCCAATATCCTGGTGGTGTGGGGCGACGATGTCGGTTTCTGGAATATTTCTGCCAATTCCCGCGGCATGATGGGTGTTGAGACGCCCAACATTGACCGCATCGCCAATGAAGGCATGGGTTTTTCCGATTACTACGGCGAGCAATCCTGCACGGCCGGGCGCTCGTCCTTCATCATGGGTCAAAGCGTGTTCCGCACCGGGCTGTCTAAGGTCGGATTGCCCGGCGCGAAAGAAGGTATGCAAGAGGAAGACCCCACCATTGCAGTGGTGCTGAAAGACCTCGGTTACGCCACCGGGCAGTTTGGCAAAAACCATCTCGGCGACCGGGATGAACATCTGCCGACCAACCACGGTTTTGACGAATTCCTGGGTAACCTGTACCACCTGAACGCTGAAGAGGAGCCGGAAAACGAAGACTATCCGGGCGACATGGTCATGGCGGACGGCCAGACTTTTCGCCAGAAATTCGGGCCGCGTGGCGTGATCAAGTCATCCGCGGATGGCAACATCGAGGACACCGGGCCGCTGACCAAGAAGCGTATGGAAACCGTGGATGACGAGACCGTGGCCGCGGCACTTGACTTCATCGACCGTCAGCATGCTGCCGGCAAGCCCTGGTTTGTCTGGTGGAGCGGAACCCGAATGCACTTCCGCACGCACGTCAGCGAAGAAAAGATGGCCTGGTGCAAAAAACAATACCCCAGCGCCGACGAGTACACCTGCGGCATGCTGGAGCATGACGCGCATATCGGCCAGTTCCTGGACAAACTGGACGAACTCGAAATTGCCGACAACACCATCGTGTTTTACTCCACGGACAACGGCCCGCACATGAACACGTGGCCCGACGCGGCCATGACGCCGTTCCGGGGTGAGAAAAACACCAACTGGGAAGGCGGATGGCGCGTGCCAGCCTTTGTTCGCTGGCCGGGGAAAATCGCCGCAGGGTCCTACACGAATGAAATCGTGCACCACATGGACTGGCTGCCCACATTCGCCGCCGCCGCGGGCAAGGACGACATCAAAGAAGACCTGCTCGACGGATACCGGTCCAAGGCCATGGGCCGTAAATATAAAATTCATCTCGATGGCTACAACATTCTGCCGCTGCTGACCGGAGAAACCGACCAGTCGCCGCGCCACGAAATCTTCTATTTCTCAGATGACGGAGACCTGACTGCACTGCGTTACGACGACTGGAAGTTCATCTTCATGGAGCAGCGGGTGGAAGCCACCCTGCAGGCCTGGGCCGAACCGTTTGTGCCGCTGCGCGTGCCGCTGATCTTCAACTTGCGCCGAGATCCTTTCGAGCGTTCTCAGCTGACCTCCAATACCTACTACGACTGGCTGATCGACCGGGTCTACCTGCTGGTTCCGGCACAGACCTATGTCGGTCAGTTCCTGTCCACGTTCAAGGACTACCCGCCGCGCCAGAAGGCCGCCAGCTTCTCGCTGGACCAGGTCATGGAAAAACTGACGGCGCCGGCCGGCACGCCCTGACGGGCGAAGCCCAGGCTCTGACCAACGGCGGGGGCCGCAAGCCCCCGCCGTTTTTTTTCGCTAGAATCTGGGCGACCTTATCAAGGGGTAAGCAATGACCGCTTTAGAGACTATTTCTGATCTGCAGGCCCGAATGGGGGAATCCATCATCGGCCAGCAAGAGGTGATAGAAAGGCTGATCATTGGCCTGCTGGCCAACGGCAACATTCTCATGGAAGGCCTGCCCGGCCTGGCCAAAACGCGCGCGGTGAAGAGCATGGCCAAGGCCTTGGAATCCGAGTTTTCCCGCATCCAGTTCACACCTGATCTGCTGCCTTCCGATGTCACCGGAACGGAGGTCCTGCACACTGAGGGCGGGCAAAACACCTTCCGCTTCGAAGCGGGCCCCATCTTCGCCAATATCGTGCTGGCGGATGAGATCAACCGCGCACCGGCCAAGGTCCAGGCCGCGCTGCTGGAAGCCATGGAGGAGCGCCAGGTGACCGTGGCCGGCACCACGCACAAACTGCCCGACCTGTTCATCGTCATGGCGACGCAAAACCCGGTGGAACAGGAGGGGACCTACCCCTTGCCCGAAGCGCAGATGGACCGCTTCCTGATGCATGTATATATCGACTACGGCACCGAGGCAGACGAAGCCCAGGTCATCCGGCTGGTGCGGGGCGAGGAACAGGGCCAGGCCAGTTCGGCCGACCCTGTTCCACAGCAGGCCATTTTTGCGGCCCGCGAAGAAATTGGACGGGTCAAGGTCAACGCAGTGGTCGAGCAGTACATGGTGGACCTGATCTTCGCGACCCGCTACCCCGAGCGCTATGACGAACAACTCGCCCGCTGGCTGCACGTCGGGGCCAGCCCGCGCGGCGCCATCGGCCTTGACCGCTGCGCCCGCGCCTATGCCTGGCTGCAGGGGCGCGATCAAGTACTGCCCGATGACGTCAAGGCGATCGCACACCCCGTGCTGCGGCATCGGATCACCCTCAGTTACGAGGCCAATGCCGACGGTGTTTCCGCCAATACCGTACTGGATGAGCTGCTGCGACACGTTGCTGTCGCCTGACACAGAGACAACCGCTGAGAACACCTATGAGAACACCCATGAGAACGCCTATTCGCCTCGCAGCAACCTTGACCATGATTGCAGGTATCCAGGCCGCATTCTTCGCACAGGCCGACACGCCGCGCCTGGTACTGCAGATCACCGTCGACCAGTTGCGCGGAGACTTCATCACCCGCTACGAGGAGCGCCTGGGAGCGGGTGGTTTTCGTTACCTGCTGGACAACGGGGTTTATTACACCAACGCGCACTATCAGCACGCCAACACGGAAACCATCGTGGGTCATGCCTCTTTGGCCACCGGCACGGTGCCGGCCGCGCACGGCATGGTAGGCAATATCTGGTTCGACCGTGAACTCGGCCGACAGGTCTATAACATCGAAGACCCCGACTATCACTTACTGAGCGCCGATGCCGATGTCGACAGCAGCACCGAGATCGATCCCACGCAGCGCGCAGCCAAGGCGGATGGACGCTCTCCGAACGCGATACTCTCCTCGACCTTTGGGGATGAACTCAGCCTGCATTTCGGCGGCAAGTCGAAAGTGTTTGGCGTCTCCGTCAAGGATCGGGGGGCCGTGGCCATGGCCGGGCATGCCGGCAAAGCCTTCTGGTTTTCCAAGGCCGGTGGAGCCTTCGTGACCAGCAGTTACTACTACGACCGCTATCCGGAGTGGGTGATCGAATGGAACGCGCGCAAAGTGCCATATGAATTTGCCGGCCGGCAATGGTCCCTGCTTCACGACGCATCCAGCTATCGTTTCGGCGACGCGGATGACCGCCCCTGGGAGACCGATTTCCCGGGATGGGGACGCACCTTCCCACACGCTTACGGCGATGCCGATGACAAGTACTTCACCACCCGTCTGACCCTCGGCCCGGCCGGCGACCGGCTGGTCCTGGCATTTGCGCAGGCACTGGTTGAAAAGGAGCAGGTAGGAAAAGACGACACACCGGATTACCTCTCGGTCAGTTTCTCTTCCACCGATTATGTGGGCCACCTGTTTGGCGCCTCCAGCCTCGAAGCCGAAGACCATTTCCTGCAGCTAGACCACACACTGGCCGAGCTGCTGCAATTCATCGACAGGGAGGTTGGCCTGGAGCACACGCTGATCACCCTTTCAGCCGACCATGGCGGGCCGGATACGCCGGGTTACCTCAATCAGCAGGGCATCAGGAACGCTTTCTACTTCGATACCAACGCGCTCGACCGGCAGCCGGCCATCAACCGACTGAAGGAAAAATTTGGAACGGGAGAAGAACTGATCACCGGATATTCACATCCCTATGTCAATCTCAACCGCGAACTGATCGCCGAGCTGGAGCTGGATCAGGCCTCTGTTGAGGCCGCCGTCGCAGAAGAACTTCAAAGGTTCCGCGGCGTCAATCGTGCCATCTCCACCTCGGCACTTTCAGTGAATGCCGTGCCTGATACGTTGTTGATGCGCTCGATCCGGAACAACTTTCACCACAAGCGCTCGGGCGATATCTACCTGGTGTTCGACCCGAATGTGTTCATCAACGATTTCGATGGTTTGATCGTGGCCTCCACACACGGCTCACCCTGGCGTTACGACACGCATGTACCCATCGTGTTCGCCGGCCCCGGCATCGAACCCCGCCGCGTCAGCCGGGCGGTCACGCCGTATGACATCGCGGCCACGCTGGCCGCACGCCTCGGCACCCAGCCGCCCTCGGCATCGATCGGCACCCCGCTGCCCGAAGTGATGGGGGACTGAGGCCGGCCGCCATGCAGTTCACGCGGGTACCCAGGCGAAGAGAGGATCCTGACCGGGACCCCCGAATTCATGTTTCACTGGACCACTTGCTCCGGCTTCAGTTCAAAGCCAGCGGCTTCAGCTTTCTGCCACGGCAGCCCGTCCACAGCGTGCTCTCGGGCAAACATGCCTCGCGACTGCGGGGGCGCGGGCTGAATTTCGAAGAGCTGCGCGCCTACCTCCCCGGTGACGACATCCGCTCGCTGGACTGGAAAGTGACCGCACGCACGCGAAACCCCCATATCCGGGTCTATACCGAGGAGCGCGACCGCCCCGTCTGGCTGTTGATCGATCAGCGATCGAGCATGTTTTTCGGCAGCCGCCGAAATATGAAATCGGTGACCGCCGCCGAGGCAGCCGCCGTGTCCGCCTGGCGGGTGCTGGCACAAGGCGATCGCGTGGGCGCCATCGTATTCGGTTCCGAGCGTGTCGACCTTGTACCACCGCACCGCAGCCAGGAACGCGTGATGCGAATCCTGAAGCAGGTGGTCCGGCACAATCACGCGCTGCCAGGCTCAACACCCAAGGCCGATCAGAAACACCGGCTGAATGAAGCCCTTGCGAAGCTCATGCCGCTGGCCAGGCACGATTGCCTGGTGGTACTGATCACCGATGGCTTTGGCGCCAACGACGAGACGTCCAGCTGCCTGGGAACGCTGACACAGCACAACGACGTTCTGATCGCTTTCGTTTACGATCCGCTGGAAAGGGAACTGCCCGATGCGGGCCTGCTGGCCTTTGCCGAGCGCCAGGCGAGGGTTCAGTTGGATACTTCGAATCCTTCCCTGCGCTCGGACTGGCTGGCCGATTTCGAGGATCGTCTGCAAAAGATGCGCGAAGTCACCCGGCGTTACTCCGCGCCCCTGCTGACGCTGGACACTGAACACGATGTGCTCGAGCAGGTGCGCGAACGGCTCGGACACCATCGAGACAAGGCCAGGACCCGGCGAGCATGAACGAGTCGGCATCCGGTAGCCTGCAAAATCTGCATGACGTGGTCGCACCCGTGGCCATCGGCTGGTGGCCGACGGCGCCCGGCGGTTACCTGATCCTTGGCCTGTGCGCGGTCGGCCTGGCGTGGCTGGCCTACCGCCGAATACTGCGCTTTCATCATGACCGCTATCGGCGCGTCGCGTTGAGAACGCTCAGACAGATCCAGGAGCGCGGCCCCGGTCCGCAGGCCGCCGCGGAACTCGCCGTCCTGCTCAAGAAGACGGCCCTCGCCGCCTGGCCGAGGACCCAGGTGGCCTCACTCAGCGGTGATGAGTGGTCAAACTTCCTGGTGCATACCGGCGCTTCGAAGACCGCGGCTCAGCGACTGAGCGCCGCAGCCTACAGCGACCTGACCTCTGACCCGACCTCTGACCCAGCCGCGCACAATCGTTTGTGCGAAGAAGCGGCCAAATGGATTCGTGGGCACCAGGTAAAGGCGCGAGAATGATGCCGGAGTTCGAATTTCCGCTGCTGTTTATATTATTGCCGCTGCCCTGGTTGATCCGGCTTGTGCTGCCTGTCCGCAACGAGACCCGGGCCGCGGTCGAGGTACCCTTTCTCAATCGACTCGCCCAGGTCAGCGGCGAGACGCCGGAAACCACCTCAGCCAGGTATCGCAGATCACCGCTGCAGTGGCTGGTGCTGTCGCTGATCTGGTTATGTCTGGTCACCGCGCTGGCCAAACCGCAACGCGTCGAGGCGCCCATCATCCGGGAACAGCCCATGCGCGACCTGCTGCTGGCCCTGGATCTTTCGGGTTCCATGGAAGCCACGGATTTCACCACCGCGAGCGGTGATGCGATAGAGCGCCTGACCGCGGCCAAAGAGGTCCTGGGCGAGTTCCTAGAGCGGCGCGAGGGTGACAGGGTAGGCCTGGTGCTGTTCGGCTCCGCCGCCTACCTGCAAGCGCCGTTCACCGAAGACCTGGATCTGGTTCGGGACCTGATGGATGAAGCCACCGTGCGCATGCTGGGCCCGCGCACGGTCCTGGGCGACGCCATGGGGCTGGCAATTTCATTGTTCGAGCGCAGTGAGGTCAGCGAGCGCGTACTGATCGTGCTGACAGATGGCAACGATACGGGCAGCCTGGTCCCGCCAACGCGGGCGGCCGCCATTGCAGCCGACCAGGGTGTCACCGTTCACGCGGTGGCCATGGGCGACCCCAAGGCGGTCGGTGAGCAGGCCCTGGATGAAGCCACGCTGCGCGAAGTGGCGCGCGCAACGGGAGGGGAATACTTTTTCGCCCAGGACCGGCAGGAACTGGAAAGGGTGTATGCGTTGCTGGATCAACTGAATCCCCGGCAAGTGGAAACCACCCGTTACCGGCCACGCACGGATCTCTATGCGTGGCCTCTGGCTGCGGCCGTCCTGCTGGGTATGATTTCTTTTTTGACCGCGATTGCGCGAGATCAGCGCTGGCCATCGAGGATCTCATCTTGAGTTCGCTGGCCCACTTTCACTTTTTGCGGCCGGAGTGGTTGTGGCTGTTGCTGCCCGCCATACTGCTCATTTGGGCTATTTGGCGCGTGCAGAGAAGCCCTGACGGCTGGGGCAGCGTGATGGCGCCGCACCTGCTCGAACAGCTGCAGACATCGTCCGAGGAATCATCCGCCATGTTGCGGCCCCATACCCTGGTGAGCCTGATGTTGCTGATCGCTGTGCTGGCCCTGTCAGGGCCCGCCTGGCAGCGAGAGGCATCTCCTTTCAGCGAAGACCGCTCAGCGGCTGTTTTGGTGCTGCGAGTCAGCCCGGAGATGCTTGCCTCTGACATACAGCCCAGCCGCCTGCAGAGAGCCATGCACAAAATTCATGACCTGCTGGAATTACGAGCGGGAACACGGAACGCGCTGATCGCGTATTACGGCAGCGCTCACCTGGTCATGCCCCTGACCTCCGATGCCGAGGTCATCGAGTCTTTCGCGGCCGGTCTTGAGCCGGGCGTTATGCCGCAGGAGGGCGATGCTGTTGCTGACGCCATCCGACAGGCCAACGGACTGCTCAGCCAGGCCGGCGCCGCCGGTTCCATCGTACTGCTTACAGACGCCATTGATGCTGCGGCAGGCGCTGAGCTGGCCAAGCTGAAGGGTGCGGATGTCCATATCCTCGGCCTGGCCGCGGGGCCCGAAGTGGTGCCGCCCGTGGACAGTCCGCCCGCGCCCGCGCTGGACATGAATTCACTGCGCCAATCGGCCAGGGCGTTGGGGGGCACGGCCACAGCGGTGACCATTGATGATGCTGATGTCAGGCAGCTGGCCAGGCGGATTGAGCGCAGTTTTATCAATGCGCCACCCGAGGAGGGTGAACGATGGCGAGATGAGGGCTGGTGGCTGCTGTTGCCGCTGGCGGCGCTGCTGTTGCTGTTGTTCCGCCAGGGTGGCGCGGTGGTGTTGAGATGATATTTTTCGGACGCATTCCACCATGGCCTGCCGAGGTGATTTTTACCCCGGTTATGTTCAGCCCAGTCATCTTCATGCTGATCACCCTCACGCTGGCAACGCCCAACACGGCCATGGCGGCCGGCTGGACAGACCTGTGGCTGACCCCGGATCAGCAGGCGCAACGAATGGCTGAGGATGGCCAATGGGCCGAGGCTGCCGGGAGATTCACCCGGCCAGAGCACATCGGATATGCCTGGTATCGGGCCGGCGAATTCGAGAAGGCGGCAGCCGCCCTTGGCCGGGCGCCTGGCGCGGCACCGGCCTACAACCGGGGTAACGCGCTGGTCATGCTGGGTCGATACGAAGCCGCGATCGATGCCTATCAACGGGCGCTCGAACTGCGACCCGATTGGGTGGAGGCAGAACAAAACATGGCGCTGGCCCGCATACGGCTGGCCGCCCTGGCGCCGCCAGAGGACGATGCCGGCGGAACCGGCGGTATGCTGGGCGCGGATGAGATGATCATCGATACCAGCGGCAGGGTAGCGGCCGCGCAACCCGAAGAAGTGATTCAGGATGAGGTCTCTGCCTTGTCGGAGGAAGCCCTGCGGGCATTATGGCTGCGACGGGTCGACACCGGGCCTCAGCAATTCCTGGCGATTCGCTTTCAACGTCAGCTGGCCCGGCAAGAAGCGGCCGCGCGTGATGAATAACGGGCCGCGTTCGCTGGTGGGCGCGGCGGCTATCGTGCTGATCGTGCTGTTCGCGACGGCGGCATCGGCCAACGTCAAGGGAAGAGTCCAGGCATCCCTCGCGGAAAAGGGCGAACTCTGGCAGGGCCAGCAGATCACGGTACATCTCGATCTCGAAACCACGGGGTTCTCATTCACCGATGTCCACCTGCAACTGCCCGATGTGCCAGGGGCCATCCTGATGCAGACGGACACCACCACCATCAAGCTGACCGAGCGGCGCAATGGTGAAGCCTGGCAGATCCTGCGTTATCCGCTGGCGCTCTATCCGCGGAGGCCGGGTCTGATCACGGTGCCGCCCCTGTCCGCCAGGTTCAGCTCAAGCGCGTCGTTCGGCTCAGAGGAGAGGACCTTCGACCTACGCGGTGAGTCACTGACCCTGACCGTTCAGCGCCCGCCAGGCATGGCGCCCGGGATGTCCGTCATATCCAGCGACGCATTCGAGCTCAACTATCAGTGGGAGCCGGAAAAGGCGTCATTTGAGGCGGGTGACGCTGTCAGGCTTCGATTGACACGCAAAGCCCGTGACGTATCCGGCATGTTCTTCGACCCGCCGCCGCCTGCCGACATGGACGGGGTGTCGGTTTATTCAGCCGCGCCCCGCATCGAGGACGAAGTAGTCCGCGGCGCACTGACCGGCGTGCGCACCGATGAAATGACCTGGCTGTTCGAACAGCCGGGGCAGTACCAGCTACCTGGATTCAGCTTTGAATGGTGGGACCCGCAATCCGGGCAATTGAAACAAAGCACCATTCCCCCGCTCACGGCCGAGGTCACATCCGGACCCGCCAGCGGCGCAGCTTTAGCGCCGTCGCCCTCCCGGGAAGACTGGATCAGCTTCCTGGCGCTGGCGGCCACGCTCTGCCTGGCCGCGCTGCTCTGGAGGTTCCGCTTTCCATTGACCATCCGGCGCGGTGGCCGCGACAGGCTCAAACCCGTGATCAAGGCCTGCCAATCCAACGATGCATCGCGCGCCTACCAGGGCCTTGCGCGTTGGGTGACCGAATTCCCGGCAACAACATCTCGAGCGGGCGGCAAGCACATTCGTACGCCGACCGAATTGGCGCACTCACTCGGTCGAAAGGATCTCGCGGATGCCATCGAGGAACTTCAGCTCAGCCTGATCGGGGAGAACACCGGGTGGCGTGGAACTCAGCTGGCCGCCATACTGCAGGCCGTCAACGAAGAATTCGATCATGGTCATGCGCGCTCAAAGCAGTATGATTTACCCAACTTCAACCCCAGGTAGAGATTCGCACAAGCATGCCTGACCTGCGACTTGTCTCACTCTTTTGTCTGCTCGCGATCGGCGTCAGCCTCACGCCTGCGGCTGTTCAGGCCGACACTGCAGCCTCTTTCGTGGGCAGCGACCAATGCCAGGGCTGTCACCGCTCAGAATACGATGCCTGGCAGGGATCACATCACCAATTGGCGATGCAGCCGGCGACCGACGCCACGGTGCTGGGCGATTTCAACAGCGCTGAATTCAAATATCACGGCGTGACATCCAGGTTCTACGTCCGCGACGGCCGGTTTTTCGTTTTCACCGATGGCGCGGACGGAAAAATGGCGGAATTCGAAATCACGCACACCTTCGGCGTCGACCCGCTTCAACAGTACCTCGTGGAACTACCGGGGGGGCGGCTCCAGGCGCTGAGCATTGCCTGGGACAGCCGGCCGGCGGTACGGGGCGGTCAGCGCTGGCTGCATCTCTACCCTGATGATGCCATCGGGCCCGGTGACGAACTTCACTGGTCCGGGCTGCAGATGAATTGGAACTACATGTGCGCCGATTGCCACTCAACCAACCTGGAAAAGAACTATCAACCAGATGCCAGTCGCTTCAATACGACCTGGTCGGAAATCCACGTTGGATGCGAAGCCTGTCATGGGCCTGGTTCAAACCACCTCAAATGGGCCGGCCAGGCAGAAGCAGAGCGTGATGCTGAGCCTGCGAAGGGTCTCAGCATTCTGCTGACGGAACGCCAGGGCGTGTACTGGACATCGGACCATGAATCGGGCGCGCCCAAACGCAGCACGCCCAACACCCAGCGCAGTGAGATAGAGGTGTGCGCGGCCTGCCATTCTCGACGAAGCCTGATCGCCGAAGGCGCCGCCAGGGACGGCCGTTTCCTCGACCACTACCAGCCGGCGCTGTTGACAGAGGGCCTCTATCATGCCGACGGCCAGATTCTGGACGAGGTTTATGTCTGGGGTTCTTTTGTGCAGAGCAAGATGTATGCCGCTGGCGTAACCTGCAGCGACTGCCATGACCCCCATTCCATGCAACTGGAGGCGCCCGGTGATGCGACCTGCGTCCGTTGCCATAACGCGGGTCAGTATGCCCGCCGTGAACACCATCACCACGATGAGGCGTCCACTGGCGCCCGCTGCGTCGAGTGTCACATGCCGCAAAAAACCTACATGTCGGTTGACCCACGCCGGGATCACAGCATGCGCATACCCCGTCCCGATCTGTCGGCCAGCTTCGACACGCCCGACGCGTGCACCCAGTGTCATCGTGACAAGGACACCACATGGTCCAGCGATCAGTTCCGAACGTGGTATCCCAATCCAACCCCCCCGTTTCAGACATGGGCTTCGGCATTCACCGCGGCACGTGAAGGCAACCCGGCCGCGGGCCAGATGCTGGCGGCACTCATCACCCAACCCAACGTCCCGGCCATTGCCCGGGCCACTGCCGTCCTGGAGCTGGAACCCTTTCTGAACGCGGGAACGGTCTCCGCGTTTCAGGCGGCGCTCAATGACGATTCACCGCTGGTGCGAATGGCCGCCATGCGACTGCTGGACGCATTTCCGACCGAGGCGGCATTGCCTTATGGCGGCCATCTTTTGCAGGATGATGTTCTCGCGGTCCGACTGGAGGCCGCGCGCGTTCTGGCCGGCGCATCGCGCGCCCAGATGAACGCCAATGGCGGTGCGCTGCTGGACCGGGCCGTGGCCGAGTATGTGAAAAGCCAGCGCCTGCACGCGGATCGCCCTGAGAACCGGATGAATCTGGGCAACCTGTATCTGTCCATGCGACAGCCGGTGGACGCAGAACGGGAATTCCGGGCAGCCCTCGAACTGGAAAACGCCTTTGTCCCGGCATACATCAACCTGGCGGACCTTTACCGTGCCCAAAACATGAGCCAGGCGGCCCTTCAGACGCTGCAAACCGGCCTCGAGAAAGCGCCCGATTCCGGCGCCCTGCACCATTCACTGGGTTTGGCTCAAATCCGCCAGGGACAGGAGGCGGGCGCGCTGGCTTCGCTCACCCGGGCCGCCGAACTTGAACCCTCGAACACCCGGTTCGCCTACGTGTCGGCCATCGCCCTGAACTCCGCGGGTCAATCACAAGACGCCGTCAACACCCTGGAGGCGGCACACCAGCGGCATCCGGGTAACGCGGAGATCCTCTTCGCGCTGGCAACCATCAACCGGGACATGGGCCAGAAAAGCACAGCGAGGGAATGGGCGGGGAAACTGTTGGCTTTGGATCCGGGTAACGAGCAGGCAAGATCCTTGCTGGATTCACTGGAAGAGACGCAATAGGCGGTGGGGTGGCAGCAACAGCGCTCGACGCGGGCGCCCCTGGGGCTTCACGATTCAGGCTGGTCT
>Ga0181594_10000314_pt1 | contig 43233 bp, 37 predicted proteins | sample 071ome_18_FD_145603 | JGI IMG/M metagenome (GOLD analysis project Ga0181594, IMG submission 145603) | Coastal salt marsh microbial communities from the Groves Creek Marsh, Skidaway Island, Georgia - 071413BT metaG (spades assembly) | ecosystem: Environmental > Aquatic > Marine > Intertidal zone...
CGTTGAGATGGGGCTCACGCAGGGGCAGAACTGGGATCTCGAAGCACTGGCATCGGTCTGTGTCGAAGAGGGGCGATACGAGTTCTTCCTCACTGCCAACCCTGAGCCATTTGTGGGCGGCTGTGGTTCGCCGGTCAGTCCTGTTGCGGTTTTCTGATAGAACCCGACCGATCCGTTTCCGCAGAAGAAAAGGGATCTCATGACGACGTTGATCGAGCGACTCGCACAGATCGAACTCTTCTCCGAGCTCGCGAGCAAGGAGATCCGCAAGGTCGCGTCCTTCATGACCACCATGGATGTGAAGGCCGGCCGCGATCTCACCGTGCAGGGCACCCTGGGCCGCGAGTTCATGATCATCGTTGAGGGCGAGGCGACCGTGCGACGAAACGGCCGGCTGATCGCCAGCCTTGGACCCGGTGACTTCTTCGGTGAGCTGGCCGTCATTGCGGGCGTTCCTCGCACAGCCACGGTGCGCGCCGAAAGCCCGATGGTTGTCGAGACCCTCAACCGCCGCGAGTTCTCTTCGCTCCTCGATGAAAGCCCCAAGCTCGCCCGAAAGATCCTCGTCGGTGCCGTGAAACGCCTGCACGAGATCGAAGAGGGCGTTGTCCGCTGAGCTGATGAGCAACCAGGCCACAGCATCGCCACCCGAAGTCGTGGTGGTCGGCAGCGCGAATCTCGACCTCGTGGTTGATGTCGACACAATTCCCCTTGTTGGTGAGACGGTGATGGGGGGCGACCTTCGCCGCATCGCAGGTGGCAAGGGCGCAAACCAGGCCGTTGCCGCCGCCCGTCTCGGCCGTCGTGTTGCCATGGTCGGCCGGCTGGGGGCCGACGAAGGCGGCACGATCCTGCGCCGTGCCCTCGACCGCGACGGGGTCGACACCACCTTTCTGCACACCACCGCCGACACCCCGAACGGGGTTGCGCTGATCGCCGTCGGGGCGGACGGGGACAACGCGATCGTGGTCTCCCCCGGCGCCAACGAGCGGGTGAATCCAGCCGACGTCGATGCCGCCAGTGCCGTGATCGATCATGCGTCGGTCACGCTGCTTCAACTCGAGATTCCGCTGGAGGCCGTTGCCGCTGCTGCGGCCCGGTCCACAGGCACCGTGATTCTCAACCCGGCTCCGGCGCCTTCCGGGGTCCTGCCCGAAGGGCTGCTGGCCGACGTCGATGTGCTCGTTCCGAACCAGACCGAACTCGCGACCCTTGCGGGTCACGACGGCCCGGTCGATCGGGACCTTGCGGCGGCGTTGGCGTCCGACCTTCCGTGCCGAGCGGTCATCGTCACCCTCGGAGCGGACGGTGCGCTGGTGATCGCCGACGGGCAACAGACGCATGTGCCGGCGCCGATCGTGACTCCGGTCGACACGACCGCAGCCGGCGATTCGTTCTGTGGAGGTCTGGCCGATGGCCTCGTGCGCGGCCTTGACCTGGTCGAGGCGACTCGCTGGGCAGTGCGGGTCGGAGCAGCAACAACGCAGCGTGCTGGAGCGCAGCCGTCATTACCGACGCCGCTGGAGGTCGAGTCGCTCCTCAGCGACTGACCCAACAGCGCTCCGAACGGGGCCGTAGCATTCGAGACATGGAACGGCTTCCGATGCTCATCGACTGCGACCCCGGACTCGACGACGCGATCGCCCTCCTTGCCGCCGCGCACCTGACAGACCTGGTCGGGATCACCACCGTCAACGGCAACGTCGGCATTGACCACACGACGCACAACGCACTCGCGGTCGCTCAAGTGACCGGGATCAACGTCCCCGTCCACCGTGGGGCCGCTCGCCCGTTGCTCGCGCCCACGAACGATGCTGCGCACGTCCACGGACCGACCGGCCTCGGTGCGGTCGAGATCCCTGAGCTCACCCGGCAAATCGACTCCGAGGACGCGGTCGGCTTCATCCTCGACACCGCGCGTTCGGTCGACCATCTCCAACTGGTCGCCGTCGGGCCACTCACCAACATTGCCCTGGCCCTGCGTCGCGACCCCACGCTTCCGTCGCGGCTCGGCGGGTTCACGATCATGGGCGGGGCGGCCCGAGGCGGCAATGTCACACCAACAGCCGAGTTCAACGTGTGGGCTGACCCGGAAGCGGCTGCCATCGTCTTTCGGGAGTTCCCGATGACCACGATGGTCGGACTCGATGTCACCCACCGCGTGTTGATGCGCCCCGCCGACGGCGACCGTCTCCGAGCATCGGGGGGTCCGGCTGCCGTGCTCGCTGCCGATCTGCTCGACTTCGCTGTCGCCCGCTCCGGCGAACTCGCCGGTCGTGACGGTGCCCCTATCCACGACGCCACCGCGGTCATGGCCGTCGTCGCTCCAGACCTGTTCCGAGGTGACCGGCGACCCGTCGACGTCGAGCTGACCGGATCCCTCACCCGCGGCATGACGGTCGTCGACGAACGCGCCGGCGAGGACCGAAACCCGGCGAACGCGCTGGTCGTACTCGATGCCGACGAGGCCGCCGTGGTCGATGGCGTCGTCGACGCCATCATTGCGCTGGACAGCAGCCGCCCGTGATTCAGGAGTTCATCGACGAGGTCCTGTCGGGTGACCGGGTTGTGTACTCGTTCGTCTCCATCTGGGTCATCGCGATGGCCGTGTGGATCGCCCTCGACTGGCTCGGGAATCCGAATCGGGGTCGGTTCCGGCCCAAGGGCGACCAGTTCAGCGGCACCTGGCCGGAACGACGTGAAGCCCGCCGGCGGCAACGAGCCGAGGACGACGCTGCAGTCCGGGCGACACTTCGTGATGCCTACGGTGCGTCGAGCCTGCGACTTGGCTGGAACCGACGCCGCGAGGCGGCGGCGATCGACGCCGACGAGGGACTCGTCCGACCTGACCCGAGGCCGATCCCCGAGCTACCGGTCCTCGGTGTGTTCAGCGAGGCTGGCGTTGAACCGCTGCTCGGCACCTACGACCCGGACCGCTCTTTCGTCCCCGAGCCTGCCATGCCGAGGGGGCGGTGGCGTGCCGGCGAACATCCCCTGATGCTGAGCCGAGCCGGCAAGCCGCCGACGGCAGCGACGGTTCGTTCGCGAGTCTGGAAGAACCACGCCGGCAACCCGATGTGGAATCACACGAACCAGAACCGAATGCGGGCCGGCAAGCCTCCGCAGCGGTTCAACCCGCTCACCGGCAAGCTCGAGACCGCCGTCGTCGACCTCACCACCGCCCGTCCGGGATGGAGGGGTCAGCTCGCCGACCCCTTCGTCGATGCGACCGACGGCCTCGATGTGGAGATCCGATGAGCACGACCCCGAGCGCTTCCGAGCAGTGGCTTGACGATCTCACCGACACAGCCGAGATCGCCGGTGAGACTGTGTACGCGGCAGTGACACTCGATCTCGACATCGACAGCGTCGTGGTCATCCACCGCCGACATGCGGGCGACGAACGGCCTCAGGGGCTTGCGATCGATACTGACCGGCCGTTCACCATCGCCGGCCGAGAGACCAGCACTGCGGTGCTTTGGAGCGACACGGCACCCGACACTGTCGAACTCATCGCCTCCGCTGGCCGACTCACGCTGTGGAACGTTTGGCGTCACGAAGGAGCAGTCCATGCCTGGATCGGCGACGCCGGTATCCGACGGGTCAATGTCGATGATCATGGCAGCGACTTTGCGCTTCGACTCCTCGCCACCGACGGCTTCGGCAACACATCACCGACCCTTGAGGTCGAGGTGCAGGTCAATGCTGCGCCCAGGCCGACCCCCAACGCCGAGTGACCTTGGTCATCGCCTGATCAGACCCCGGCCCACCGGGCTCGAGGCAACGACGAACCTACCGATGATCCAGATGAGGCAACGATGCCTCGCGGAGCAGGGATCACCGACAATGAACGAACGAACCTCAAACGCAGCAGGCGGCGGTTTCTCGCTGGTCACCGGACTCGGTCGAGCACCGATGACCCGCCATCAGGTGCATGCGCTGGGACGGGTGATCGGCACCGTCCCGCAGCCGAACCGAGGCCGCTGAATCACACCTCGGGTTCGTGCACGAGTGCCGCCCACTCGTGTCCAGGTTCGACGACCGTTCGCAACACGGTGGCCGCGACGACCAACCAGGTGATGACGCGATTCGGATCTTCTCCTGCGGGGAGTTCGGCCACGATGCCGTGCTTGGCATGGTCTTGACGCTTGACCCAGCCGGCCGGAAGTCCAACCCCGAGTTCATTGAGCCGATCGAGCGCCTTCGGGCCGGTGCCGTGAGCGAGACCGATCTGGGCGGGCCGTGGCTTGCGACCGCGGGCCGAGGGTGTCCATGTCGCCATCGCGATGGCTGGCCCGCGACTGCTGAACCACTCACCAAGCGCTGTGCGTTCCGGCACCCGGGCCTGCTCCTCGTCGGTGAGAAGCGGATGAAAGTTGATCCACCCTTCGCCGTCTCCGCGCTGCCCGAGGCGTCGCATCGCAGCAGCGACCGACTGCGCCTCGTCGCGGTGAAACGGAATCTCAACGACGGTGATGGGCACGACGCGACGCTACCTGCCAGCATCCAGCGATGGACCACATCACCGGCGGCCTCACCCCCGAAACGATCGTCGACCTCCTCGGCCTTGAACCCCATCCCGAAGGCGGTCGGTTTGTCGAGAGCTGGCGTGGGCCCGCGAGCGGCGAACGAGCAGTCGGCACCGCGATCTATTTTCTGTTGACGGCCGGTGAGCGTTCCCACTGGCACCGGGTCGATGCTGCCGAGGTGTGGCACCACTACGCAGGCGCGCCGCTTCGTCTCCAGATGACCACCGATGACGGTGTCGTCGGACGAATCCTCGGGACCGACCTGACGGCGGGCCAACGACCCCAACTCGTGGTTGACGCCAACCAGTGGCAGGCGGCCGAGACACTCGGCGACTGGACCTTGGTTGGTTGCACGGTCAGCCCCGGGTTCGAGTTCAGCGGCTTCGAACTCGCACCTCCGGGCTGGTCGCCAGGCGACGCAGCCTTACCGTGAAGCTGGGGTACCGTGGCGGAACGGGCCCCATGGAACACTCGATGTCACGATCGCGATTCACGCTCCTGATCCTCTCTTCTTTTGCGGTGGCGGCCGCCTTGACAACGGCTGCGCCGGCGACCGGCCAGACCGAGGCCGAAATCGGGAGCCTCGAGGTCCGACGCGACGAGATCGCCGATGAGCTGGCCAGCATCGACGCTGACCTTGGCACGACCGAAAACGAGCTTTCATCGCTCGATACCAAGCTGACAAACGCCCGGGTCACCATCGAGTTGATCGCGGACGATTTCGAACGGGCAGTGGATGAACGTCGCGAGCCGGCCGCCACGCGCGTCGAGATGGCGATCGTCGGGTTTACGAACGGTGATCCCCGGCAAAACGCGCTCGTGACGGAGGTTCTTGCGCTGCAGGGTTCTGACGAAAATGTGCGGGCCCGCGAGCTCTACTCGGCTGCGATCGATGACGCCCAGCGGCGACTCGAGGCCGCCGACGAGCACCTGCGACGGATCGCCGATGATCTCGAGGACGCCCGAGTTGTCGTCGATGAGCTCGTGGCCGCGCAGATCTCGACCGAATCTCGGCGGACCGAGCTTGGGCAGCGACGGGCCGAACTCGCGGTCGAACTCGAGGAGACGATCGCTCGCATCGACCTGCTTCGTTCACTGGAGAACACCGCCGTACTCACCGGGCTGACGACCTTCGACGATCCGAGTCGACCGGCCCTTGCCATCAAGATCGACAATGTTCGAACGGCGCGACCCCAGGCCGGGATCAACGACGCCGACATCGTCTACGTCGAGGAGGTCGAAGGTGGCTTGACCCGATTTGCGGCGGTGTTCCACTCGACGACGCCAGCGGAGGTTGGACCGGTCCGATCGATGCGCACGGGTGACTTTGATCTCCTCGGGCAGTTCAATGCACCGCTGTTTTCGAGTTCTGGCGGGAACCGCATCACGCGGCGTCTGCTCGGCGAGTCGACGTTGGTCGACATCGGCGCCGCAACCCACGGGTCGCTGTATTACCGCACGTCCCGCCGGGCCCCGCACAATCTGTTCACCAACCCCGGCAATCTGTGGGCTGAGGGCCGGGGGGAGGAGTACCCGGCTGGGCTTCCGCTGCCGATCTTCCGGTTCCGGGCGCCGGGTGATCCGTTGTCAGGAACTCGCGTCGACGCCGCCAGTGGGGTCGACCTTGACTACGGGCAGACGACGGTTTCCTACAGCTGGAACGGTTCATCGTGGGATCGATCCCAAGACGGGTCACCGACCGTCGATACCGATGGGGTGCGGGTCTCGCCGACGACACTCGTCGTCCAGATCACCTCGTACACCGTGTCGATCGCCGACCAGGCATCGCCGGAGGCGATCTCGGTCGGGCGGGGCGATGCCTGGATCCTGTCCGATGGCCAGATCAGCCGGGGGTTCTGGCGGCGAGAGGAAGCGGATCAGCCGATCGAGTACGTCGATGCCAACGGCAACTTCATCGAGATTCTTCCCGGCCGTACCTGGGTCGAAATGCCTCGCGCCGATGGCGCGGTCTGGCGGTCCTGAGCCGACGGCGCGGTCTCGCTGCCCTGAGCCGACGGCGCGAGTCGGCGCACGGTGTTGGTTGGCGGTGGGTGCTGGCTAGCGTCGCGTTGTGCCTCGCCAACCTGTTCGCTGCCCTCTCAGCAGGCGCATGGTCGATGGGTTCGAACGAATTCGTCGTCGCCTCGACGTGCCCGAGGCCTTTGGCCCCGACGTGTTGGAGGCGGCAGCGGCGGCGGTGCGGCGTGGACCACGGGTTCCGCCCGGGGCACCGTCGACCGTTGTCGACGCTCGAGAACTCCCGTTCATCACCATCGATCCGGTCGGATCGACCGATCTTGACCAGGCATTCTTCGCTCGGCGCACTCGGACCGGCTACACGGTGTTCTACGCAATCGCTGATGTCGCTGCCTTCGTGACCGCCGAGGATCCGGTCGATCGAGAGGCCAGGGCGCGGGGCGTGACCCTGTACTCGCCGGACCTGCGGACCTCACTGCATCCAGAGGTGATCTCGGAGCAGGCAGGAAGCCTGCTCGAGGGTCAGGATCGTCGTGCCCTGCTGTGGACGATAGATCTCGATCAAGACGCCCAGTTGATCGATGCCCGGCTCGAGCGGGCCGATGTTCGCAATCGGGCCCAGCTGTCGTATGCGCAAGCGCAAGCGATGACGGCGACCGTCGATATCGATCATCCCGTGGCGGTGTTGGCGGAGCTCGGCCCGAAGCGGATGCTGCTTGAGGCGGAGCGTGGGGCGGTCAGCCTCGCTCTGCCGAGTCAGGAAGTGAGGGCGAACCGCTCTGGCGGGTTCGACCTGCTGTACGACGAGTCGTTCCCGATTGAGACGTGGAACGCGCAGATCTCACTGCTGGCCGGTATCGCTGCGAGTCGGATCATGCTCGATGCGGGCACCGGTCTTCTGCGGACCCTTCCGCCGCCCGATCAGCGGACGATCGACCAGTTGCGCCGAACAGCGGAGGCGTTGGGGATCGACTGGGCACCGGAGGTGAGCTACGCCGACCGGGTTCGCCGTCTCAAGCCCGACACACCGCAGCGAGCGGCGATGTTGAGTCAGGCGGCCCGAGGCCTTCGAGGCGCAGGCTATGTCGCGTTCGCCGATCATGAACTGCCTGCGCAACCCGAACACTCGGCGATCGCCTCAACCTATGCCCATGTGACGGCGCCGCTCCGGCGACTGTGTGACCGGTTCGCGAACGAGCTCATCGTTGCGCAGTGCGCCGATGCGCAACCGCCGACGTGGGCGGTCGAGGCGCTGGACGAGCTCCCGTCCCTGATGGGCTCGGCTCGTGCCCGGGACCGAAACCTGGAGCGAGCCATCGTCGATTTCGTCGAGGCGATCGTGCTTGAGCCTCGAGTCGGCGACGTCTTCGATGCCGTGGTGACCGACGTTGACGTGGACCGCGGCCGAAGTCGAATCCAGCTCCGTGATCCCGCCGTCGTCGCCCGACTCCCCGCCGCCGGGCTTGCGCTCGGACATCGGGTGCGCGTCCGCCTGCTCGAGGCCGACGCCGAGGCCGGTCAGGTCCGGTTCGAGTTGGGCGACTGAACGCTGACTCAGGCGTACGAGCCTTGACGGGCGAGGACGTCCACCATCTCAGGCACGCTCACTGAGGCGGACCCGCCGATCGCTTCGGCGGCCGCGATGCGCCGGTTCAGCCGCCGACGAGGGTGGCCACGTAATCGTGAGCACACTCCCCGGCCGGCGTGACGGTGAGCCGTTCGGCACCGTCCTCGGTCAGGTGAAGGGTGTGTTCGAACTGGGCGGTGCGGCAGCCGTCGATGGTGACCGCAGTCCAGTCGTCGTCCCACATCAACGCTTCGGGAGCACCGAGCGTCAGCATCGGTTCGATCGTGAACGTGGTACCGACATCGATTCGGGTGGCGAGCCGGCGCTCGAAGTAGTGCGGGATCTGCAGGTTCGAGTGAAACTCGGTCCCGACACCGTGCCCGATGAACTCGCGCACGACACCGAGCGAGTGCTGGCGGGCATGCTGCTCGATCGCTTTGCCGATGTCGTTGACGAGCCCTCCAGGACGCACGGCGGCAATACCGAGTTCGAGCGACCGTGCCGTCTCCTTCACCAACCGCCACGATGCGTCGTCGACGTCGCCGACGAGGAACGTGGTCGACGTGTCGCCGTGCACACCATCCCGGTAGAAGGTGACGTCGATGTTGATGATGTCGCCATCGGCGAGGGGACGCGAATCGGGGATGCCGTGGCAGATGACCTCGTTCACCGACGTGCACACCGACTTGGGATAGCCGCGGTAGTTGAGCGGGCTCGGGTAGCCCCCGTGCTCAATGCACGCCTGGTGAACGAACTCGTCGATCTTGTCGGTGGTGACGCCGGGGGCGACCATGGCGCCGGCGCGCAGCAGGATCTCCGCCGCCGCTGCGCCGGTGCGCTGCATGGCGGCAAGTTCGTCGGCGGTTCGAGTCAACGCGGAGACCGATGGCCCCGGGTTGCCGTCAAGGGCGTAGGGCGGGCGATCGATCTCGCCGGGTACCCGCCGCGGGGGCGATAACAGACCGGGGCGGACCGGAGGAAGCGACGGGTGGACGTCGGCCGGCAGTCGGTTCTTCTTCTTGCGCTTGGCCATGTGATCAGCCTACGCCGTCCCCGGGGACTGACTCATAGCGCGGAGCGCAGAGCGCAGCGAGGCCAAGGACAGGCAGCTCGGGGCCGCGATATCAGCGCAGGAACCGGCTGACTGACTCAACGATGCACGCCGGCTTCTCCGCACCGTCGATCTCCACCGTGATCGTGATGACCGCCTGGACCCCGCCGGCGATTTCCTCGGCGGCGGTGAGTACGGCGTGACCGCGAACCCGGGACCCCACGAGGACCGGCTGCGGGAACCGCACCTTGTTGACCCCGTAGTTGATGCCCATCGAAACACCATCGACCCGAACAATCTCGGGAAGGAACTGGTTCGTCAGGGCAAGCGTCAGGTAGCCGTGAGCGATAGTTGCACCGAACGGACCCGATGCCGCCTGCTCAGGATCAACGTGGATCCACTGGTGATCGCCGGTCGCGTCGGCGAAGCCGTTGATCCGGTCCTGCTCGATCGTGATCCAGTCGCTGGAACCAAGGTTGTCTCCCACAGAAGAGAGCAGCTCGTCGGGCGAATCGAAGACGGTGGTCATGGGGTGGACGCTAGCCAGAAGACGTAGCCCGAGGCATCTCAACGAATCCGGCCAGTCGGTGATTCGCTTCGGCGGGCCGGCCGAACAGATACCCCTGACCACTGAGCGGGACCGTCGGAAATCGCGAGCCGATCGCGACGAGGCGGTCGACTTGGTCGTCGATCTCAATGCCCTCTGCGACGACGGAGACGTGAAGCGCCTCGGCCATGCTCAGCACGGCACCGACGATTGCTTCCGCTCGGGGATCTTCGGTGAGTCGAGCGATGAAGCTCCGATCGATCTTCACACAGTCGACGTCGAAGGTCTGCAGGTAGGACAGCGATGAGTAGCCAGTGCCAAAGTCATCGATGGCGATGCCGACACCGAGCGCCCGCAGGGATCGGATCTGGTTGGCGGTCACACCTTCCTGGTCCATCAACACGGTCTCGGTTAATTCCACGACGAGTCGGTCCGGGTCGACGTCGTGGTCACGAAGACACGTGCCGAGCCAGCCCACCAGATCTGGGTCACCGAAGCTGCGTTCCGAAAGGTTGACTGCGATCGGCCTCGCCGAACGGTGCAGGCCAAGCAGTTCGATGCTCTTGGCCAACACGACACGGTCGATCGCGGCAACAAGGCCGAGGTCCTCGGCGGCGGGTAGGAAGGCGCTCGGATCGAGGAGTCCGCGTACGGGGTGCTGCCATCTCACCAGCGCTTCGAATTCGACCACTCGACGAGTCGGCAGTTCGACCAGGGGCTGCAGGAGAACGAGAAACTCGCCCCGCTCGACCGCCTGGCGCAGGTCTTGACCGGCCGAAAGTCGGTCGGCGACCTGGGAACGCAGCAGATCGTCGAAGACATCGATGCGGGCGCGGCCGCCCTGCTTGGCTCGGTACATCGCGAGGTCTGCGTCGGCGAGTACCTCGTCGGCGCTTTGCCCCGGCGTCGCCTCCGCGATGCCGACCGACGCCGTCATGACATGGTTGACATCGCCAAACGAGATCGAACGGCCGATGGCTTCCTGCAGACGCGCTGCCAGTTCTCGCGCACCGACTGCCGTCATCTGTCCACACACCACCACGAACTCATCGCCCGAGAGCCGACCGACGAGATCCTGCTCGCGAACCGTCGTTCGCAACCGGTCGGCGATCACGGTCAGTATTTCGTCGCCAAACGCATGACCGAGCGTGTCGTTGGCCAGCTTGAAGCGATCGAGGTCAACGAACAACACCGTGGTGGCCCCATCTTTCGCCGAAGCGAGACGGCGAGTGAGTTCGGCTCGGATGGTCGCTCGGTTCGGGAGTGATGTGAGACCGTCGTGGCTGGCGCGGTGGCGTTCTCGCTCAAGCGACTTTCGCATCTGGTCCCCAGCCTGGGCGTCCTGCATTGCCAGCGATGCGTGCTGTGCAAAGGCGAGAAGCGCTTCTTCTTCGGCAGAACTGAATCGATGCGCAGCGTCATCGCCGACGCTGAGACAACCGACAATGACCCCATCGACCTCGATGGCTGTTGACATGTGGGCGCGGTCGGCAAGGTCGTAGCGGGCGACAAGGTGAGCGTCCTCGAACACGGCGGCCGGTACCTGATCTCCGATGTGGACACGGCGTGCGGGTCCGGTGCTCCCGACCACGCCCGTGTGCGAGACCAGCGTCAGTTCGTCGGACCCCTCCGTGCTGCGCAGCCAAATAGCAGCGCGGTTGACCCCAAGCAGGTCGCGGGCACCTTCGGTAATGGCATCGAGGACCTGCTGGACCGGAAGCCGGTGCGAGATCGACTGTTCGATGCGGTGGAGGCGGTCGAGGAGGCCCTGCCGTTCTCGAAGGCGGTCAAGAAGTCGGCGGTTCTCCTCGGCTCGTTGTTCGAGATCGGATCGGGTGATCCGTTCGGCCTCGAGTGCCGCAGACATGCGCAGCGCCATACCGAGCACCGGGCCGATCTCGGCGACGAGATCTACTTCGTGCTCATCGAAGGCCGCGCCGTCTCGGGCCACGACGAGAACTCCGTCGAGCGGGTTCAACGACTCCACCGCAACGCAGGGATCGCCAGTCCCGTTATCGACGAGACCGAGCACGGCCTCCTCGGCGTCTGGACTAGGCCCTTGGGTTGCGACGACGGCGCCACCGACGACAATGCCAGCGAGATCGCCCTGGAGGAGCGTCGTTGTGTAGCCGAGCGCAGCGGCGACATCGAGGCCAGTTTCGGGTTCGCCGAGCACGGCGATTAACTCGGTCAGGACGCGTGGAGAACGCGGTGATGCGGTCACGAACCTCCATCGGCCCGAATCACCGTCGATTGAGGCGCTCCCGCTCCGTCGGTGTCAGCTCTCGGGGGCCCGAATCTGGCGAAGGATCCGGATAACGGAGGCCACGCCAAACACGACGATGAGCGCACCGATCACGACCCAGGCGAAGAGCGGCATCTCGCCGGATCCGGCGCCGACGATGTACGCATAGGGTGCGATGAAGTTCAGGAAGGTCACGAAGGCCCAGAACTGCACCGAACGCCAATCGCCTCGCCGGGCCCCGTTCACGACCCGGACCTGGCCGTAGGCGTAGGGCCATGCCGTCACCACATCGATGATGAGAAAGATCCAGGGATTGACCCCATACTCACCGAGGGTCGGCCACACCACGAGGGCACGGGCGACCGAAAAGCCGAAGACGCCGGCGATCCAGGCTCGCCCTACCCAACCAACTCGCTGTTCGGTGGCCACTCGCGTCACCCTACGCAACCTGACCCACACCGTGCGGAATCACAGCGTGAAGGGGGCGCCGGGGTTTCGTGATCATCACGGTCACTCCTCGTTGTGGAGGCTTGACGACCGATAGTTATCCACAGGTAGGGTTTCAGGGCCCTATGACTCTCGTCCCGACCATCCCCGGACTCATCGTGCGCGAAGCCGCCACGACGAGCGAGCTCCTCGCCGCTCGCCGTCTGCACGCGCAGTGCTACGTCGAATCCGGCTATGTCGAGGCTGCCGAACTCGTGCACGGCCTGATCGAGGATCCGTGGGTGCCGTTCAGCACCTATGTCGTGGCGATCGACAGCGACGAGGACGAGATCGTCGGAACCGCCCGCATCATCCGCCCCTCGGTTCGCGGCTTTCCTGCGTTCGAATTCTTCACCCCAACCGATGACGCGCTCGAAATCTTCGCGGACTTGGATCCCAACCGGTGCAGCGAGATCTCCGCACTCGCCACCCCACGAAGCGGATTTCAAAACATGGCGATCTCTGCCGCCATCTACGGGTTCGTGTGGCGCGAAGCCGTGGAGAACGAGCGGGCCTACATGCTTGCGATCATGGACGACCGGCTCTTCCGGATCCTGCGCCGATGGTTCCACTTTCCGTTCGAAGCGATCGGCGAACCGCAGCACTGGATGGGCGCCAGAACCACGCCAGCGGCGATGTACATCCCGAGAACGATCACCGAACTCGGGACCGATCACCCCGACATGCTGGCGTACTTCTCCGGCGATCTCACGTTCTCGGAACTCGACCAAGTCTCAATCGACATCCGGTCAGATATCGCCGAGCACCGTTCGGTTGTGATCGACCTCCGCACCGAATCGGCACCAATTTCCTGAAAACCCTCATGTCGAGCAAAAACATGCCGACTGGGGGGTCATGGGTAGTGCTTGGAGGACCACTGCCACCCTTGGCCTGTTTATGGTCGGGGTCGCAGCATTTGCCGGGGAAGGAGCGCAGTCTGCCGCGCGCGCCTTTGCCGCGCTCCTCCTGATCCTGACGGTCGTCCATCAGGTCCGGACCCGCCCCCATCTGGTCGCCACACCATGGGTGTTGATCGCAACCGGGGGCGGCTTGGCCCTCGTCTCCGCACTCGCTCGTCTCGCTCACGGTCTCGTCATCGACGAAAGCAGCCCCTTCCCGAGCTACGCCGAAGTCCCGGGCTACCTCGGCTACGTCTTCGTCATCGCGTCGGCTCGGTCCTTCTGGAATCACCGGTCGCCGCGACGGGATCCGGCTGCGGCGCTCGATGGAGTCTTGGTCGCGACGGCAGCGGCTGTTGTCGTTTTCACTGCAGTCCTCTCTGACTATCTGCGCGACGACACCTTCAGCACGGCTCATCGCCTCGGCAATGTCGGATACAGCCTGTTGACCCTGACGCTGCTGGGGCATGTTGCGCGCTTGGCCGTGGGCCCGGGCCTCCGGAACACCCCGTGGCGCCTGATCGCATTGGCGACCGTCGCTATTCTCGCCAACGACCTCTTCCTTCTGCTCGACTCCATCGGGTCGACATGGGCCGCGACGTTCGCAGGTGTGACCTCCCCGATCGCGTTCCTGATGGCCACCGCCGCCTTGCTTCATCCCGAGTCCGACACGCTCACGACGGCGCCGACGGAAACGGCCCCGCAACTCTCGCGTGGGCGTGTGGCGATGCTCGGAGGAGCGCTCCTGACCCTCCCTGCCGCGCTGCTGGGCTCCCTCGTGTGGGGGACCGAGCCGGACCTCCCGATTCTGGTCGTGGGCTCGGTTGCTTTGGCCGGGCTATCTCTTGCCCGGATCACCCTGCTTTTCCAAGCCAACGAACTGGCCGCCCGGTTGGAGACCGCGGTTGCCGACATCGGACGCCAACTGCTGGAGGTACAGGACGCCAACGACCTTGCGATCGGTGTCGCTCGAGCCGTCGATCTCGTCATTGAAGATGCTCGCTTTGCGGTCACGGTCGACGGCGGCACCGCCAACCGCTGGCTCATCCGACGTGACCAGCATCAGGGGTCGATCGATTTCCTTCTCCTCGGAGAGGAACCGGCACCGAATCTGCGTGACCTTGCGGGCATCTGGCGCGATCACGAGGCACTCGTCAACGTGCCCCTCGGCGACAACGGACGATTCGGAGCGATCCTTGCGGCCAGCTCGGAAATCGAGAATCCGCACCGACTTGGGCTCCAGACCGTGGCTGCCCAGATCACCCAGGCCCTGGCCACGCTCATGTTGGCCGAGGCGCGATTCTCCCAGCGCGCCGAACAGCGTCTGCATGCGCTGGTCGAGCAATCGTCGGATCTCGTTACGGTCCTCGGTGGCGACGGCACCATGGCGTTTGTGTCACCCAACGCCCATCGGGTGCTGGGGTCAACGCCCACGGCGTTGATCGGCACGCCCGCCCTCACCCTCGTCCATCCCGACGATGAACGGGCGGCGCGCAACCTGCTCCGAACGCCCACCAAACCCTTCGAGAAGCCGCGCGCCACGGAGATTCGCCTCACGACCGCAGACGGCGACTACCGCTGGTTCGACGCAACCGCCCGCGACTTCCGAGATGACCCCGAGGTCGGTGGCGTTGTCGTGACCGCTCGGGACATCACCGAAGAGCGGGCGGCCAAACTCGGACTACTGCGCTCCGAACAGTGGTTCCGGGGCTTGGTGCAAAACAGCTCCGACATCATTGCGGTTCTGGACGATGCCGGGGTCTTCACCTACGCCAGCCCGGCGGTCGCCGACCTGACCGGGCTCAAGCCTCGCGAGTTGCAGGGCCGCAACTTCCTCGAACTCTTGCCCAGCGACGACCCCGAGTGCCTCGAGCGAGTCCGGCGGGCAATCCAGTCCTCGACGCCCAACCTGCGTCACCTCGAACTCCCGATCGAACGTCCCGACGCGACCCGCAGGACAGCTGAGGTCACGATCACCGATCTCCGCAACGACCCGTCGGTGCGTGGTCTTGTGCTCAACATTCGTGACATCACCGTCCGCAAACTCCTCGAAGAAGATCTGCGGCACCAGGTCCTTCACGACGATCTGACCGGGCTCGGCAGTCGAGTCCAGTTCTCCAACCAACTGCAGGCGGCGCTCGACGCTCCTCGCGACCGCAGTCTCGTCGCTGCCCTGTTCATCGATGTCGACGACTTCAAAACCATCAACGACTCCTTGGGGCACGCTGCGGGTGACCAGGTCCTCGTCGATATCTCCAGCCGGCTCCAAAGTAAGCTGCGCCTACACGACAACGCAGCCCGCTTTGGCGGCGACGAATTCGCAGTGGTTCTGACGGACGTCTACGGCGAGTCCGACGTCACCCTTGTGGCCGACCGCATCGTCGAGGAACTCAGCCAGCCCGTGATGTTGATGGGCCAAGAAGTTCGCCTCGGCGTGAGTGTCGGTGTCGCCATCGACTACGACGGCTCCACCACGCCCGAAGATCTCCTGCGGGCAGCCGATGTGGCGATGTACGCAGCCAAGGCGCAGGGCAAGGGTCGTTGGACCATGTTCGAGCACTCGATGGCTGATCAAACGATGGAGCACTTCGAGATCAGCAACTCGCTGGGAAGCGCCATCACCAACGACGAGCTTTCGGTCTACTACCAGCCGATCGTGGATCTCCGCGACGGCCTCACCGTCGGGGTTGAGGCTCTCGTCCGATGGAATCATCCGATCCGCGGCATGATCAGCCCCGGTCAGTTCGTGCCGATCGCTGAACGAAACGGGCTCATCGCCCCGCTCGGCCGGTGGGTTTTGGAGCAAGCAACCGCCCAGGTGGCTGCGTGGCGTCGCCGCGGGCACAACATCTACGCGAGCGTCAATGTGTCAGCCGTTCAACTCCAGGCTGACGACATCGTCAACGAGATCTTGGGGATCGTTGACACTGCTGGACTTGATCGCGATGCCATCGTCCTCGAACTCACCGAATCGGCACTCATCAACGACTTCAACCTCGCCACCCAGCGAATCGATGCCCTCCGTGAGGCGGGTCTCCGAGTTGCCATCGATGACTTCGGAACCGGCTACGCCACACTGACCTATGCCGATCGCTTCGCCGCTGACATCCTGAAGATCGATCAGAGCTTCGTCAGCCGCCTCGAAGACCACGACGAGTCACCGATCGTCAGCACCGTGTTGAGCATCGCCGATTCGATGGGTGCCGACACGGTGGCCGAGGGCATCGAGGTTCCCGATCAACACACCCGCCTGCTGGCGATGGGATGCTCGCTCGGGCAGGGCTACTACTTCACCCGGCCAGCACCCGCTGCGGTGATCAGCCAGCAACTCGAGCGAGAGCTCGATGGCGAAGCGCTGATCGGACACGGGTTCTAGTCCGTCCCCACCGCCAGGAGCTGCAAGACTGCACCGGTGCCCGGCATCGATACCACGACCGAACCGGTACTCGTCGATGGCGAGCGCGTCGGTTCCATCGTCTGGATCACGATCGACAACCCAGACCGACGGAACGCCATGAACGCAGCGATGTATCTCGCTATGCCGGACGCCTGCGAACAAGCCATGGCGGAGCCCGACCTGCGAGCGGTGATCCTCCGCGGCGCCGGCGACCAGGCCTTCTCCGCCGGGAGCGACATCAGCGAGTTTCGGGAACGTCGAATGGGCCAAGCGTCAGCTGGCTACGACCGCGCGGAGCACGCCGCCTGGACAGCTATCGAGTCACTCCCCGTTCCCGTCATCGCCATGATCCGAGGCGCGTGCCGCGGCGGCGGCGTTGCGATCGCGCTCCACGCCGACGTTCGGGTTGCCGGCGATGACGCGTCCTTCTCCATCCCGCCCGCGAACCTCGGTCTCGCCTACCCGCCCGAGGCCACCCGTCGTCTGGTCGCTGCGGTCGGGCCGTCCCAGACCAAACGACTGCTGTTCACCGCCGAAGTGATCGATGCCGACCGAGCTGCGGAAATCGGCCTGGTCGACGAGGTTGTTCCCGCTGACCAACTCGAGTCTCACGTCGACGCGCTCGTGGCCCGCATCGTTGAGCGGGCACCGCTCAGCCATCGCGCATCGAAAGCCACGGTGGATGCCATCGTTGCCCACGCGTCTGCGGCGCAGCTCCCGCTCTCGGAGCTCTCCTCCCGCGCGGCCGAAGCCAACACAGCCTGCTACGACAGCGACGACTTCCGGGAGGGCGTGTTGGCCTTCTCCGAAAAGCGATCGCCACGCTTCCGGGGCCAATGAAACCCCATCGGCCCGCCACGACCGCCGCCCCGCTCCCCTTCGGAAAGGAAGACCCATGACACACGAACTCCACACCGTCCTGGCCGGACCGACCGCCAACGAGGCCGAGGCAATCGTGCTCTGGGTTCACGGTGTCGACTCCGATTCGACCGTGTGGGAGCCAACGATCGAACTCGTCGCTCGCGAACACACCTGCGCCGCAGTCGATCTCCTCGGCCACGGGAAATCACCGGTCTCTGAGCGTGAAGAGGACTATCGGCGCGAGGTCGTACTCACCGACCTCGATCACGTCATCGCAGGCCTGCGGGCGGGCGCTCCTGGCACGCCCATCATCTGGGTCGGCCACAGTCTCGGCGGCTACTTGGGCCTCGCCCATGTGCTGACCCGCAACGGCAGCGATGCCATCGACGGGCTCGTCCTCGTCTCGACCGGTCCTGGATTTCGTGACCCAGACGCCATGTCGTCGTGGAACGACCGAGTGCGGGCCAACGCGCCGAAGTACTCGGTGTCAGAAACCGCAGCGACCATCGCCTTTCACCACGACTCGATGGTGATGGAAAAGCTGACCGAGGTGACCCTACCGGTGGCGCTTGTGATCGGTGACGGCGACAAGGCCTTTCTCGGCGCCAACGACTACCTCGAGCGCAAGCTCCCACATGCGGCGCGGACAACGGTGGAAGGGGCACGACACTTCGTGATGCGAAGCCATCCTGAGTCAGTGGCTGCGGCAGTACAGACTGTTGTTGCGCAGCTCGGAGATCGACCCAACGGGTGACCAGCCGCCTCTCGCTCCCGATCGATGGCGCCCTCCCATCCCTCCACGAGGCATTAGCTCGCCAACGCCTCGTTGTGTTGCAGGCCCCTCCCGGTACCGGCAAAACCACACGAGTACCGCCATCGCTGATCGACCGGCCCTGGATCGGGAACCAGCGGGTGTTGTTGCTGGAGCCTCGTCGGGTTGCTGCTCGCGCCGCGGCCCGACGGATGGCCGACGAGTTGGGCGAGACAGTCGGTGACACGGTCGGGATCCGAACCCGGAACAACACGCGGGTTTCGCGCCAGACACGGATCGAGGTCGTGACTGAGGGTGTCCTGACTCGGATGCTGCTATCCGACCCTGGCCTCGAAGGGTACGGCGCCGTGATCTTCGACGAGTTCCACGAGCGATCCATCCATGCCGACGTGGCGCTGGCCTTCACCCGGGAGACGGCGTCGTTCCTGCGAGAGGACCTTCGGATAGTGGTGATGTCGGCAACGCTCGACGCCGGCCTGCTCGCTGCACAGCTGCGGACCGATGCCGTTGTCACCGTCGAAGCGGAACGGCACCCCGTCGACGTGTCGTATCGACCACCTGAGCCAGGCGAAGACCTCACCACTGCTGTGACCCGGGCGGTGGTTGACGTCGTCACGACGGGGACTCACTCCGAAACGGGCGACATCCTCGTCTTTCTTCCGGGGGTCGGAGCGATCGAGCGAGTCCATCGACAACTGTCGACATCGCTCTCGTCTCGGCTCCTTGACGACCTCGTTGTTACCCCGCTGCACGGTTCCCTTTCCGCCGTGGCCCAGGACGCAGCCCTGCAATCCGACGCGGACGAGCGCCGAAAAATCGTGTTGTCCACCCCAATCGCCGAGACCAGCGTCACGATCGACGGGGTTGCGACCGTGATCGATGGTGGACAGCGGCGACGACCAGAGATCGACCACGGCCGCGGGATGGGCGTACTGCGGACAGTTACCGCATCTCGCGCCGCCGCCGACCAACGAGCGGGCCGAGCGGGCCGACAACGACCGGGGACCTGCATTCGCACCTGGCATGAACGCGACGACCAACATCGCGCCGCAGCGGAGCCAGCCGAGATCACCACCGCTGACCTCTCGACCCTCGCACTTGACCTCGCCGCATGGGGGGCAGCGGACCCCACCGACGTGCCGTGGCTCGACCCACCACCGCCGCTCAACCTCGAGACAACTCGGCGCCGGCTGCGTGATCTCGGGTTGCTCGACGAGCACCACCACATCACTCCCCATGGCCGTGCTGCGCTCGAACTCGGCACGGAGCCGAGACTGGCGCACACCCTGGTGCGGGCGGTCGCGCTCGAGCCCGATCATCCGGGCGCGCTCGCAACCGCATGTCGTCTTGCTGCGGTTCTCGGGGAAGGCAGCGGGCCGAGCGCTCGACGCGGAACCGATCTTCGCAGCGCTGTTGACCGACTCGACGGTCAGGCGCGTCAGCAAGCCGATCGATGGCGACGGCGACTCGATCCAAACACCGAGGGATCCGACCATGACGCCGACCTCACCGGTCTCCTCGTTTCGATCGCCTACCCCGACCGCATCGCCCAGCGGCGCGCTGACGGTTCGTCGTACCTGCTCGCCTCCGGTGCTGGCGTGGAACTCGACGATCGCGATGGTCTCGCCAATCACCCGTGGCTCGCCGTTGCTGACACGACCGGAGGGGGTAGCGATGCTCGCATCGTGCGGGCGGCACCGATCGATCGTGAGCAGATTGCGCGAACGCACGGCGAGTCGATAACGGAGATCGATCATGGCGGCTGGGACCGGCGCGCCCGTGATGTCGTCTTCGAGCAACAAACACGCCTCGGGGCAATCATCGTCACCCGACGGCCGGCCGAGAACCCACCGGTGGTAGCGGTGCGGGCCGGGCTGTTAGCCGGCGTTCGGCGGGAGGGGCTTGCGATGCTGTCCTGGACCGACGCTGATCACCGATACCGCGACCGACTGGCGTTCCTGCACCGGGAGCGCCCCGACGACTGGCCCGACGTCACCGATGAAGCTCTGCTGGGATGTCTCGAAGACTGGCTCGCCCCGGCCATCGACCGCCGTACTCGCCGGCAGCACCTTGAGAACCTCGTTGTCCGGAATCTCCTGGCCAGCCTGCTCGACTGGCGCCAGGGGCGCGATCTCGACCGGCTGGCGCCAACCCATCACGATGTTCCCAGCGGCAGCCGCCTGCCGATCGACTACGGATCCGCTGACGGCCCAGTTCTGGGCGTGCGACTTCAGGAAGTCTTCGGCCTGCAGACGTCGCCGCGGATTCTCGATGAGACGGTGCCGCTGACCCTGCACCTCCTCTCCCCCGCTCACCGTCCCCTGCAGGTCACACAGGACCTGGCGTCCTTCTGGGCCGACAGCTACCGCGAGGTCCGAAAGGAGATGCGGGGCCGCTATCCGAAGCACCATTGGCCCGAAGATCCGCTGACTGCAGCGCCGACGAACCGGACGAAACGCCGGTCCTAGCCGTCAATCACGCCGGCCGCCCGAAGCCCTGCAATTTCCTCCGGCGTCCAGCCGGCGTGAGCAAGGACCTCATCGGTGTCGGCGCCTGGCCAGCGGGGTGAGCGGCCGTCGAGCTCGCCGGGTGTTCGGGACAGGCGAGGGATCGGCACGATCTCCGGACCCCCGTCGACAAACGTCTCGCGATCCTGGTGATGCCCGTAGGCCCGGGCTTCGTCAAACGTCAGGACCGGGGCGACACAACAGTCGGTTTGCTCGAACGCCTCGGCCCACTCGTCGCGGGTGCGGGTTCGGATCACGTCGGCGATCCGCTCAGTGAGTTCGGGCCAACGGTCCTGGTCGTACTGCTCGGGCAGTTCGGCGGCGCCGAGGCCGATCAAGGCAAGGAACTGCGCATAGAAGTGTCCTTCGATCGGGGCCACGCTCAGGTAGCGGCCGTCGGCGCACTCGTAGACGTTGTAGAAGGGCGCCCCGCCATCGAACAGGTTGGTGCCGCGTTCGGGGAAATGATGTCCTCCCGCCTGCATCCCGTAGAACACCGACGCAATGGAGGCCACCCCATCGGTCATGGCCACATCGATCACCTGGCCCTGTCCTGACCGCCGGGCCTCCCAGAGTGCGCACATCACGCCGTAGGCAAGAGTCAGTCCGCCTCCGGCGAAGTCGCCCAGCAACTGCAGGAGCGGCACCGGCCCAGCGCCACGGGGCCCAATGGCGTCGATCACGCCGGTGATCGCTTCATAGTTCAGCGAGTGACCGGCGGTCGGGGCAAGGCGACCGGTCTGTCCCCACCCGGTGAGCCGTCCATAGACGAGGTCGGGTTTGCGGTGGAGAAGCTCGTCGGGACCGACGCCGAGCCGTTCGGCGACACCGGGCCGGAATGCCTCGAGGAAGACATCAGCGTCGTCCACCAACCGAAGAAGCGTTTCGATGCCATCGGGGTGTTTGAGGTCGACGGCGATCGACCGGCGCCCCCGATCCCAACTGGAGTAGCGGCGTGGGGTGCGGTCGGCTGGGGGCGGGACATCGGCGAGACGTTCGACTCGGATCACCTCCGCGCCCATGTCGGCAAGGCGCAGCGACCCGTACGGCAGGGCACCCAACCCGGCGAGTTCGATGATACGGATGTCGCTGAGTGGTCCAGCCATGTGCCCCCGGTCCTCTGATCTCGTCGGGTCAGTGTAGGAGGGGCCTGAATCCTGGGCCGGGTGGAGCCTGGGGGGCGGGCTCAGGCCGGGCTTCCGGCGAGACGCCATAGGAACGTCGCCATCTGGGCTCGGGTGACGACATCCTCGGGGGTGAATTCCGTCGGCGAGGTGCCGGTGGTGATTCCGCGATCGAGGAGCCAGTCGACCGCCGGTGCGTAAAAACGATCGCGTCGGACATCGGTGAAGCCTGACTGTGGAGCCCACGGCTCTCCTTCCATCCGCCACAGAAAGGTGGCCATCTGTCCCCGAGTGACCGGATCGTCCGGCGAGAACCGCGTTGGCGAGGTGCCCTGGGTGATGCCACTGGCTGCCAGCCAGTCGACAGGCAGGGCAAAGTATCGGTCACGGGGTACGTCGGTGAAGGGCGAGACGGCAGACCCTTCGGGACTGCCTTGGTAGCGGTGAAGGAAGGTCGCCATCTGTCCTCGGGTCACCGGATCATCTGGTGAGAACTCGGTGGGTGAGGTGCCCTGGGTGACACCACTGGCTGCCAGCCAGGTCACGGCGGGGCTGTAGTAGCTGTTCGGCACGACATCGAGGAAGTTGCTGCCGCCGTCGAAGTCGAACAGGTTCAGCAGTCCGTAACTCGCCCCCAGGATTTCGGCGCTATCGGCATCGAACCAGACATCGAGGATCGTGCTGTACACACTCCGGAAGTCGAGGCTGTGATGCATGTCGCCGCGTCTGTCAAGGTTGGTCAACGACGGTTGGCTGCCGTGAAGGCCGCCTCGAACGTTCGGGCCGACCAGCATCATGAGCCCGGCGGTGCCGTGGTCGGTCCCCGATGCGTTCTGCTCGACTCGGCGTCCGAACTCGGAGAACACCAGCACTGCCGTGCGTGATGCATATGCAGGCGACAGGTTGGCGAAGAACGCGTCGATCCCAGCGTCGAGTTCGGCCAGGAGTTCGTCATGGTCGGGACGCTGCCCGTCGTGGGTGTCGTAGCCGCCTTGGTTGACATTGATGAGCTGCGTTCCGAGGTTGAGGTTGATGACCTGGGCTGCGACGGCGAGCTCTCGGGCGAGACCTTCGTCGGGTAGTTCATCGCTGAATGCCGGGGCGATCTCAACGGCCGTGTCGACGGCGTTGGCGAAGGCGTCGGCGATGATCGGCCCGAAGACGCCCCGACCGGCTTGTGTGCCTCCGAGGTCGGCGAACACGTCGAACGCGTCCCGTTGCCAGGCCTCGGTTCGATCAGCTCCGAACAGCCCCCCATTTGGGGGAAGGGCGATGGCAGAGGTTGATGGTCCCCGCAGCGTCAGCGGGACACCGTCCCAGCCGATCGCGACCGAGCCGAGTGTCCCGAGTCCTTTGGTCTCGGCGTACCGCCCGAGCCAACCCGTGGGTGGGATCATGTTCTGGACACCGCTCATCCAGGTGGCCATCGAGGTGAAGTGGCTGTGATCGTCGGTCGACTCACCGACACCGCGGACGAGGGCAACCTGACCGGCGTCGAACCGGGCTTTGAGGCGCGCCAGGTTGGGGTGGAGGTAGAGGTCGTCGCCGACGGCGTGGGAACCGTCGACCGCGACGGCGAGCGATCCGCGGGCGTCGTGGTAGGCCCCGTCGTCGGCGGGGACGAGCGTGTTGAGGTGGTCGTTGCCGCCGTTGAGGAAGATGGTGACGAGAATTCGGTCGGTTGTGGCGAGCGGGGTGGCGGCTGCGGCGAGGCCGTCGAAGGCGCTGGTTGTCGCCGCGAGCCCGGTCGCACCTCCCGCCGCGAGTGCGCCTTGCAGAAAGCGGCGGCGGGCGATGCCGTCGTTGGGGCTGGTGTCGGTTCGTGAGAGGCGAGCCAACGCAATGCCGGCTTCCGTCGGCCGAGCGAGGCCGAGCGAGGAACCCGTCGGCCGGGCAAGGCCGAGCGAGGAACCCGTCGGCCGGGCGAGGCCGAGCGAGGAACCCGTCGGCCGGGCAAGGCCGAGCGAGGAACCCGTCGGCCGGGCGAGGCGGCGACTGCGGAGGGGCGTGGGTCGTGGCATCGGTGTCTCCTTCGTGTCGCGGCGGTCAGTAGACCTGGAACTCGGGGGTGAGGGCGCCGAGCATTCGGGCTTGGTGCGGGATCGACCAGCGATGGTTGGCGTAGGCGTCGTCGAACCAGTCCATGAGCCGGTCGCGGGTTTGGGGTGAGGGGTCGTCGATACCGAAGTACTGGAGCACGGTGTCGATGGCGTCGGCCCGGTCAAGGTGTGCGATCCCGTCGAAGACGCCGTTCATCTGGCTGGTCCAGCGCAGGCGTTCGGCGAAGCTGCCGCGCGCCCATGCCGATGCGGTGTTGAGCCAGGCCATGCCTTTCCCCCAGCCGGCGACACTTGGCGGGTCGAGGGGCACCATGCCCATGTTTTCCATGCGCCATCGGAGCCCGAAGTGGGAGGCGGAGATCCCGGTCTGTTGGACGAGCGAAACGATCCAGTCCATCGGGTTCTTGACCTGTGCCCAGCGAGACGATTCGGCCCAGAAGTCGTCGTGTTCAAGCACGGCCCGGACGAGCGCCGCGATCTCCATCCCGCTGGCAACGAACTGGTTGGCGATGGTGTCGATGGTCGCCGGTGCCGGTTGCAGGTTGGCGAAGTACACGAACATCAACTTGGCCAGGCGAGTGGCGGTGGCGTCCTGACGGACGCCGTAGACGAGTTCGTCGATCGTGTCGCGTTCGCCACCGTGTTGGGCGATGCCATTCCAGTTGGCGGTGATGCCGAAGAGTGTTTTCTGGCCGTGGTCGTGGGCGTCGCTGACATAGCGGTACGTGCCATCCCAGAACTCTTCGGCGTCGTTCCAGCCAACGGTGTTGTGGCCGGTCCAGGCGTTGGTCATGGCAACGACGTCGGTTTCGGTGAAGTGTCCGACGCCGCACGTATACAGCTCCATGAGTTCTCGACCGAAGTTCTCTTGGGGCTCCCACACGGTGTTGTGCTGGTTGTCGAGCGCGATGAGCATGGCGGGTGAGGTGGAGACGGCGCGGGCGAGGTCGGCGAAGTTGCCGAGGGCCAGACGGCGAAAGAGGCCGAGCTGATCCCACATCGCGACGATGTCGCCGACCTTGTCTTGGGCGCAGGCGAAATGGTCGTGCCAGAAGAACGCGAGCCGTTCATAGATCGGAAGGTTTCCTGCGGTGGATGGGGGCGAGCCAGGGGCGCTCGTCGGGTTTGGGAGGGTCGCCATGCGGTCGACCCACCATTCGATGACGTCGCCGTGGACGCGCCACTGCTCATCGTTGACGACCCATTCTGGGCGCCCGACGTCGGGGCCGCTTGGAGCCGCATGTCCATTGGTGAAGCCAATGACGGCGGCGACCGCTTGGGCTCGAGTCTGGCCGGTCAGTGCGGCGATCTCGGCGGCGGATCCGCCGAAGCCCGTCCGACGCAGCAGGTGAGCTGCGTCGGCACTTGTCACCAGGTCCGTTGTTGGCATCCTTGCCTCTCTCCACCCACACGATGCGGCTCCACAAGGGCCGCAGGAGAGCTATCGACGTGCGGGGAAAGAGGCTTGAATGGTTCTTTCTGCGCCGGTTTAGGAAACCGACACGCCGAGGAGGCTGCCGATCGCGTAGGTCGCCGCACACGCAATGGCGGCGACTGCCACCTGCCGGATCGCGGTGCGCACCCGGCTCCGCTCGGTGAATTGGCCGACCGACCAACCAACGAGGGCCGCGGCGAGTGTGCCCAAACACACCGAGGCCACCGTTGCCGACGTGCCATCAGCGAAGAACCAGGGCAGGAGCGGCACCAGCGCGCCGAGCGCGAAGGCAACGAACGACGACAGTGCGACCATCACCGGTGAACCAACCCCTTCGGGGTCGACACCGAGTTCTTCACGGGCGTGAACGTCGAGGGCCACATCGGGGTCAGACATGATGCCTTCGGCGACTTGTTCGGCCTGGTCGGGGTCAAGCCCTCGCCTCTCGTAGATGGCGGCGAGTTCACGCAGTTCGGCTTCGGGGTTTTCTTCGAGGGAACGGCGCTCGATCTCAAGTTCTCGTTCGATCAACTCGTTCTGGGCCCGAACACTCACCCACTCCCCTGCGGCCATGGAGATGGCACCGGCAAGCAGGCCGGAAACGCCGGCAAGCCGGACGAGCGAGCCGTCGGTGGATGCGCCGGCAATGCCAAGGATGAGGGCCACATTGGATACGAGGCCATCGCTCACGCCGAAGACTGCGGCGCGTGCCGTGCCGCCCTGGACGTCTCGGTGGCGGTGAACCATGTGGGAGTCGTCGGCGTGTCCGTGCATGCGTCCATTATCGCGTGTCGATGGGATGAACAGCCCAGGTGGGGCGTGTCGATCGAAACGAAAAGGTGTCAACGCCGTAACGATCAGGTGACGACGGAACCAGGAAGGGCCGCCCGTACGTCAGAGCCGCCATGCGTTTCACCCGTGACATGACTGCTCAGCTGACGTTCCCTTCCGCACGAACATGGCCAGTTCGCTTCTTCGCCACCCTCGGCGTGCTTGCGATGCTGGCAACGTCATGCGGCAGCGATGACGACGATGCAGGCGGTGCCGATGCCGAGTCGGGCTTCACCACCGCCAGCGACGATGCGGTGGATTCATCCTGGGGCAACGACGGGGGCGACAGCAGTGCGGACGTCGCCGAGGGCGAGGGACTCTTCGACGAGTCCGAATCAGCGAGTGCCTCACCGGCCAGCGGTGGCCTGTTTGGTGACGCCGATGGGCAGGAGGCCATCCACGAGGAGCGCCTCGACGACAACGCGTTCACGGACTACGGCGTGCGGCCGTTCGTCGACACTCGGGTCGACAATCTCTCGACCTTTGCGCTCGATGTCGACACCGGGTCCTACGTCGTGACACGACGCTGGCTCGCTGAGGGCGCGCTTCCGCCGAGCGAAGCCGTTCGGGTCGAAGAGTTCGTGAATGCGTTCGCCTACGACTATGACCTTCCTCGCCGAGGCCTTGACCTCCACGTCGACGGCGGCCCATCGCCCTTCGATGACGACAAGGTGCTTGTGCGAGTGGGGGTGCAGGCCGAGGTGATCGACGACCGTGACCGGCCAACCGCAGCACTGACATTCGTGGTCGACACGTCGGGCTCGATGGACCGAGATGACCGTCTGGGACTTGTGCGGGAAGCGCTCAGCGCACTGGTCGGTGAACTGGCCGATGACGACACCGTCGCCATCGTCACCTACGGCGATGACTCTGCAATCCTGCTCGAGCCAACCGAGGCGGCCGATGAGCATGAGATTCTTGCCACAATCGACGATCTCCGACCCGGTGGCAGCACGAACCTGGAGGCCGGACTCGAAACCGCCTACGCGTTGGCCGAGCGAGCCTTTGTCGAAGGCGGCATCAATCGTCTCGTTCTCGCCAGTGACGGGGTTGCCAACGTCGGCACCGTCGATCCTGACGAGCTCACCCGACGCATTTCGGATCGCGCCATCAACGGGATCCAGCTTGTGACCGTCGGCTTCGGCATGGGCAACTACAACGACGAGACCATGGAGCAGTTGGCCGATCAAGGCGACGGCTTCTATGCCTATGTCGATACCCGGCGTGAGGCCGAGCGGTTGTTCGAGGAGGAACTCGTCGACACGCTCGCCCCCGTTGCGATCGACGGACGCATCCAAGTCGAGTTCGATTCCGAACTCGTGGAGGAGTACCGGCTGATCGGTTTCGAGAACCGTGGCGTCCTCGACCGAGACTTCCGCAACGACGAGGTCGATGCCGGCGAACTCTCGTCGGGTCACACCGTGACCGCCCTGTACGAACTCGACCTCGACCGGACGATCCGTCGCGGCGATGACCTCGGCGAGGTCCGCTTGCGCTGGCAGGATCCCGAAACGTTCGAGTGGGTCGAGATCGATACGGATATCGAGTTCGATGACATCGAAGCGAACTGGCTCGACACCGACGACAGCTTCCAACTCGCAACCACCGTCGCCACCTGGGCGGAAGTTCTCCGGGGAAGCCCCTATGCCGCCGATGTCGATATCGACGCCATTGCCGAGGAGGCCCATCGGCTCGACGATGCCCTCGACACGGATCAGACGCGGGAGCTGGCGGAGCTGACCGATTGGACCGCCGCCCTGTGGTGAGCAGGCGGTCCGATCACCCGCCGCCCGGGCGCACTGCTGGAGGGGTTCGCAGCCTGGGCGGCGGGTTCTCGTTTACTCCCCCGTCGACGAATACCGTTCAGCCCCCTCCGCTCATGCCAAGCTCGCTCGGTGAGTCGCGGACGTTTCGCTCCCAGCCCAACCGGCACGCTCCACATCGGCAACCTGCGCACGGCGCTCGTTGCGTGGCTCTGCGCCCGAAGCGTCGGAAGTGAGTTTCTTCTTCGGTTCGAGGATCTCGATAGCGCTACCGCCCGCCGAGAGCACGAAACGGCACAGCGACGCGATCTGGAACAACTCGGACTGGACTGGGATGGCGAGCCGGTTCGACAGTCGGAACGTCTCGATCACTACGAGTCAGCGCTTGCTGATCTCGAGGCGGCGGGGCTCACGTACCGCTGTTGGTGTTCTCGCCGCGAGATTCGTGAGGCGGCCAGCGCACCCCATCTCCCACCGGGCCACTACCCCGGCACCTGCCGTGACCTCAGCACCGCCCAGATCGCCGAACACGAGGCAAGTGGCCGGCCGCCCGCGCTGCGGCTTCGAACGGAGCATCCCGACATCACGATCGTGGATCGACGTCACGGGAGCCATACCGAGACAGTCGATGATTTCGTCTTGCGGCGAGGCGACGGCACACCGGCCTACAACCTCGTGGTCGTGGTCGACGATGCCGCCCAGGGGGTGGAGGAGGTTGTGCGGGCCGACGATCTGTTGTCCTCGACGCCTCGGCATGCCCATCTCCAACAGTTACTTGGGCTGCCCGAGCCGAGCTGGCTCCATGTCCCCCTCGTGCTCGGCCCTGACGGAGACCGACTCGCCAAGCGAGATGGCGCAGTGACACTCGAGGACCGACTGACTCTCGGCGATTCCGTCGGCCGCGTCGTCGCCGTGCTCGCGGCAAGCCTCGGGCTCGAATTCGATGACGTCGAGACGAACCCCAGCGACTTGCTCGCTCACTTCTCGGCCGACCACATCGATCGATCCCCGTGGACCATACCGCGCAGCTCGATCACCGAACCCTGGTGACCGTGATCACGGCCTCGCCAAGGCAAGCTGACGACATGGATCCCGTACCCGCCTGGTTCACGGCCGCACTTGCAGCAGTCCCAGAGACCTACCGGGTGACGGTCGATGGCGCCTCGATCAATGTTCTCAGCTGGGGTGAGCGGGATCGGCCTGGCCTTGTTTTCGTGCACGGCGGCGCCGCCCACGCGCACTGGTGGAGCCATATCGCGCCGATGTTCCTGCCCGACTACCGAGTGGTGGCGATCGATCTCAGCGGTCACGGTGACAGCGACCGTCGAGCCGACTATTCGTTGCGGGTATGGACCGAAGAGGTCGCGGCCGTCGTCGACCACGCTGCGTTCGCGGAAGCACCGATTGTGATCGGCCACTCGATGGGTGGTTTCGTGACGATCGCGACTGCAGCCTGGCAGGCCAACATGATCGGTAGCGCGGTAATCATCGACTCACCCGTCGTTGCGATGGACCCCGAGGTCGAACGGGCTCGCCGCACCGACGAGTTCACGAAGGCGAAGGTCTACGACGATCCTGCTGCCCCGATCGCCCGGTTTCGGACCATCCCTGAGCAAGACACCTACCTTCCCTTCGTCAAAGACCATGTCGCCCAGCACTCGCTGCATCAGCTCGATGATGGACGTTGGGGCTGGAAGTTCGACCCGACGATCTTCAACATCCCCCCTCATCACACCGTCGACATCGGCGGCGATCTCCTGCCCGACATCTCGTGTCCAGTCGCCTTGCTGCGCTGCGAGCACGGACTCGTCACCCCCGACATCGGCGACTACATGCTCACGCAGCTCGGCCGACCGATCCCCGTGATCGAGCTCCCGACCGCTGGCCATCACCCCATGCTGGATGTTCCCCTGATCCTCACTGCAGCGTTGCGGTCGCTCCTCGCCACCTGGACGTACCCACCGCGTTAGACCCCACCTTGTGGGCCGTGGCCAGTCCCCAACCCACTGTCATCACGATCCCGATCACCAGCGAGAAGTACGTTCGTTGGTGGCAGATCGCCAGAGGAAAGGGATTACCAATGGACCAGCAAAAGACTCTTGAGATGGTGCGTACACGCGCCGCCGACATCCGAATGATCGTGATGTCGTTCACGATTTCCCACGTCGGGCTGATGCTCGTCCTCGGTTTCGGTGGGGCCGGGCTCGCTGACTCGGGGATTCAGCTGTCGCTCGCGACGTTCATCGTGCTTGGCTCGCTCTGGTGCCTTGCGTTCATGGACGACGGGATGCAGGACATGATGGCGGGGCTCAGCGATCTCGACGGCTTCGAGGCCAGCGCGATGGGACAGCGACTGGCCAAGCAGCCGATCATCGTCTTTCGGATCGTGAACGTAGTCGTCGTTGCGCTGATTGTGATCGCAGAACTGATGGCGATCTACTAGAGGATCGCCCATCCGGGCCTGTAGGGCCCGTCAGTCGGCGTGTGGGGCGATGCGTTCGCCCCACGCGGCGATCGACCCCTCGGGGTCTTTGAAGAACATAAACGACGGGATGGACAGGCGGTCCAGACCCCACGATGCCGACTCCTCGACCGCGCCGGCGAGGTCCTCGCCGAAAATCCCGGGGTGCACGCCGGTGATCTCGATGGTGTCGGGATCACGGTCGTGTTCGGCTGCTGTGGTCTTCACGATGTCGACCAGTTCGGCCATGTCACCCTTGGCCGGGAAGAATCCGTCGCCGATCCGGCCGGCGCGTTCAGCGGCCGCCCGGCTGTGCCCACCAATCGTGATCGGCACACTGCCATTGGTCGGCTTGGGGTTCGAGGTCATCCCGGTGAAGGAGACGAACTCACCATCGAAGCTGGCGTTGTCTTGCGCCCACAACGTCCGCATCACTGCGACGTACTCCTCGGTGCGCGGGCCTCGCCGCGCCCAGGGCACACCGAGCGCTTCGAACTCTTCCTTGAGCCAACCGATCCCGATACCCAGGTGCACACGACCGCCCGAGAGGTTGTCGAGGGTGGCGACTTCCTTGGCGTACGTGATCGGGTGGCGCTCGGGCAACAGCACAATGCCGGTCGCGAGGGTCAATTCGGTCGTGCACGCGGCGACATAGCTGAGCCACACCATCGGGTCCGGAATCGGGTTGTCGCTGGTGCCGGGCATCTTGCCGTCGGGCGCGTACGGGTAGGTCGACTCGTACCCCTCGGGGTACACAACGTGTTCGACGGTCCAGATGGAGTCGAAGCCCGCGGCCTCCGCGGCTCGCCCGAGCGTTGCTGCACCGGGGCCACCAGCGAAAGGGCCGGTGTTGGCGAAGGCGATTCCGAACTTCATGACGTGCTCCTGCGTTGGATGGGCGTCTCATCCTGCCGCAGCCAGGCGCGCAACGCGAAACAGGTGGGGATTAGGGCCAGTGCAGTGGCGCTCGTCACACGAGACCGGCGAGAATCTCGCTATGGCAACTGCACCAATGCTCGACTCCACCATGCAGGACGTCCCACTGACGATCACCGCGCTGATGCAGCACGGGCGTCGGGTCTACGGCGACTCGAAGATCCTCACGTGTGAGAGCCCGGACACCATCCGAGAGGCGACCTTCACCCAGGTCGCCGACCGGGCCGACCAACTCGCCGGCGCGCTCACTGACCTCGGCGTTGCTCCCGGGGACCGGGTCGGCACCTTCATGTGGAACAACCAACGCCATATGGAGGCGTACCTGGCAGTGCCGTGCATGGGCGCCGTGCTCCACACGCTCAACATCCGGCTGTTCCCCGAGCAACTCGCCTATGTGGCCGACCACGCCGAGGACAAGGTGATCATCCTTGACGGTTCGCTTGCCCCCCTGCTCGCCAAGGTCATCGATCAACTCCCGAAGGTCGAAACGATCATCACGTGCGGTGAGGGCGACTACTCCGCCTTCGAAGCAAGCAAGAACGTCGTCGACTACGAGGAGGCCATTGGGAGTCACGAGCCCGGCTTTGCCTATCCCGAACTCGACGAACGAGCGGCCGCAGCCATGTGCTACACGAGCGGGACCACCGGCAATCCCAAGGGTGTCGTGTACTCGCACCGCTCGTCCTACCTCCACGCCCTGGCGGCGCAGACGACGCAGGCGCTGGGGGTTGGGCCCAATGACCGGATCCTTTTGATTGTGCCCCAGTTCCACGCCAACGCCTGGGGCATGCCCTACGCCGCGTGGGCAGCCGGCGCGGACATGGTGATGCCGCAGCAGTTCCTGCAGGCAGGGCCAATCGCCGACATCATCGAGCAGACCCGGCCGACGATGTCGGGTGCCGTGCCGACCGTGCTCAACGACGTCTTGGCAAACCGGCCTGACGCTGACCTGTCGTCGCTGCGGTTCGTGGTGTGTGGAGGGGCAGCGGTCCCGCGGGGGCTCATCGAAGGCTTCCGCGACACGTTTGGGGTCACCATCACCCAGGCCTGGGGCATGACCGAGACCAGCCCGCTGGCGGCAGTCGGACACCCGCCTCGGGGCACGGACCCGGCCGACGACATCGATGTGCGGGTGAAGACCGGTCGAATCGTGGCGGGAGTCGAGATTCGTATCTGTGATGACGACGGCACCGAACTGCCATGGGACGGGGAGGCGCAGGGCGAAATCGAGATCCGCGGCCCGTGGATCACCGGGAGCTATCACCTCGACCCCGACCCGGAGAAGTTCCACGACGGGTGGCTGCGAACCGGTGATGTCGCATCGATCGAACCCAACGGCTTCGTCACCATTTCGGACCGAGCCAAAGACGTCATCAAGTCCGGCGGCGAATGGATCAGTTCCGTCGACCTCGAAAACACCCTGATGGGTCATCCTGAGGTCCACGAGGCGGCCGTGATCGGCGTACCTGATGAGCGGTGGGATGAACGGCCGTTGGCCTGCGTCGTCGTGGGTGACACCAACACGACCGCTTCCGAACTGCGCGACTATCTCGACGACAAGGTTGTGAAGTGGTGGCTTCCAGAGCGATGGGCCTTCATCGACGAGGTCCCGAAAACCTCGGTCGGCAAGTTCGACAAGAAGGTCCTGCGGGCTCGTCACGCGGCCGGCGACCTTGCCGTCGAGACGTTGAGCTGAACGGAATGGAACCACCGACCCTCCGGCAGCACTGACCACCGTGTTTGCTTGCCCCACCATCGAAACGGACCGTCTCACCCTTCGGCCCTTTCGGGACGATGATCTTGAGGCGTACTTCGCGATCCACGGCACCCCTGAAGTGCGGGCGTCGCTCCACCTTCCCGCCTCCTTCGACCGCGACGAGGCCTGGAAGCAGCTGGCGCTCTGGAACGGACAGTGGACGTTGCGCCACTCCGGTCAATGGGGGGTCGAGTTGACCGCAACCGGCGAACTGATTGGGCGGGCGGGGACGCATCGCCCCGAACGTTCCGGATGGCCGGGCCTTGAGGTCGGCTGGACCCTGCATCCCGCGCACTGGGGCAGGGGCTACGCCACGGAAGCCGGTGCCGCAGCCGTCGCCTGGGCGTTCGAGCATCACGATGTCGATGAGTTGGTGAGCGTGATCCTGCCCGACAACACCGCCAGCCAAGCCGTCGCCACCCGACTTGGGTTTCGGTGGCGAGAGGATCGTCTGCTTCCCCACTTCACCCAGATCCCCCATGGAATCTGGGTGCGACCGCGGACCTAGCCCAGCCAGCGTTCGGCGTCATCGAGCAACGCGACGACGTCGGGGCACAGTTCATGGGTGGCGGACCACGCTCGGAGGCCACCAACCGGCACCTGATCCATCCTGGCGACCTCACCATCGGCAGGGTGCAACGCCGCATCGGTGGTGACCACATAGAAGACCCCCCGCCACACGACCGCATCGGTCTCCCGCTCACGAACCCCGAGCCGTCGCAGAGCAGAGGTGTCGACATCGAGCCCTGCCTCTTCGGCAAGTTCACGGACCGCGGCGAGGTCATCCGATTCACCGACCCCCGGAACCCCACCGAAGGCGATATCCCACAGCGACGGGTAGACGTCCTTCCAGTCGGCTCGCTGATGCACCACCAACCGTCCGTCGCTGCGCTGGACGAAGACCGCGATGTTGCGATGCCGCAGGTTCTGGGCGCGCATCTCGGCCCGGGTGACGACCCGTTCGACCGACCCGTCGGGGCCGATCACCTCAACAAGCTCATCCGCCGGTGACCCCATCAGCCGAAGACCAGATTGGTGTACATGTCCTTTTCCCGGTCGTACGAGAACCGGCGAGTCAAACCGGCTGCTTCGATCGTGGCGACCTGATGCTCGAGGGCCACGTTGGTCATAACCACCGGCGTTTCCGCCGACCACCCGTTGCGCACCCAGTCCCAGACACCGTCGAGGAGTGTTCGCTCGAAGCCACCGGCCCAGGTGTCGACCCGCGCCCAGAACGCGACGACGAGATCAAGCGACTCAAAGCCGGAGGCGTCACCTGCCGTCACCTCTGCGGTACGCCACATTCGGTCATCGTTCGGAAAGAAGTAGGTGCAGCCAAGGACCTCGGTCTCGTCGCTCGCCATGACGGTGAACACGTAGCGAGTGCCTGCCACATGCTCGCTGCGCATCTGTTCGAGGTCGGCCAGGTTGTCAGCCAGTGAGAAGTCCTCAGCTGGATACGGCGGCTCCTGTTCCCAGTGGTAGAGGAACTCCCGGCTCGCCATGACGGCCGCATAATCGAGTTCGTTGTCCGAGGGCAGGAGTGGCCGCACAAGGAAGCCGTCACCGACGAACCCCGCCGGCGCCTCGATCCCCTGCTCGCGAAAGCTCATGGCGTCGATCGTGTCATGTCAACTCGAGGCGAGCAGTCGGTTTCGCAACAGGTTGAGACTCTGGATGTTGGTGAATTGCCGGATGCGGTCGCGGTCGAACGGCATCTTTAAGAAGCGGGTTTCGGTCACGCCGTCGAGATGCATGCCGATCCATACGTCGCCGGGTTCGTTCCCCTCCAACGGGGCCGGCCCGGCAACACCGGTGACCGCCAGACCGACATCGGCACCGAGTACGACACACACCCGTTCGGCCATGGCTGCGGCCATCTCCTCGCTCACGGCGGGAACGTCGGGGCACCCGAGTAGCGACAGTTTGAGCGCACGGTCGTAGGGCGTCACACCCCCACGGAAGACGTCAGACGAGCCAGCGATCCCAGTGAGCCGGCTCCCGATGAGGCCACCCGTCAGCGACTCGGCGACCGCCAGTGTCTGGCCCCGATCCCGGAGGAGTTGGAGCACCACCGACTCCATGGTGTCGTCGTCGGTTCCGAAGACGATCTCCTCGCCGACGATGTCGCGCACGAGCCGCTCCTCGGCGTCGAGGATCGCTTCGACCTGTTCGACCGTGTCCGCCTTCGCAGTGATGCGGACCTTGAGACCCTCCCAGCCACTCGCCAGGAACGCGATCGTGGCCTCGCCGGTCTCGTCAAGCCGAAGGATCTCCGCGTCGAGCTGCTCAGCGAGGCCGGACTCGGACTGGCCCCAGGTTCGCAGCGTCCGGCTCCGGATCACGCCAGTGAAACCAGCCCGATCTTGGAGGTCAGGGAGGATCCCCTCCGCCATCATCTGCTTCATTTCCCACGGCACGCCGGGGACGGCGTAGATGACCTTGCCTTCGTCGTCACCGCTCAACGGGCAGATCAGACCGGGCGCCGTTCCCGGCATGGCTGGATTGATTGAGGCACCTTCGGGGACATCGGCCTGGAGCAGATTGTTGTCAGGCATGGGCCGGCCTCGGCCACCGAACATGGCACGGATCCGCTCCACGATCGCCTCGTCACGGACGAGCTCCACGCCCATGACCTCCGCGATGGCGGCCCGAGTGATGTCGTCCTGCGTTGGGCCGAGCCCGCCGCAGCAGATCACTGCGTCGCTGCGATCGAGCGCTTGGCGCAGGACGGCGACCATTCGGTCGTGGTTGTCTCCCACCTTGGTCTGGTGATGCGAGTCGATCCCGGCCATGGCCAGTTGCTCACCGATGTATGACGAGTTGGTGTCGACGATCTGGCCGAGCAACAACTCGGTTCCGATCGCCACGACTTCACACTTCATGGAGGTGCCCCCGAGGATGACGATGTCGCGAGGTGGTCAGTGACCGGTCTCGCTCAGAGCAGTCTGCCCATCGAGGAGATACTGCACACCGGTGAACACCGTCCAACCGACGGCGACCCAAAGGGCGGCACCGACGACGACGTCCTGATCTTGCAGTGTCGGCATCACCGCCAGGATCAGTGCAACCCCCTGCACAAACGTCTTGTACTTCGCAGAGGTACGGGCCGGGATGGCCAGGCCCTCGCGAGCCCACCGACTCCGCCACGCGGTGATCCCCAACTCCCGGATGGCAAGGATCGTGACCGGCACCCACCAGTACCGTTCGACCTGCACCAAGCAGAATGCGCCACCGATCACGACAATCTTGTCGGCGAGTGGGTCCAGGAAGGCACCGCTCCGGCTCACAACATTGGAACGCCGAGCGACCCGACCGTCGAAGAAATCAGTGGTGGCGAGGGCGATACCGAGCCCGAACGCCGCCCACGACGCACCACGGTCAGCCTCCGCATCGAGCACGAACCAGAACAACAGGGGGGCGAAGACGAGGCGCGCAAGCGTCAACAGGTTGGCCGGGTGGCTGAGGCCAACTTCGCGGGGCTCAGTGGTGTGCTCGCTCACGTCGCCTCCAGGTCAGGGCCGAGCGCAGCGGTGATGGTGACCTCGTGGAACTGGCCCACCTCGAGCGTGTCGGGAACCTGAATCACGCCATCGATTTCGGGCGCTTCACGAGAGCTGCGGGCCACACCGATGTCATCCACGAGGACTTTGACCCGCGAACCCACAAGAACGTCACGTTTTGCTGCCGTGATGTCGTCCTGAAGCTCGCGCAATTCGGCCAGGCGCTCATCTCGGAGGCCAGCGTCGATCTCACCATCGAGTTCCATGGCGTAGGTGCCCTCCTCGGGCGAGTACGCGAAGAACCCGCACCAGTCGAGTTGGGCGGCTTCGACGAACGCCAGCAGCGCGTCATGATCGGCTTCGGTCTCTCCCGGGTACCCGACGATGAAGTTCGATCGGAACGCAGCATCAGGCTCCCGGGCCCGGATGGCGTCGATCCGGGCGAGGAACCGCTCGGCGTCGCCCCAGCGGCGCATGCGGCGCATCAGCGGGGCTGAGACGTGCTGGAGGCTGAGATCGAAATAGGGCACACCGGTGGCGCAGATCGCGTCGATGAGCGCATCGCTGAGGTCGGAGGGGTACAGATAGAGCAACCGCACCCAGTCGACGCGGTCGGCAACGGCCTCGACCAGCGGAATGATCTGTCGCTCCCCCACCCCCTGGTCGCGCCCGTAGGCGGCGAGGTCTTGGGCCACAAGAACAATCTCACGGGCCTGGAGCTGGTCGACTTCGCTCACGATCTGTTCGATGGTCCGGCTGCGCTGTGGCCCTCGGAACGTGGGGATGGCGCAGAACCCACACGCACGGTCACAGCCTTCCGCGATCTTCACATAGGCCCACGGCCGGGCTGAAACGGGGCGGGGCAGGTTGAGGAGATCGAAATCGGGCGCTCGCCGGGTGGGCCCGAGACGCACCGGAACTGCCGTCCCACCGGTTGCGAGCGCCGCGCCGAACGGGGCGATCTGGTCGATCTCGGGGAGTTCCGCTGCGAGTTCTTCACCGTGGCGTTCGGCCATGCATCCGGTGACGACAAGCCGGGCACCGTCACGCCGCTGCTCGGAAAGGGCCAGGATCGTCTCAATCGACTCTTGACGGGCTTCGTCGATGAACGCGCACGTGTTGACAACCACGACGTCGGCGTTCTCGGCAGAATCGACCGCCCGCAAGCCATCGGCGACGAGCGTGCCTTCGAGCTTGTCGGAGTCGACCTGGTTCTTCGGGCAGCCGAGCGTCTCGAGGAAGTAGGTCGTCGGCGGAGTCGTCATCGCAGTGCCAGCCTAGAGGTCGAGCCCGAGGCTCCCGAGCAGGGCATAGAGCGGATCGTCACGGTCACGCCGGCTCTGCGGGTGGTGGGTGGGCAGTTCCCACCAGCGAGCAGCCGGGATCGGGATCGCCCACTCGGCCACACCGGTTCGGGCTGCGATCGCCCATCGACCGGCGCGCCGCTCGAACCGGTCGAGATACCGAAAGCCGGTGATCAGATTGCGTTCGGGCGACGGGTCCTTGCCCCGGTGCACGGCAACACCGGTGCTTTCCACGGCGGCGTAATCGTCGCCGATGTCGACGAGTACACCGGTGACGAGGTGCTGCGTCACCTGGTAGGTCTCCGTCAGTTGGTCGACCCACGCGATGAACTCGTCGAGCGAGCGCGGTTCGGCGCCGTGCTGATCGGTGGCGTCAGGGTGGAAACAGCGACGGACCAGTTCGAAGTCACGCCGGTCGATCCCTCGGCAATAGCGACGAACGATGTCTTCGATCTCGAGCCGATCAAGGGCAGCAGCGACCCGGTCGTTCACGTCAGCGCATGACGGCGAGCGCCGACTCGACGCCGTCGCCCCCCGAGAGGACGATCACTGACACAACCCACATGAAGAACAACACGAATGCCTTGTTCCGGCCGACAGCACCGCCAACCACCATGAACGCGGCGCTGACGCCGACGATGCCCACCATCAGGAGCGAACCGGTCTCCGCCATCGTCGTATCGAGCACGGGTCCGGGCCCGACCAAGCCGATGATGCCGCCGACGGCCAGGCTGTTGAAGACATTGGAGCCGAGCAGATTACCCACCAGGAGTTCGGTTTCGCCCTGGCGAGCGGCCTGCACGCTGGTGACGAGTTCGGGAGCGGAGGTTCCGAGGGCAACAAGCGTGAAGCCAACGAATCCGCCGGAGAGATCAAGCGCATCGGCAACCCGACCGGCGCCATCGACGATGAACCACGATGACCCGACCACGAAGGTGAGCCCGGCCAGCGCCCGAAAGGCTTCCTTCCAGAGTTCGACGGGTTCGTCGCCGACGATCTCGGACACGTCATCGTCGAACGATTCGTCCGTTGCCGAGGACGTGCGCAAGATAAAGACGAGGAAGGTGACGATAAGCGCTGCGAGCAGTGCCCCCTCCAGCCGGGAAATCTCGCCTTGCACGAGGAGCGCAAAGACGGCGACCGAGGCAACCGAGATCGGCACCTCGCGACGCAACGTCGATGAACTGACCGGAATCACGCTCACCGCCGCGGCTGCGGCCAGCACGAGCGAGACGTTGGCCACGTTGGAACCGATGATGTTGCCGACTCCGATGTCGAGATCACCCTGGGCGGCGGCAATACCCGACACCACCATTTCGGGGGCTGAGGTTCCGAACCCGATGAGCACGGCGCCGATCACGACCGGTGAGATCTTGTAGAAGACCGCGATCCGGGCCGCGCCGGCGACGAAGTGGTCAGCGGCGAGCGTGAGAACGACGAGACCGCCGACGGCGAAGATGAGACCGAGGATCACGCGAGCAGGCTCGTCAGTTCGATCCGGGACACTCAGCTCTGCCCACGGCGAGCAGCAAGCTCTTCAGGGGTCATCAGCACGTCGCGTGCCTTCGACCCCGTGGACGGTCCGACCACGCCCGCTTCCTCGAGCAGATCCATGATGCGCCCGGCGCGAGCGAACCCGACACGAAGCTTGCGCTGCAGCATGGATGTCGACCCGAGCTGTGTTTCGACCACGAGCTCCATTGCCTGACCGAGCAGTTCGTCACCGTCATCGGCATCGGCGGGCGGCGCCGCCGTGATATCGAGACTCGGGGGCGTGTTGGTGACCCCGCCCGCTCCGGGGATGGGGGCACCGGGCGCCACGGTGGCCGCTCCTGCGTCGCTGGTCGCCGCATCGGCGCCCACTGTTTGGTCGTCGGTGAAGTCGGGGGCTTGGTCGATCCAGTGCTTGACGATCTGGCGAACCTCAGCCTCCTCGACCCAGCAGCCCTGGACCCGGTGCGGGGACGATGACGACGGGCCAAGCATGAGGAGGTCGCCCTTGCCGACGAGCCGTTCTGCGCCCGGCTGATCGAGGATCACGCGAGAGTCGGTGAGGCTCGACACGGCAAACGCGAACCGGGCGGGGACGTTGGCCTTGATCACACCGGTGATCACGTTGACTGATGGGCGTTGTGTCGCAATCACGAGATGGATGCCGACGGCTCGGGCCATCTGGGCGATGCGGGCAATTGATTCTTCGACGTCGCGGGCTGCGACCATCATGAGGTCGGCGAGCTCGTCGACAACCACGAGCATGAACGGCAGCCGCTTGTACTGCAGTGGCTCGCCGTTCTCGTCAAGCTCACCGAGGCCGGCCTCGACCGTGCCTGCGTCGACGGCGTTGTTGTAGCCGGTGATGTCTCGGAAGCCGACCTTGTGCAGCAGGTCGTAGCGACGTTCCATTTCCCGGACGGCCCACGCCAGGGCGTTGGCGGCTTGCCGAGGGTCGGTGACCGGCGCGGTGAGGAGATGCGGGGCTTTGTCGTACTGCCCCATCTCGACCCGCTTGGGGTCGATGAGAATCATCCGAACCTGCTCCGGGGTGGCCCGCATCAGAATCGACGTGAGGAGCGAGTTGAGACACGAGGACTTGCCGGCACCGGTCGCACCGGCGATCAGGACGTGCGGCATCGTCGCCAGGTTGACCATGACGTTCTTGCCGTTGATGTCTCGACCGATCGCTACCTCGAGGGGGTGGCTGGCCTGACGGGCTTCACGGGAAGCAAGAATGTCGCCGAGGGAGATGACCTGGCGATCGGTGTTGGGGACCTCGACGCCGATGGCTCGGCGCCCAGGGATCGGGGCGAGGATTCGGACATCGGGCGACGCCATGGCGTAGGCGATGTCTTTGCGGAGGCTCTCGAGCTTGGAGACCTTCACGCCTTCACCGAGTTCGAGCACGTACCGGGTGACCGTGGGACCCACGACCGGGTCGAGTGGGGTTGTGGGGACGCCGAACTGATCGAGGGTGTACTGCAGGAGACGGCCTCGCTCCGCCACCATGGCCTTGTCGATCTCCTGCTTTTGTGAGCGCGACAGCAGCGAGGCGGGCGGCAGTTTCCAGTTGCCGACCGACTTCGGTGTGGGGAGTTGCTGTTGTTCAGCCTCGGCAACGGGTTCGGCCTTCTTGCGCTTCGTCGCTTTCGGTGCCGGTTCGGGTTCGGCCTCGGGCTCCGGGTCTGGCGCAGGTTCGGGCACCGGTTCAGCTGCGCGGGGGTTGACGGACTGGTCAGGCGCGGTGGTTGGGTCGGCGAAGAGTCCTTCGACCGCACGACGGAACAGATTCGGGACCGGAGCCAGACCCCGACCGACGACGCGGCCGACCGCACGCGCCGACGAACCGGTGACGATGATCACGCCGATCACGCCGATCGCAAGGAGGATCACGGCCGCGCCGGCGCCGTCGGCGAGCGCATGCAGCGGCCCTCCGACCGCCATGCCGAGGGCTCCGCCGGCTGCGCCGACCTCTTCGATCGGGTCGTCGAGACCGGGGCGGCCGCGCAAGACGTGCAAGAGCCCCGTCGTGGAGACGAGGGTGAACAGACCGCCGATCGTGGCTCGGGCCGTGCGCTCGACATCGCTCTCGTCGACGTCGCCGCCCATGATGAGCAACCCGCCGACACCGATCAGGGCGAGCGGCACGATGGCACGGGTGAGACCGACACCGAGCGCGAGTCCGTCATCGAGCACATCACCGATGAAGCCAGCGCTGCCGAGCCAGACCGCAAAGGCGGTCAGGAGTCCAGACAGCAGCGCCCCTACACCCCAGACGTCGGCGCGATGGTTGGCGAGCACAGTTCCCACGGCGTCACGCGATGCAGCGGTGTTCACTCGCTTGGTGCCTTTCTTGGCTTTGGACGCGCTCGCTTTGGCCGCGTTCTTGGCCGGTTTCTTCGAGACGGGTTTCTTGCGCTGTTGAGCAGTCACAGTGTGTTCGACGCTAACAGGCCCCCCTCATCGGCCTGCGGCACCCTGTGGATAACGCTCGTTTGGCCTGTGGCCGCCCGGACTGCTGCCCCGGTCAGTCTTCTCGGACCACCGGGACGATCATGGGGCGGCGACGGGTGCGATCGTTGACGGTTCGGCCGGCGGCGCGGCGCACGATCTGGCTGAGACGGTCAAGGTTGACCTCGGGGTCGCCGAGCGCAGCCAACACGTCGTTTTCGACGGCATCGGCGACCGCTGCCTCGTGTCCGGCGAGCGCTGGTACTTCGACCCACCCGCGAGAGATCACGTCGGGCCCGGCGAGGATTTCGCCTCGGTCCATGTCGACGTGCACGACAACGGCGACAAAGCCGTCGTCGCCGAGCGTGCGTCGTTCTGCGAGCACGGTGCTGCCGAGATCACCGACCATGCCGTCGACATAGAGGTGATCGCCGCCGATCGAACCGAGATGGTCGATGCCGTCGTCGCCCAGCACGATCTGATCGCCGTCCTCGCAGAACACCACCCGATCGGCTGGCATCCCCATGTTGCGGGCAAGGTCGCGATGGGCGACGAGGTGGGCGTACTCGCCGTGGACCGGCACGAACCACTCGGGGACGGCGACCGAGTGCAGCGTCTGGAGTTCCTGCTGTTTACCGTGGCCCGACGTGTGCACGTCGACCATGCCGGAATGGAAGACCCGCACCCCGTGACGGGCGAGGCCGTTGCGGACCGATGCGACCGCCGCCTCGTTGCCAGGGATGGGGTGGCTGGAGAACACGACGGTGTCGTTTTCGTCGAGCTTGAGCCACTTGCTCTGGCCGATCGCCATCTGGGTGAGTGCGGCTCGGGGTTCACCCTGAGAGCCCGTGCAGACGATCAGCACGTTCTCGGGGTCGAGTTCGTCGATCTGCTCGATGTCGCGCAAGGCCCAGTCCGGGATGCGGAGAATGCCGACATCGCGCGCCAGTTTCACGTTGCGCCGCATCGAGAGCCCGAGGGTGACGAGCACGCGGTCGTTTTCGACCGCGGCGTCAGCCAGTTGCTGGAGGCGATGGATGTGGCTGGCAAACGACGCCACGATCACCCGGCGGCCTTCCTGCGCCCGGATCAGCGAAGCCAGGGTGCGTCCGACCTCCGTCTCTGATCGTGACGCGCCGGGGGCGTCCGCATTGGTCGAGTCAGCCAGCATGAGGCGAATGCCGGGGTCGTTGGCGAGCGCGCCGATCCGGCTCAGGTCGGTACGGCGACCGTCGACGGGGGTGAGGTCGAGCTTGAAATCGCTGGAGTGCAGGATC
>Ga0181594_10000322_pt1 | contig 42890 bp, 35 predicted proteins | sample 071ome_18_FD_145603 | JGI IMG/M metagenome (GOLD analysis project Ga0181594, IMG submission 145603) | Coastal salt marsh microbial communities from the Groves Creek Marsh, Skidaway Island, Georgia - 071413BT metaG (spades assembly) | ecosystem: Environmental > Aquatic > Marine > Intertidal zone...
ACCGGCATTCATCAGAGCCAGCGAGGTACCACAAACAGAAGCCATGGAACTGGAACCGTTGGATTCAGTGATCTCGGACACGACACGAATAGCATACGGAAACTCGTCTTCACTCGGCAGGACAGCAGCCACACCACGACGTGCCAGGCGACCATGACCGATTTCGCGACGTTTCGGGCCGCTCATGAAACCGGTTTCACCGACGCTGAACGGCGGGAAGTTGTAATGCAGCATGAAGTGATCCTTGCGGGTGCCGCCAAGATCTTCAATGATCTGGGCATCACGCAGGGCGCCAAGCGTTGCCACTACAAGCGCCTGAGTTTCACCACGAGTGAAGAGCGCAGAACCATGGGTCTTGTTCAGCACACCGGTTTCCACTTCGATCGGGCGTACGGTCCTGGTGTCACGACCATCAATACGCGGCTGACCGGCAATGATGTTCTGGCGCACAATGGTTTTCTCCAGCTTGGAGAATATACCACTGACTTCCTTATCCGTGACCGGCGGCTCAACACCTTCGTTTGCAAACTGCCCAACAGCCTGGTCACGCAGTTCAGCCAGTTTGTCCTGGCGCTGCATCTTGTCGGAAATCTGGTAGGCAGCCTTGATACCTTCGCCAAAGCTGGCAGTGATGGCATCAGTCAGGACTACGTTGGTCACCGGCGGCGTCCATTCCCAGGCCGGTTTGCCAGCCTGGGCTGCAAAGTCGTTGATCGCCTGGATGACAACCTGCATTTCCTGGTGGGCAAAAAGTACCGCACCCAGCATCAGGTCTTCGCTGAGCTCCTTGGCTTCGGATTCCACCATCAGGACAGCAGATTCCGTACCGGCAACAACCATGTCGAGATCTGAAGATGCCAGTACGTCATTAGTCGGGTTCAGCAGGTAACCGTCATTGCTGTTGTAACCAACACGGCCAGCACCCAGCGGGCCGGCAAACGGAATGCCGGAAATGGCCAGGGCAGCAGAGGCCCCGATCATGCCGGCAATATCAGGATCCACATTCTTGTCTGAAGAAACGACAGTAATGATCACCTGTACTTCGTTCATGAAACCTTTCGGAAACAGCGGACGAATCGGCCTGTCGATCAGGCGGGATGTCAGGGTTTCCTTTTCGGTGGGACGACCTTCACGCTTGAAAAATCCACCGGGGATTTTGCCGGCAGCGTAAGTCTTTTCCTGATAGTTAACGGTGAGGGGGAAGAAGTCAGCATCGGGGTTGGCGTTCTTTCTTCCTACGACGGTGGCAAGCACAACAGTGTTGCCGATAGTGACTAACACAGCTCCGGTAGCCTGGCGGGCAACCTTGCCTGTTTCCAGGATTACCGTGTCATTGCCATATTGGAACTCTTTCCTTATCGGATTAAACATATTTTCTTCTCTTTACTTTCTCTTGAACGGTCATTTCCTGGCCAGCCCCATGCCGGCCAGGAAAAAGATTTACTACCTGTATTAGCGACGCAGACCGAGACGCTTGATCAGATCAGCGTAACGATTGACATCCTTTCTTTTCAGGTAATCGAGCAGCTTGCGACGGGTATTCACCATGCGGATCAAACCGCGACGGGAATGGTGGTCATGATTGTGCTCTTTGAAATGGTCTTGCAGCTGGTTGATGTTGGTGGTGAGCAGGGCGACCTGTACTTCGGGGGAACCAGTGTCGCCTTCGGACAGGGCGTACTCGGCAACGATCTCTGCTTTCTGTTCGGCAGTTAAAGCCATCAGATTTTCTCCTGTGAATATGCGTTAAAAAATGAACTTCCGTTTCAATCAGCGTAACCATGCATATTTATAGTTACCTGACTCGCTTCCTGCTGTCCTCACCGATTACCAGAGGGTCCGGCTGGCGAGGGCTGCGTACCATACCACACATCCTGGCCCGGATACAGCCTTTCTGGCTGCCTGGAATCAGTCCAAGCGAGTGAATTTCAAGGGGTTTTCAGCAATCGCACCGGTGAAACCCGGCCATCGTCGAGAATCTTGCCGATGCCAAAAAATGCATCGCCATCGTAGAGCCTGACCTGTCCGCTGGTCGGCAGGTTGCTGACGATCACGGCCTGCCCCTGGCGCATGAAATCGGCGGTAGCGGTAGGCATAACCACTTTCTCCAGGTGGGTGATGGCCAGATCAGCTGGCTGCAGGTTACGATCAAGGTATGCCGGACCATGGGCTTCGGCTTCATGCTCCAGTTGCGCAAAAGTTACCGATTGCGCCAGGGTAAACGGTCCCGAAGCCAGCCGTCGCAACGCTGTTACATGACCACCCGTACCCAGGGCATCGCCGAGATCATCGGCAATCGTGCGGATATAGGTGCCCTTGGAGCAGCGGATATCCAGATCAATCTCATTGCCGCGAAAATCCAGCAGGTCGAGCTGGTAGACCGTCACCTCGCGCACCTTGCGCTCGACTTCCTGGCCTTTTCTGGCGAGTTTGTAGAGAGGGACACCCTGGTGTTTCAGGGCGGAGTACATGGAGGGTATCTGGCGGATATCACCGCGAAAGGCATCGAGATGAGACTCGACATCCTCACGGCTCACCGGTTTGTCACTGGTGCTGATGGTCTCCGACTGCGAATCGCCGCTGGCGGTTTTGATGCCGAGCCGGATGGTGGTCTGATAACGCTTGTCGGCATCGAGCAGGAACTGAGACACCTTAGTGGCTTCACCAAAGCAGAGTGGCAGGACGCCGGTGGCGAGTGGATCGAGACTGCCGGTATGCCCGGCCTTGGCCGCATCGAAAAGCCGTTTCGCCCGCTGCAGGCTGCGGTTGGAGGATTCACCCGCGGGCTTGTCCAGTACGATGATGCCGCTGACCGGCCTGCCCCTGTTTTTTCTTGCCAAGACTTAGGTCCGTTGCAGTTAGGAATGATCGTCAGATGAAACGATCAGTTATCAGGACTCTTCGTCATCATCAAGCTGATGATCACGCTTGTCGCGGGCCAGCGCCTCATCAATCAGGCTGGTGAGATGCTGTCCCTTGACCAGGGTATCGTCGTAGTGAAACTTCAGCCGGGGCGTGGTACGCAGACTGATAGTCTTCGACAGCAGGGTACGCAGAAATCCGGCCGCCTTGTTCAGGGCTTCCAGGCCCTCCTCAACTTCTTCGGCTGACGATTTCCCGAGAAACGTGACATAGACACTGGCGTAGCTGAGATCCTTGCTGACGCTCACGCCAGTGACCGAAGCCATGCCGACACGAGGGTCGCGTACTTCATTCTGGATCAGCAGGGCGATCTCCTTTTTCAGGAGATCGGCTACCTTGTCCACACGATTAGAGACTCTGGCCATGGTTTTTGTCGCAGGCGCTGTGCCCGATTACTCGAGAGTTCTCGCCACTTCCTTGCGCTCGTACACTTCGATCTTGTCGCCGACGCGCACGTCGGTGTAATTCTTCACACCGATACCACACTCCATGCCATTCCTGACTTCTTGGGCTTCGTCCTTGAACCTGCGCAGCGATTCCAACTCACCTTCGTAGATCACAACGTTATCGCGTAGAACACGAATCGGTTTGCTGCGGTAAACGGTGCCTTCGATCACCATGCTGCCGGCAATGGAGCCGAACTTGGGTGACATGAAGATATCGCGCACTTCCGCCACACCCAGGATCTCTTCCTGCAGTTCCGGCGCCAGCATGCCGCTCATGACCGCTTTGACGTCATCGATCAGGTCGTAAATGACGCTGTAGTAACGCAGTTCAAGACCTTCGTTCTCAACCAGGGTCCTGGCTGCCTTGTCGGCACGCACATTAAAACCAATGATGGTGGCCTTGGAGGTGTTGGCCAGCTGGACGTCAGTCTCGGAAATACCACCGACACCGGACGAAATGATGGCGACGGAAACTTCCTCGTTGCCCAGGTTCATCAGGGCCGAGGTAATGGCTTCCAGGGAACCGCGCACGTCGGTCTTGAGCACGACATTGAGCACCTGTTTGTCCTCACTGCCCATGGTGGCGAACATGCTTTCCATCTTCGCCGCCTGCTGCTTGGCCACCTGGGTTTCGCGGAACTTGTTGAGCCTGAATTCCGCCACTTCCTTAGCTTTCTTCTCGTCCTGGACTACCAGGAACTCATCACCGGCATCCGGCGTGCCGTTCAGACCGAGAATCTCCACCGGCATGGACGGGCCGGCGGTTTTCACCTGATTGCCGTTCTCGTCGATCATCGCACGGACCTTGCCATATTCATGGCCGGCCAGAATGATATCGGACATCTTCAGGGTACCGTTCTGGACCAGCACGGTTGCGACCGGACCCCGGCCCTTGTCGAGGCGGGATTCAATTACAACGCCCTTGGCAGGACAGTCCTGGATCGCTTTCAGTTCAAGCAGTTCTGACTGCAGCAGCACCGCATCTAGCAATTCCTTGATGCCCTGGCCGGTGTGGGCAGAAACTTCCAGGAACTGGGTATCACCGCCCCACTCTTCCGGGGTCAGGCCCTTGGCGGCGAGCTCGTTCTTGACGCGATCAGGATCAACGCCCTCCTTGTCCATCTTGTTGATGGCAACCACGATGGGGACGCCCGCTGCCTGGGAATGCTGAACCGCTTCTTCGGTCTGCGGTTTCACACCGTCATCACCAGCCACGACCAGGATCACAATGTCGGTTGCCTTGGCACCGCGGGAACGCATGGCACTGAAGGCCGCATGACCCGGGGTATCCAGGAACGTAATCTTGCCGTGATCACTATCAACACTGTACGCACCGATGTGTTGGGTGATGCCACCGGCCTCACCTTCGGTGACGGCGGTTTTACGGATATAGTCCAGCAGTGAGGTCTTGCCATGGTCGACATGACCCATGACGGTAACCACTGGTGCACGGGTGACTTCCTCACCATCGTATTTCACCGATTCAGCCAGGCTTTCTTCCAGGGCATCATCAGAAACCGGCTTGGCCTTGTGACCCAGTTCCTCCACCAGCAGCACAGAAGTGTCCTGGTCGAGCATGTGGTTCAGGGTGGCCATGACCCCCATACCCATCAGGGTCTTGACCAGTTCGCCGCTCTTGAGCGACATGCGCTGGGCAAGGTCGGACACGGAAATGGCTTCCGGGACTTCGATTTCACGGGAGATGAATTCGGTAGGCTTCTCGAACTTGTGTTCTTTCTGGCCATGGGCCAGCTTGCGACGCCTTCTGCGACGGGCACCTTCACCGAAATCGTCATCATCATCGAGAATGAAATCATCGGTGGAGCGGATCGGCTGGAATTTGCTTTCTTCCTGATCACGACGACGCAGGCCTTTTTTCTTCTCAGGCGCGTCCGGTTCTTCGCGTTTGACTTCCTTGCGTGCCGTGCCTTTTTTATGGTCACGACGAACTTCGGTTTTATCATCTACCGGCACTTCGGCAGTAACACGGGGTGCTTCACGCTTCAGGCTGACCGTGGACTTGGCCGGAGAACCATCCTTTTCTGCCGCTTTCGCTTCTTCTGCCTGCCGGGCTTTCTCGCGGGCTTCGCGTTCAGCTTGCTCCTTGGCTTCCTTCTCGCGACGTTCGGCTTCCTTGCGATCGGCTTCGATCTGGGCTTCTTCCACGCTGCGCTTCACGTAAGTGCGCTTGCGGCGGACTTCCACATTTACCGCTTTGCTGCGGCCCTGGTTGTCGGTGGTTTTCAGCGTGTCGACGGTTTTGCGCTTCAGGGTAATACGGCGCGGTGTTGCACCACCGGAGGTATCCTCACCGTGTTTGCTCTTGAGAGACATGAGCAGTTTTGCCCGCTCATCATTGGAGATCGTGTCATCCGCTTTTTTCTGCGGCAGGTCGGCTTCCTTGACCTGCTCAAGTAAGCGTTCAACCGGAACACCCACCATCGTGGCCAGTTCACTGATTGTTATATCTGCCATTCAACTCTCCCGAAATTACTGCTTGTGAAAATCCTGAAACTGTTTTTGATACTGCGATAAAAACTCAGGAATTTTCCTCCGCGGACCCTTCAGCGGTTTCATCCGACGTTTCTTCTTCGTCGGCAAACCAGGGGGCCCTGGCGGTCATGATCAACTGACCAGCACGTTCTTCGTCCATACCTTCAATTTCCATCAACTCATCGATGGACTGTTCCGCCAGGTCTTCCATGGACAGTACACTGATGCCGGACAGGGCCAGCGCCAGTTCATTGTCCATCCCTTCCATGTTAAGGAGGTCGTCCTGAATGCCGGCCTTGCTGATATCCTCTTCGGAGGCGATTGCGCGGGTCAGCAGGGCGTCCTTGGCGCGGGCACGTAATTCATTGGCGATTTCTTCATCAAAATCCTGGATGCTGGAGATCTCCTCGAGTGGCACATAGGCAATCTCTTCCAGGGTCGTGAAGCCTTCCTGGACCAGGATTTCGGCAACATCTTCGTCCACATCCAGGCTGTCCATGAAGATCTTGATGGTGCCGGCAGACTCCTGCTGGAGTTTGTCCGCGGCGCTTTCCTCACTCATCACATTGATGGTCCAGCCGGTCAGTTCACTGGACAGGCGCACATTCTGGCCATTACGACCGATGGCCTGGGCCAGGTTTTCTTCGGCAACGGCCACGTCCATGGTGTGGGTATCTTCGTCCACCACGATGGAAGCCACTTCCGCCGGCGCCATGGCGTTAATGACCAGCTGGGCCGGGTTGTCATCCCACAGGATGATGTCTATACGCTCGTTGGCGAGCTCGTTGGAAACCACCTGGACACGGGAGCCGCGCATACCGACACAGGCGCCTACCGGGTCGATACGGCCATCATTGGTCTTTACCGCCAGCTTGGCACGGGAACCGGGATCCCTGGCCGCTGCCTTGATCTCGATAATTTCCTCGGAGATTTCCGGAACTTCAATCTTGAACAGCTCAACCAGCATTTCCGGTGCTGTGCGGCTCAACAGCAGTTGGGGTCCGCGCAGTTCTGTACGCACCTCAAGCAACAGGGCACGCAGGCGATCATTGATACGGAAGGTTTCCCTTGGAATCAGGTTCTCACGCGGCAACAGGCCTTCGGCGTTGTTGCCCAGGTCCACGATGACATTGTCGCGGGTGACTTTCTTGACTGTGCCGGAAACCAGCTGGCCAACTTTGTCTTCGTATTCCGCGACCACGATTTCACGCTCAGCCTCACGCACTTTCTGTACGATAACCTGCTTGGCAGTCTGGGCCGCGATGCGGCCGAACTCGACATTCTCGATTTTTTCGCGATGCACATCGCCCGGTTGAAGGTTGGAATCAACCTCGTGCGCTTCTTCGATAGTGAACTGGGATCCCAGCAGGGCCAGTTCGTCATCAGGCACTACAGTCCAGATACGGTAAGTTTCATAATCACCGGTATCGCGGTCGATGATGACTTCGCAATCAATCTCTTCATCCACGTAGCGTTTTTTGGTGGCGGAAGCCAGTGCCGATTCGATGGCACTGAAAATCACATCCCTGGAAACACCCTTCTCGTTAGAGACGGCATCTGCCACCATCAAAATTTCTTTGTTCATCATTTCGAAGCTACCTATCAAGATCCCTGTCGGGAAAACCTAAAATCACTCTTGCTCTAGTACTGTCGTTCTATACCTGACTGACCAGGCTAGCCTTCTCTATTAATTCATAAGGAATGGTGTATTCCTCATCGCCGATGATGATGACAATCTCATCATCAACAACCGCTTTCAGCTGCCCTGTGAACTTGCGTCTGTTCTCGAAGTTCTCGGTCAGCCTTAATGTCACATGCCAGCCCAGGTATTCATTGAACTGGTCCAGTGTGAACAGTGTTCTGTCCAGGCCCGGTGACGACACCTCCAGGGTGTATTCACCGGTGATGGGATCCTCGACATCCAGGATGCTGCTGATCTGCCGGCTGGCAATCGCGCAATCCTCGATATCAATGCCACCTTCCTTATCGAGGTACACCCGCAACAGCGAGTGTCTGCCTTGCGGAATGTACTCAATCCCCCAGAGCCTGAAGCCCAGGGCCTTGATGGCGGGTTCCAGCAAGTTACCCAGTTCTGTTGTCCGCCTGCTCATCCCAGTTCACTCGCGCATTAAACAAAAAATGGGCCCAAGGCCCACTTCCATCTACTGCTTTACACCTACTAAAAAGCCCCATATAGGGGCTTTAAAAATCTGGAAACCGGTGTCTTCACAGCTTCCGAAAGTTTACGGCGGGAGCAGGCCATTACCTTCATTGTTCCCGCGGTTTATGCAGAGTCCGGCTGGTGGCTCTTGCATAAGCCCTTAACGAAGTCCGGGAAATTGGTAGCGGGGGCAGGATTTCAAACTATGACTTTCCCCGTGGTTTATGGAGAGTTGAGCCCGACTAGCGGTCACAAAAATCTCAATAAACTCGACGACATTTACGATCTTTCTGATCGTTGTCCGTCATCGAAATTGGTAGCGGGGGCAGGATTTGAACCTACGACCTTCGGGTTATGAGCCCGACGAGCTGCCAGACTGCTCCACCCCGCAACACATCAACTTCTTCTAGACTTCACTTTCCCCGGGCTTTCAGCCCTACGGAAAGGCCGGGAATTATAGGAGCATGACCCGTGATGGTCAAGGTCAAACTCCTGGGCCTTAGCCCGAAATGGCCCGTAAATGCTGAATTTCCACAAATACCAACGCAGGCATGACCTTTTCGGGAACGCCTGGCGCGTTCCGGTCGGGTTCAACCTCGTCATGTCCCCGACCAACCTTTCCCCTGGATTCGGGGAGATATGGCAGGTTTTTACCCTGACATTTGAGATTCAGAAACGCTCTCGCGTTCTGGTCGAATTCAACCTCGAATCCGGTTATCCGTGAAAACCCAAAAGGTCAGGTAATCTCCGGGTATTGTTTGGTGCCGAAGGCCGGACTTGAACCGGCACGACCGTTGGGTCACTACCCCCTCAAGATAGCGTGTCTACCAATTCCACCACTTCGGCTTATTCTTGTGTTTCACCGGCATCAAGCGCCGGGATGTCTTCGTTCAGCGCAGGCACATCAGTGTCCTCTGCTGCTTCGAATACAGGCACATCACCAGCATCATCCCCACCAGCCAGAACAGGAATATCATCCAGTGCCTGGCTGGCACTGAGTGCCGCAGCTTCCTGCTGTGCCGTGATTTCATCCAGATTTTCTATCAAACCGCTGTTATCAATACTGAGATCAGCTTGCTGCCTGGCCAGTACAGCCAGCCCCAGGCTGGTAACGAAAAATACCACAGCCATGATGCTGGTTGATTTTGTCAGCACGTTGCCACTGCCAGAGCTGCCGAAAATGGTCTGCGAGGCACCGCTGCCAAAAGAGGCCCCCATGTCCGCTCCCTTGCCCTGCTGGATCAGGACCAGGCCGGTGATGGCAATGGCCGCAATGACGTGTACAAAAATAATGACTGATTCCATAGTTGCTCTCTTGTGACGCTTACCTGGTCCGGATTTGCCGGTGTGCCAGCGTAAGTGCCGGTATTAACTGATACTGTTACAAATCGTTAAAAAATCTTCTGCCACCAGCGACGCGCCGCCCACCAGGCCGCCGTCGATATCGGGCTGGGCAAACAGTTCACCGGCGTTATCCGCCTTGACGCTGCCGCCATACAAAATCCGTATGCCCTCGGCCACTGCCTGACTGGCCTCGGCCAGGGTCTGCCTGATCAGGGCATGCACTTCCTGCGCCTGCTCCGGAGAGGCTGTCAGTCCGGTACCAATGGCCCAAACCGGTTCGTAGGCAAGCACAGCTTCCGCAAATGCCTCAATGCCGACATGGTCCAGCACAGCCTGTAGCTGCTTTAGCACCACCGCTTCTGTTTCACCGGCTTCCCGCTGTTCGCGGCTTTCCCCGACACACAGTACCGGCTTGATACCCTGTGCCTGGGCTGCCGCAAACTTGGCTGCGATAAAGGTATCGCTTTCCTGAAACAGCTCGCGGCGTTCCGAATGGCCAACAATCACATGGCTGCAGCCGAAATCCCGCAGCATGGCAGCCGACGTCTCGCCGGTAAAAGCACCGGCCTCTTCGGCATGAATGTTCTGCGCGCCCAGTTTGATCGCACTGCCCTGCAGGATTTCACCGGCCTGTTGCAGGTAAACCGCTGGCGGGCAAACCAGGACCTCAGCTGTGGCATTCGTGTCCAGTCCTGCGACCAGTGCGCCCAGCAGTGCCGCATTGCTTTCAGTGCGGCCATTCATCTTCCAGTTTGCTGCTACCAGTCCTTTACGCATACGGTGACAGGCCTGCTTCTTATATCCGAGTCTGTCTTCAACCGGCATCGCACCCTCCCCAGATCATCTTTGATACTGACAGGATTTTGCCGGCCGAAAAATGGGCGCCAATACTAACCAACATGGGGGGTATATGCAAGAAAGCAAGCGCCTGAAGACAAGGGAATTCAGGGGTTTGCGGGGTCGCATCGGCCCGGGGCTGAATCGGCGCTCAGGATAGTATCAAGTCACTCTCAAGCCACGTCAGACTGCATTTCGGCCGTGACCACATCGGCAATAGCCTGCGCCAGCCGCGCGACCTGGTCACCGTTTTCACCTTCCACCATGACACGAACAACCGGCTCGGTACCTGAAGGTCGCAGCAACACCCGGCCAGTCTTGCCAAGCTCTTTTTCTGCACTGACGACTGCGGCCTTGATGACCTGATTGTCATTGAGCCCATCCTTGCTTGCGATGCGTACGTTGATCATGGTCTGCGGGAACTTGACCATGCCCTGCTTGATCTCATGCAGTGGCTGGGAGAAGACCTGCATGGCCGACAGCACCTGCAGTGCGGACACGATGCCATCGCCGGTACTGGTGGCATCGAGACAGATAATGTGGCCGGAAGACTCACCACCATAAAGCCACTGGCGGGTCAGCAGCTCGGACATCACATAGCGGTCGCCCACCTTGGTACGGCGAAAGGGAATATTCATTTCACCCAGAGCAATCTCCAACCCGAGGTTGGTCATCACTGTCCCGATGATGCCCTGATCCTTGACCTGACCCGTGGCACTTTTGCCCAGCTTGTACCGGGCAATAATGAACAGCAGTTCGTCGCCGTCAACGATCTCGCCCTTGTGGTCGACCATGATGACGCGATCGCCATCCCCATCGAAAGCAATACCCAGGTCGGCATTTTCGGCCAGCACCCGGTCCACCAGTTTTTGCGGATGGGTGGAACCGCAATCCCGGTTGATGTTCAGACCATCCGGCTCCGCGCCAATGGCAATGACTTTGGCACCCAGCTCACGCAGCACATTGGGTGCTATGTGATAGGTCGCACCGTTGGCACAATCCACCACGATGGTGAGACCGTTCAGGCGCAGGTTGCCGGGTACCGTGCTTTTGCAGAATTCAATATAGCGGCCGCTGGCATCCACAATGCGGGAGGCCTTACCGATCCGTGCGGAATCCACTGTGGTCAGTTCCTCGGCCATGGCGTCTTCAATAGCCAGTTCAATATCGTCCGGCAGTTTGGTGCCGTCACCAGAGAAAAACTTGATGCCATTGTCCTGGTAGGGATTATGGGAGGCGCTGATCACGATACCGGCCTGGGCCTGAAAAGTGCGCGTCAAGTAGGCCACTGCGGGTGTTGGCATGGGACCAAGCAGGTTGATATCGATACCGGCGGAAGTGAGACCGGCTTCCAGGGCGGATTCAAACATGTAACCGGAGTTCCGCGTGTCCTTGCCAATCAGGATCTTGCCACCACCCTGCTTGGCAAACACCCTGCCGATCGCCCAGCCCAGTTTGAGAACAAAGTCAGGTGTGATGGGGTAAGTGCCTACCGCGCCGCGTATACCGTCCGTTCCGAAATATTTTTTCCCCAAAATCTTTCTCGCTTTTGCTGGATTCAGTGTGATGCGGTCAGGCGCTTCAGGACTTCATTGCAGACCTTGATGGCATCCACCGTTTCACAGACATCATGGGTGCGCACTATCCTGCCACCATTCATGACACCGATGACGGCGGCAGCCACGCTGCCCTGCATGCGATCCTTTTCGCGTCGGCCGGTAATCATGCCGATCATTTTCTTGCGTGACATGCCCACCAGAAGGGGCAATTCTAACTGCTGCAATTCGGCAAGTCTGCCCAGCAACTCAAGATTATGGCCCAGGGTTTTGCCAAAACCGAAGCCCGGATCCAGGATAATGCGATCCCGGGCAATACCGGCGGCAACACAGGCCTCGACTCGCCCCGACAGATAAGTCGTCACATCGCGAACAACCTCTTCATACACTGGGTTGTCCTGCATGGTTTGGGGAGTGCCCTGCATGTGCATGAGGCAGACCGGCAATGAGGTCGCCGCTGCGGCGGCCAGGGCACCCTCGCGCTCCAGGGCCCGCACATCATTGATCAGTCCCACCCCGGCACTGGCGCAAAGCTGCATGAGCGCGGGATTGCTGGTATCCACCGAAATGATGACATCCAGATTCTGCCTGACCGCTTCCACCACGGGCATGACGCGATTGATTTCCTGGTCAGTGGTGACCGGGGCGGCACCCGGACGGGTCGATTCGCCACCGATGTCCAGTATGGTGGCACCGGCCTTGACCATGGCCTCGGCCCGCTGCAGCACTTTCGCCAGTTCAACATGGCCGCTGCTGCTCATCAGTTCTCCGCCATCGGAAAACGAATCCGGCGTGACATTGAGAATACCCATGACGTGGGCAATTCCCAGGTCCAGGGTTTTGTCACCAAAATGAAACAGGGAAGGAAATGCGCTCATGGTTCTGTCAGATTTGATCTTGTGAAAATGTAAAAGGAGCTCTTGCGAGCTCCTTTCAGGATGACGGTTTTATCTCAAACCCTCTCGAGTCCCGGTCCTTATGACTGGTCCTGCAGAGAGGCTCCGCACAAAGAAGACTTAATGCTCACCAGCCGGACCACCAATGGGTTTGCCGGTATCTGCATCCTTTTTCGATTCGCGGCTGGTATCGCGGGCTTCGGGTTCGACCGTGGCCGTGGTACCTGATCCGTAATCATCGTCATGCCAGCCAGCCGGCGGGCGCGGTTTCTTGCCAGCCATGATGTCGTCAATCTGCAGGGCATCGATGGTTTCCCACTCCAGCAAGGCATCCTTCATGGCTTCCAGCATGTCGCGGTTTTCCTCAAGGATCCGTTTGGCGCGGCCGTAACAGTTATCAATAATGCTGCGGACTTCCTCGTCGATGGCCCGGGTCGTTTCCGAAGACAGTACCTTGGAATTACCGGATGCAGCAGAGCGACCGAGGAAAACATGATCTTCCTCGTCATCGTACTGAAGCGGACCCAGGCGTTCAGAGAGGCCCCACTTCTTCACCATGTTGTGCGCCATCTGAGTGGCGCGCTGAATATCGTTGGAGGCGCCTGTGGTCACCCCTTCGCTGCCCAGCGTCATCTCCTCGGCAATACGGCCGCCATAGAGGCTGCAGATCTGGCTGAGAATACTGGTCTTGCTATGGCTGTAGCGATCCTCTTCCGGCAGGAACATGGTCACGCCCAGGGCACGGCCACGGGGAATGATGCTGACCTTGTAGACGGGATCGTGTTCTGGCACCAGGCGACCAACAATGGCGTGTCCGGCCTCATGGTATGCCGTGTTGAGCTTTTCCTTGTCAGACATGACCATGGACTTGCGCTCGGCGCCCATCATGATCTTGTCCTTGGCTTTCTCGAATTCTTCCATGGTCACGCGCTGCTTGCTGGCACGGGCGGCAAACAGGGCGGCTTCGTTGACCAGGTTAGCTAGGTCGGCACCGGAGAAACCGGGGGTGGCACGGGCCAGTACAGCCTCATCAACCCCGTCGGAAATCGGCACTTTGCGCATGTGGACTTTCAGGATCTGTTCACGACCGCGGATATCGGGCAGGCCAACAACCACCTGACGGTCGAAACGGCCCGGACGCAGCAGCGCCGGATCAAGGACATCGGGACGGTTGGTCGCTGCAATGACGATGACACCTTCATTGCCTTCAAAACCGTCCATTTCCACCAATAACTGGTTCAGGGTCTGCTCGCGTTCGTCGTGACCACCGCCGACACCGGCACCACGATGACGTCCGACCGCATCGATTTCATCAATGAAGATGATGCAGGGTGACTGTTTCTTGGCCTGGTCGAACATGTCGCGAACACGGGAAGCACCCACACCCACGAACATCTCTACAAAGTCGGATCCGGAGATGGAGAAAAACGGTACCTTGGCCTCGCCGGCAATGGCCTTGGCGAGCAATGTCTTACCGGTGCCCGGCTGACCCACCATCAGGATGCCGCGCGGAATGCGGCCACCCAAGCGCTGGAATTTGTCTGGCTCCCGCAGGAAGTCCACGAGTTCTTTCACGTCTTCCTTGGCCTCATCGACTCCAGCGACATCAGCAAAGGTGACCTTGACCTGGTCCTCGGTAAGCATCTTGGCCTTGCTCTTACCAAAGGCCATTGGTCCGCCTTTGCCGCCGACACCGCCGCCCTGCATCTGCCGCATGAAGAACATGAACACGGCAATGATGATCAGGATCGGGAACGAGGCGACCAGCAACTGGGTCCAGATGCTTTGCTGTTCAGGCTCCTGCCCACGGATACGCACGTTGTGCGACAGCAGGTCGTCGATCAGCTTCGGGTCTTCGATATAGGGACGAATCGTGTTGAAACGAGTGCCATTGCTCTTCTGGCCGACAATATTGACACCACTGATGGTGACTTCAGAGACATTGCCCTCCTGCACTTCACGGATAAAGTCAGAATAATCGAGCTGTTCGGCATTGCTGGGCTGATTGAAATTATTGAACACCGTCAGCAGAACAGCCGCAATAATCATCCAGAGAAGTAGGTTTTTTGCCATATCGTTCAAGGGGTTATCTCCCTTTTAGTATCCTGGTACGGAAAGTGTACCGCTTGAATTGGTGGGCCTGGCCCGGGGCCGGGTCCCTGTTTATGGGCATTCGGGCCATCAGCCTGAATGAATTCTTACATTATTTGCCGGCTTTTCCTACATAAGCGGCCGGCTTTCAGCGGCTATAACCCCAGCAATCACGCGGGCTTTAGCCGGAATTTACCGTTATGGAGGGCGTTTCAGCCCTTGAATCCCTTCGCCAGGAGGTAAACCTCCTTGGAACGAGACCTGGAAGCATCCGGTTTTCTGCTCAACACCTGGGTATATTCATTGCGCAGGGCTTTCAGCAGGTCATCAAAGCCGTCTCCCTGAAAGACCTTGCTCAGCAAAACACCGCCCGGTTTCAATGTTATACGGGCAAAATCCAGTGCCAGGTCAACCAGGTACATGGACCGTGGCTGATCTATTGCCGCCATACCACTTAAATTGGGGGCCATGTCTGAAATTACAAGGTCCACGCAATGCGGGTCAGACAGGTCCCGTCCCCCGTCTACCAGGCCAAGAATAGCCTTCAGGCAAGATTCTTCCGTGAAGTCACCCTGCACAAATTGCACATCGGCAATCGCATCCATGGGCAGAATGTCCGAGGCAATGACCCTACCCCTGTCACCCACCAGTTCGGCGGCGACCTGGGACCAGCCACCGGGGGCGGAGCCCAGATCAACTACGGTCATGCCGGGCTTGATCAGTCGGTCGGATTTCTGGATCTCGAGCAGTTTGTAGCTGGCTCGGGAGCGATAGCCGTCGAGCCGGGACTTTTTCACCCAGGCATCGTCCTCATGCTCTTTCAGCCAGTTCTTGCTGCTCTTGGATTTGCTCATGCTGGTTTCGCCACGTTCGGCAATTCTTTAAATCTGCAGGGTTTACTGTACAATTCGCAGCCCTTTCGGGCCCCACCTAACGAACACGGCATACTACTCATGGCATTGGACAAGAAAACCCTTAAAAAATACCGCAGTATCGGTCATCACCTTGACCCCGTGGTCATCGTCGCCAAAGACCTGCGCGAAAACGTGCTTGCCGAAATCGACCGTGCGCTTTCCGATCACGAACTGATCAAGGTCAGGGTGGTGTCTGAGGACCGCGATGACCGGAAAGCCGTCATGGATGAAATTTGCGCGTCGCAGAAAGCAGAACTGGTACAGGTCATCGGCAAGATAGCGCTGATCTACCGCAAGGCCGTTGAGCGCAAGCCGCATCTGTCCAATATCGTGCGCTTCGCTCACCTCGATAATTAACAATAAAGGGAAAAAGTATAAAGCGTATTTACCCCGAATCCGATAAAGAGCCGAAGTCACTCAAACAGCAACTTTCTCTGTTAGGGATCTAAGCGGAGAACTCCGTTTGTTTACGCTTTATCGTCGTTTTTCGTTTTTATCGCTTTCTCGAGAAAACTCTTGCGTCGGCAAACGGGCTACGCCCTATGCCGATCTACAAATGCTCTACCTTTTCAATCTCGTATGCGACATCACCGCCGGGCGCCTTGACGGTGATCTCGTCACCCTCTTCCTTGCCCATCATGGCACGGGAAATGGGCGAGCCGACTGATATCTTGCCGTTTTTCACGTCAGCTTCATCCTCACCCACGATCTGGTAGGTCACCGACTGTTCAGTGTCGAGGTTGTAGAGTGTGACCGTGGTCCCGAAAATCACCTTACCGGTTTCCGGAATGGTCTTGATATCGATGATTTCAGAATCGGCCAGCTTGCCTTCAATTTCCTTGATGCGACCCTCACAGAAACTCTGCTGCTCGCGGGCAGCATGGTATTCGGCGTTCTCCTTGAGATCACCGTGTTCACGGGCTTCGGCAATGGCCTGGGTTATTTTCGGGCGCTGGACTGTCTTGAGATCTTTCAGTTCCGCTCTCAAGCGCTCGGCGCCATCAATGGTCATGGGTACTTTACGCATGTGCCAACTCTTTTATGTTTTCTCAGAATGACTTTAACAGAGATAGCCTGACCAGAGTCAGGCTTTCTGTTCTGCGTGCAGGTGCTGGAGGCTGTTGACTGAAATGTCTCCGCCAAACACCAGGGCTTCGTAAACCGCCTTGGCACTGGCAATTGTGGTGGTGCAGTACACACCATGCCTCAGGGCAGTGCTACGGATGGTCGCCGAGTCGGCAATGGCCTGGCGGCCTTCCGTGGTGTTCACGATAAGATCAATTTCATCATTTTTCAACATATCCACAATATGCGGACGGCCTTCCATCACCTTGTTGACGGCTTCAACCGGAATGCCGGCATCGGCGATCACCTTGGCGGTACCCTTGGTGGCGACCAGCTTGAACCCCAGTTCGTGGTAGTTCTTTGCCAGTTCGGCCAACTCACCCTTGTCGGCTTCGCGCACACTGATGAAGGCCTTGCCGTCGAGCGGGATATTGAGCTCACCCATGCCCTGTGACTTATAGTACGCCTCGGCAAAAGTTTCACCGGTACCCATGACCTCACCGGTGGATTTCATTTCCGGTCCGAGAATCGGGTCAACACCCGGGAACTTGTTGAATGGGAAGATGGCTTCCTTGACCGAGTAGAACGACGGCACGATTTCCTTGGTGAAGTTCTGGGACTTCAGGGAAATACCAGCCATGCACTTGGCGGCAATCTTGGCCAGCGACACCCCAATGCACTTAGAGACGAAGGGTACGGTCCGTGAGGCACGCGGATTCACTTCGATGATGTAAACCTCACCGTCCTGGTACGCCAGCTGGGCATTCATCAGACCAACCACGCCCAGCTCCTTGGCCAGAAGGATGCACTGTTCGCGGATCTGGTCCTGGATATCCATCGGCAGGCTGTATGGTGGCAGTGAACAGGCGGAGTCACCGGAGTGCACCCCGGCCTGCTCGATATGCTGCATGATGGAGCCGACCACGACTGCTTCGCCGTCGCTGACCACATCCACATCCATCTCGATGGCCGAGTTGAGATAGTAGTCCAGCAGTACGGGGCTTTCATTGGACACTTCCACGGCGCTCTTGATGTAGCGCTTGAGTTCAGCCTCGTTGTAGACGATTTCCATGGCACGGCCACCCAGGACATACGAGGGACGCACGACCAGCGGATAACCAATCTGCTCGGCCTTGGTAATGGCTTCTTCCAAGCTGCGTACCGTGCTGTTGGCCGGCTGTTTCAGGTTCAGTTTCTGGATCAGGTTCTGGAAACGCTCGCGGTCTTCTGCGCGGTCGATGGCATCGGCGGGCGTGCCGATAATGGGTACCCCGAGTTTCTCTAGACGGGTCACCAGCTTGAGGGGCGTCTGGCCACCGAACTGCACGATGACACCGGCCGGCTTTTCAATGCGCACGACTTCCATCACATCCTCGAGCGTTACCGGTTCGAAGTAAAGGCGGTCGGAAACGTTGAAGTCCGTGGACACGGTCTCCGGGTTGCAGTTGATCATGATGGCTTCAAAGCCTTCCTCGCGCATAGCCAGCGCGGCATGGACACAGCAGTAATCGAACTCAATACCCTGGCCAATACGGTTCGGCCCCCCACCCAGTACGATGATCTTCTTGCGATCGCTCACTTCCGCCTCGCATTCCTCTTCATAGGTGGAATACATATAAGCCGTTGAAGAACGGAATTCCGCCGCACAGGTATCCACGCGCTTGTAGACCGGATGAATGTCCAGTTCCCAGCGCCGCTCGCGCACGGCTTCTTCCTTCACCCCCATGACCTTGGCCAGGCGCTCATCGGAAAAGCCCTTGCGTTTCAGGCGGTACAGGGTGTTGCGATCCAGCTGGTCGAGACTGACGGTGGCCAGGGTCTGCTCGTCCTTGATGATGTCCTCGATCTGGACCAGGAACCAGCGGTCGATATGGGTGTATTCAAACAGCTCATCGACAGACATGCCGGCACGGAAACCATCAGCCACATAGCGGATGCGTTCGGCACCGGGTTCCTTCAGTTCGCGCAGCAGCTCTTCCTGGGCGTTGCTGGCTTCTGAATCCAGCACCGGGTCGAAACCACAGATGCCCACTTCCAGGCCGCGCAGGGCTTTCTGCATGGACTCCTGAAAGGTGCGGCCGATAGCCATGACCTCACCGACAGATTTCATCTGGGTGGTCAGGCGGTCAGGAGCCTGCGGGAACTTCTCGAAGGTGAAACGGGGAATCTTGGTAACCACGTAGTCGATGGTCGGCTCGAACGAGGCCGGCGTGATACCTCCGGTGATTTCGTTGCGCAGCTCATCCAAGGTGAAGCCGACCGCCAGCTTGGCGGCGACCCGGGCAATCGGAAAACCGGTGGCCTTTGAGGCCAGCGCTGATGAACGTGATACACGCGGGTTCATTTCAATGACAACCAGGCGACCGGTTTTTGGGTCCAACGCGAACTGCACGTTGGAACCACCGGTTTCCACACCAATCTCACGCAGGACGGCGCAGGCCGCATCACGCATGATCTGGAATTCCTTGTCGGTCAGGGTCTGCGCGGGCGCAACCGTGATGGAGTCACCGGTATGGATGCCCATCGGGTCGAGATTCTCGATGGTACACACGATGATGCAGTTGTCGTTCTTGTCACGCACAACCTCCATCTCGTATTCCTTCCAGCCGATGAGCGATTCATCAATCAGCAGCTCGTTGGTCGGACTGAGTTTCAGACCGCGTTCGCAAATCTCCTGGAACTCTTCCTTGTTGTAGGCGATACCGCCGCCGCTGCCACCCATGGTGAAGGACGGCCGGATGATGCAGGGAAAGCCGAGTTTCTCCATGGCTTTGGTGGCTTCTTCCATGTTGTGGGCAAACTCGTGATTGGGGGTTTCAAGACCTATGGCTTCCATGGCCTTGTCAAACAGTTCCCGGTCCTCGGCCTTGTCGATGGCATGCTTGCGGGCACCAATCAGTTCACAGCCGTACTTTTCCAGGATCCCATGCTTGTCCAGATCAAGTGCACAGTTGAGTGCGGTCTGGCCACCCATGGTCGGCAAAATAGCGTCAGGCTTTTCCTTGGCGATGATTTTTTCCACCGTCTGCCATTCGATCGGCTCGATATAGGTGGCATCTGCCATGCCTGGATCGGTCATGATCGTGGCCGGGTTGGAGTTGACGAGAATGATCCGGTAACCCTCTTCACGCAGGGCCTGGCAGGCCTGGGCGCCGGAATAGTCGAATTCACACGCCTGGCCAATCACAATGGGGCCGGCGCCGATAATCAGGATACTTTCAATGTCAGTTCTTTTGGGCATAGTCAGTCAGCAGTTTGATAGCGGTTTTCTGGTAGTGGCTTATCCGACATGGGCCTGGAGCAGATCAATGAAATGATCGAACACAGGCGCGATGTCATGGGGTCCCGGGCTGGCTTCAGGGTGTCCCTGGAAACCGAATGCGGGCTTGTCAGTCAGGTGAATGCCCTGCAACGAGCCATCAAAGAGGGACTTGTAAGTGGCTCTCACATTGGCCGGCAGGGACTCGCCATCAACGGCAAAACCATGGTTCTGGCTGGTGATGAACACGCGACCGGAATCGAGATCCTGCACGGGATGGTTGGCACCGTGATGGCCCAGTTTCATCTTCACCGTGCTGGCGCCACTGGCTAGGGCCAGCAACTGGTGACCAAGGCAGATACCAAAAACTGGAATGTTGGTATCCAGGATTTTCCTGATCGCCGCGATGGCGTAATCACAGGGTTCCGGGTCACCCGGGCCGTTGGACAGGAAAACGCCGTCCGGGTTCATGGCCAGGACTTCACTGGCCGGCGTCTGGGCAGGCACGACGGTAACCTGGCAGGAGCGGTCAGTCAGCATGCGCAGGATGTTGCGTTTGACACCAAAGTCGTAGGCAACCACATGGAACTGGCCGGGTTTCTTCGGGGGTCTGTGACCTTTACCAAGCTTCCATGACCCTTCAGTCCAATTATAGGATTCGGAACAAGTGACTTCCTTCGCCAGATCCATGCCGACCAGCCCCGGGTATTCCCTGGCTGCTGCCAGTGCCTGTTCCCTGCCTTTCTCGGGATCAATGGCGAGGATACCACCGGCGATGACACAGCCGTTGAGCGGGCCGTTATCGCGCAGGATGCGGGTCAGGCGGCGCGTATCGATCTCGCAGATCGCCACGACATTGCGCAGTTTCAGGAAATCTGTCAGGGTCTGCTCGTTGCGGAAGTTGCTTTCGAGCATCGGCAAATCGCGGATGACCATACCGGAGGCCCAGACTTTTTCGGACTCATCGTCTTCGCTGGTCGTCCCGGTATTGCCAATATGGGGATAAGTGAAAGTGATAATCTGCTGGGCATAGGAAGGATCCGTCAGGATTTCCTGGTAACCGGTCATCGAGGTATTGAATACCACTTCCCCGGTTGTCTGGCCTTCAGCGCCAATGGACACTCCCTCAAACAGGGAGCCGTCTTCAAGTGCCAGGATGGCGGGCTTGTGTTGCATAGTCTCTTCTTCTCACCTCTTTTTTGCTCTTTTTCATCTCATCCGTTGACGCTGTACTGGTAAACAGCGATGAACAGTAAGCGAAATGAGTTCAGTATTCGCCTGCTGCAACCTGTCAGACCAAAATTCGGCCCGTAGAATGCTTCAACCGGTGATCCGGCTGAAACATGACAAGATACAAGTGATTTAAAGACTTACTGTGACAACACCAGAATCTGGCTAACAATAAACAGTTAAAAAAAAGCGGAATAGGGGGGAACCCTATTCCGCTTTTTCAAATTCTGTGTGGTCCGTTGGGCAGGACATTTTGTTGTTTCAGTGTCTTCATACTGAAAACCCATTCTATGAAAAACTGCCCCTGCTTGTCCATGGCAGACTGACAAAAAGACCGACTATTTCACCGTGTTACTGCTCAAAGGCCCAGCACATCCTGCATATCATAGAGACCGCTATCCTTGTCCTTGAGCCATAGCGCGGCTTTCACGGAGCCGGCGGCATAGGTCATGCGGCTATTGGATTTATGGGTGATCTCAATGCGTTCGCCTTCACCGGCGAACATGACGGTGTGATCGCCGACGATATCCCCGGCCCGAATGGATTCAAAGCCGATGGTTTTGCGGTTACGCTCTCCGACATTGCCTTCACGGCCATAGACGGCCACTTCGTTGAGGTCGCGCCCGAGGGCATCAGCGACAACCTCACCCATCTTCAGCGCAGTCCCTGAGGGGGCGTCCTTCTTGTGGCGATGATGGGCCTCAATGATTTCGACGTCGGTGTCCTCACCAATCACTCGGGCGGCTTCTTCCACCAGTTTGAGGCACAGGTTCACACCCACACTCATGTTGGGGGCAAACACGATCGGAATGGATTTGGCGGCATCATCAATGGCTTTTTTCTGTTCATCACTGAAACCGGTGGTACCAATAACCAATTTCTTCTTTGCCGACAGGCAGAATTCAAGGTGGGCCATGGTGGATGCCGGACTGGTAAAGTCGATGAGCACATCGAAGTCTTCCAGAACTTCCTCAAGATTGTCGACCGCATAGACGCCCTGCGATGGCAGGCCGCACAGGCCGCCGACCTCTTCACCCAGGCTCGGGCTGTTGGTGCGCACCGACGCGGCGCCCAATGCTACGCCTTCTGTGCGAGTGATCGCCTCGACAATAATTTTACCCATGCGACCGGCTATGCCGGCGACAGCGATACGCAACACCATACTGAATCCTTACTGATAAAGCGTCCTGATCAGGACTTTTCAAGACTTTAATGCATCAACGAATTTTTTCACACCGTCAAAGAAACTGGTCTTTTTCGGTGACTGCTTGTTACCCTGACTTTCCTGTATTTCCTGGAATTCTGCAAGCAGTTCTTTCTGCCGTTTCGTCAGGTTGACCGGGGTCTCTACGACCACCCGGCACAGCAGGTCGCCGGGTGCGCCGCCACGCACGGGCGTGACGCCTTTATTGCGAAGACGGAACAGTTTACCGGTCTGGGTTTCGGTCGGAATCTTCAGTTTCACGCGACCTTCCAGGGTCGGCACTTCCAGCTCGCCACCGAGGGCGGCATCCACGAAACTGATGGGGATCTCGCAGTGCAGGTTGCTGCCATCGCGCACGAAAATCGGGTGTTGCTTGACCGCGATCTGCACGTACAGGTCTCCGGGCGGACCGCCATGGATACCGGCTTCGCCTTCGCCGGTTAGGCGAATGCGGTCACCGTCATCGACACCTGCCGGGACTTTCACGGCGAGGGTCTTGGTTTCCTCCACGTTGCCACGGCCATGACAGACATGACACGGATCCTTGATGGTCTTGCCTGCACCCTGGCAGCGCGGACAGGTCTGCTGCACGGAAAAGGGCCCCTGGCGCATGCGTACGTGACCCATGCCGCCGCAAGTGGCGCAATTTTCAGGGGTAGTGCCTTTCTTGGCGCCGCTGCCATCACAGGTATCGCAAACCCTGGTGGTGGGGATGCGGATTTTGACCTCGGTGCCGCGCACGGCATCCTCAAGGGGGAGACTCAGGGTATAACTCAGATCAGAACCGCGCTGGACATGGCTGCGGCCACGGCTGCCGCCAAAAATATCACCAAAAATGTCACCAAAAATATCGCCAAAGCCCTGGGCGCCGGCACGACCGCCACCGCCCATGCCACCAACCCCGGCATGGCCGAACTGGTCATATGCGCTGCGTTTTTCCTGGTCGCTGAGCACTTCGTAAGCCTCGTTGGCTTCCTTGAAGCGCTTCTCAGCCTCATCGTCTCCGGGATTGCGGTCCGGGTGATTTTTCATGGCAATACGACGATAGGCCTTCTTGATCTCGGCCGTGTCAGCACCACGTTCTACACCCAGTACTTCGTAATAATCTCTTTTATCCATTCCAGTTCCAGCAATTCCGGATAGCAAAAAACTAACGCAGGCCAAAGCCCGCGTTAGTCAGGTAGGTACCCATAAACCCCTGAAGGAGGGGCTTCAGCCCCGAAGGGTGTTCGCGGCTAAAGCCGCTCCTAAGGTGCCCGGCAACTGTCTGCCGGGCACTTGTAGCAGGCAGGTTTATTTTTCGTCTTCTTTGACTTCTTCAAACTCAGCATCAACGGCATCGTCTTCAGAGGAAGCCGATGACTGGGCGCCGCCCTCGGCACCTTCAGCACCGCCCGCAGCTGCCTCGGCTTCAGCATACATGCGCTGGGCCAGGCCTGTGGATGCATCGGTCAGATCCTTGGTCTTGGCTTCGATCTCGGCCAGGTCATCACCCTTGATAACGTCTTCCAAGGCCGTGATGGCAGCTTCGATCTTTTCTTTCTCACCCTCTTCCACTTTATCAGCCGCTTCAGTAAGCGTCTTCTTGGTGGCGTGAATGAGACCGTCAGCCTGGTTGCGGGCCGTGATCAGTTCTTCAAACTTCTTGTCCTCGGCGGCATGTGATTCCGCGTCCTGGACCATCTTGTCGATTTCCTCGTCAGACAGACCACTGGAGGCCTTGATGACGATGGACTGTTCCTTGCCGGTAGCCACGTCTTTGGCGGACACGTTCAGGATACCATCGGCATTCAGGTCGAAGCTGACCTCGATCTGCGGCATACCGCGTGGCGCCGGGGGAATGTCGCTGAGGTCAAAACGGCCCAATGACTTGTTCTGGGCTGCCTGCTTGCGCTCACCCTGGACCACGTGAATCGTCACGGCAGTCTGATTGTCTTCAGCGGTGGAGAAGGTCTGCTTCTTGCTCACCGGGATCGTGGTGTTCTTCTCGATCAGCGGCGTAGCCACACCACCCAGGGTTTCGATACCCAGGGTCAGCGGGGTCACATCCAGCAGCAACACATCAGTGACATCACCGGCCAGGACGGCAGCCTGGATGGAGGCCCCCATGGCAACGGCTTCGTCTGGGTTCACGTCACGACGTGCTTCCTTGCCGAAGAAATCAGCAACTTTCTTCTGCACCAGCGGCATACGGGTCTGACCGCCAACAAGAATGACGTCATTAATGTCAGTGACTTTCAGGCCGGCATCCTTCAGGGCAACCTGCAACGGCTCGATCGTACGGTCGACCAGGTCTTCCACCAGCGATTCCAGCTTGGAACGGGTCAGTTTCACCACAAGGTGCTTCGGACCCGAGGCGTCGGCCGTGATGTACGGCAGGTTGACTTCGGTCTGCTGGGAAGAGGACAGCTCGATCTTGGCTTTCTCGGCGGCTTCCTTCAGGCGCTGCAGGGCCAGCGGATCGTTGTGCAGATCCATGCCGGAATCCTTCTTGAACTGCTCGGCCAGGTAGTCAATCAGGCGCAGGTCGAAGTCCTCACCCCCGAGGAAGGTGTCACCGTTGGTGGAGAGCACTTCGAAGGAATGCTCGCCATCAGTTTCGGCAATCTCGATGATGGAGATATCGAAGGTACCGCCACCCAGGTCATAGACCGCAATGGTGGAATCGCCACTCTTCTTGTCCATGCCGTAGGCCAGGGCTGCGGCAGTAGGCTCATTGATAATACGCTTAACATCAAGACCGGCGATCTTGCCGGCGTCCTTGGTGGCCTGGCGCTGGGAATCATTGAAGTAGGCCGGCACGGTAACAACCGCTTCGGTGACTGTCTCGCCCAGGTAATCCTCGGCGGTCTTCTTCATTTTCTTCAGCACCTGCGCCGATACCTGCGGCGGGGCCATGGATTCATCGCGGACGGAAACCCAGGCATCACCGTTGTCGGCCTTGACGATCTTGTAAGGCACCATCTTGATGTCCTTCTGCACCACCGAGTCATCGAACTGGCGGCCGATCAGGCGCTTGATGGCGAACAGAGTATTCTCCGGATTGGTGACCGCCTGGCGCTTGGCTGGCTGGCCAACCAGCGTTTCACCGTCTTCGGTGTAAGCAATGATCGAGGGCGTCGTGCGATCGCCCTCGGCGTTTTCGATGACCTTGGCCTTACCCCCCTCCATGATGGCAACACAGGAGTTGGTGGTACCCAGGTCTATTCCGATAATTTTGCCCATGATGTCGTAATCTCCAGCAAAGCTTGCGCTTCAAACTTAGTAATGAGGTCTATATAGGCCCGGCAGTTGATAATTCAAGGCTTTCCGGACGGCTTTTATGAAAATTCTGGCTCCGTTTTGTCGCCTTGGCGCCTACGGGGCCTTGGACACCATCACCATGGCCGGGCGGATGACCCGGTCATTGAGCGTATAGCCCTTCTGGACCACTGCCACGACGGTATTGGGCTCCACATCCGGATTTGGCACCATGGACATAGCCTGGTGCCGCTGCGGATCAAACGGCTCGCCTTCCGGGTTCACCTGCTTGATATGAAATTTCTCGCAGGTTTCCAGGAAGCCCTTCAGAGTCAGCTCGACCCCCTCGCGCAGCGGGACAATAGCCTCATCGTCCTTGTCTGCCACAGCGGCAAGGGCCCGCTCCAGGTTGTCGATCACGGTCAGCAGGTCGGAGCTGAAGCGCTCTAGGGCAAATTTATGGGCCTTTTCCACGTCCTGCTCGCAGCGGCGGCGCATGTTCTGCACTTCGGCATGGGCACGCAGCACGGAATCAGCCTGTTCGGCTAGCGCGGCGGCCACAGCTTCCTCGATGCGGGCGTCGAGCTCGGCATCAGCGTCTCCGGCTTCTGCGGCGGTGTCTGGGGATTCAGCCGGGGTTTCCCCGTCTGGCTGGTGCTCTTGGGCCGGGTTTTCCTCGGCCATGTCTTTGTCAGCGTCTTCGCGCGCCATTCTTTCCTCCAGCAAATCAATGTTTAGGCGACAGAATACCCGCTATATGGGGGCCAAGAGGCTGATAATCAAGATAAAACAACGAGAAATTTACATGGCGTTTTTTTCTCGCGCCGACGGCCCGAATCTGGTCTAAAATCAGAGCCATCAACCGCTATAATTCGGCCATGCTGCAGCAACTCACCATCAACAATTACGCCATCGTCGACAGCCTCGAGATCGAGCTGGATCCCGGTATGACCGTCATCACCGGCGAAACCGGCGCCGGTAAATCCATCATGCTGGACGCTCTCGGCCTGACCCTGGGCGACCGGGCTGATCGCGAGGTGATAAGAGGCGGCGCCGAACGTGCCGACATCACCGCCTGCTTCACCCTGCCCGATAACCCGGACGTGACAGACTGGCTGCAGGCCCATGATTTCGACAGCGAGGACAGTGCCTGCATCCTGCGTCGGGTCATTACCCGTGACGGGCGTTCGCGTGCCTACATCAACGGCCAGCCCACAACGCTGAACAACCTGCGCGACCTCGGCGAGATGCTCATCGACATCCACAGCCAGCATGAGCACCAGTCCCTGCTCAAAACCGCCACCCACCAGCGCCTGCTTGATGACTACTGCGGTTTGCAGAAATCCTCAGCCGAGGTCCGGTCACTGGCGAGCAAATGGCGCCGGCTCAACGAGGAACTGGAACAGATCAGGAACAAGGCAGAAGAGTCCAACGCCCAGTACCAGCTCCTCAGCTACCAGGTGAAGGAACTGGAAGAGCTGAACCTAGCAGAGGACGAGCTGGAAGCGCTGGAAGAAGAGCACAGGAAGCTCAGCCATGGTGAGGAATCCGTGGTGGTCAACCAGCAGGTTCTTGATCTGGTGTCCGAAAATGACGAATTCAACCTGGAACAGTCGCTCAACAAGGCCATTGCCCTGCTGCAGGACATTCCCTATGCCAGCAAGCAGACCGAAGAAGCCTGCAACCTGCTCAACACCGCCCTGATCCAGGTGGAGGAGGCTGCTTCGGCACTGAAGCATGCCATCGACCAGTTTGAAATCGACCCGCAGCGGCTGGGCGAAATCGACCAGCGCCTGGCCCTGATCCATCAGCTGGCGCGCAAACATCATGTGCCGGCCAATGAATTACCTGCCCTGTTCCTGAAACTGTCGGACGACCTGTCCGGCCTTAGCGAGGCCGATGTCCAGATTGAACTGATGGCGGAAGAACTCGGCCGTCTGCACAAACAATATGCTGAAAAAGCGGCATCCCTGAGCGATGACCGTGACAAGGGGGCCAAGAAACTGGCCAGGGAAATCAATGCCCAGCTCGCCAAACTCGGCATGGAGGCCGCCAGTTTCAGCGTGGCCCTGACCCGCTTCAGTGACAACACGCCCAGACCGGGCGGCCTGGAAGGCATCGAGTTCCTGGTCAGCACCAACCCGGGGCAGCCGCCCCGACCTCTTGTGAAGGTCGCATCGGGTGGTGAACTCTCGCGCATCAGCCTGGCGATCCAGGTCGTGACAGCACAAACCTCGGCCATTCCGACCCTGGTCTTTGACGAAGTGGATGTGGGCATCGGCGGCGGCGTGGCCAGGGCCGTGGGTGAGTTGCTGCGTAAGCTCGGTGACAGGGGGCAGGTTCTCTGTGTCACCCACCAGCCGCAGGTCGCCAGCCAGGGTCACCAGCACCTGTATGTCAGCAAATCCTCCGACAAGGACTCCACCGCCACCCAGTTGCAGGCCCTGTCAAAGAAGGAGCGTATCGAGGAAGTTGCCCGCATGCTGGGCGGGGACGAGATTTCCGAGAAGTCCCGGGCTCATGCGAAGGAACTGCTGGCGTAGCAGCATATGTAGGCCGGCATAGGCCTGAAAGGCCGTTTGCCGACATATTCGCCCCCCATATTTCCGCGGGTAGATTCGACAGATGTGTCGGCAAACGGGCTGCGCCCTATGCCGACCTTCCATGTTTTTGGGGAGTTAATCTTTCTGGCAATCCGCGCACAACCCATAGATATACAGGGAGTGGTCGGAAATGGTGAAGCCAAAGCGATCGGCGGCGGCGCGCTGCTGCTTTTCAATGATTTCGTCGAAAAACTCCTCAACCCGACCGCACTTGGTGCACACGATATGGTCGTGATGGTCTTCCGGCGTCATTTCAAACACGGAATGACCGCCTTCAAAATGGTGGCGGGTGACAAGGCCCGCAGTCTCAAACTGGGTCAGCACGCGGTAAACCGTGGCCAGCCCGACATCCTCATCCGCATCACGCAGCGCCTTGTATACATCCTCAGCACTCATGTGACGCGACTCGGCAGATTCCAGGATCTGCATGATCTTGACGCGCGGCAGGGTAACTTTCAGACCTGCCTTGCGTAATTCCTGGTTCTCTCCGCTCATATACTCTCTCACTCTGGGTCTTGCAGGGGGCTACAGCGTGAATGCCATGGAGACTTGAAGCCCGACAAACCAGGCAGCATTCCTATTAACATCACGAACACCTTTCGGGTATTATGCCCTCTCGCGAATTCATGTAAAAGGCTGGACACTCCTGCTGCCATGCACAGGTACCTGATACTGACAACCACACTGATACTTTCTGCACTGCTGAGCAGCTGCGGTGGTGTGACGTCGTTTGCCTTTCCGGGCGTGTACCGTATCAACATTCCCCAGGGCAACATTATTACCCAGGAAATGGTGGACCAGCTGCGCCCCGGCCTGACCAAGCGCCAGGTCAACTTCATCCTCGGCACCCCGATGCTCAAGGACACGTTCAACCAGGATCGCTGGGATTATGTCTACAGCTTCCAGCAAGGCGGTGGCGAGCGCCTGCAGGAGCGACTCACCGTATATTTCGAAAACAACGAATTGTCCCATTTCACCGGTGACTTCCAGCAGACCCCGGAAAACGAGCAGTTCGGCAAGACCTCCTCCTCAGAGAGCAACGACGTTTCTGCCGTCAGCCAGTAACGCTTACCTCGACTTTACTTCCTCGTCATTACTTTTTTTAGCTTGCCCGCTTTTCTGCCGGGAAGCCCTTTCCAGTCGTGCCTGCTTCGGATCAATCAGCAGGGGGCGGTATATTTCCACCCGGTCATGGGGTAGGAGCACATAATCTGCAGGTAACGGCATCTCCACGCCGTTAAGCGGCCGGGAAAAAATACCCAGTGGCGGTGCTTCCCCTTCAGGCAGGTAAGCAGCCACGCTGCTCAGCAAGCCTGACAGCGCCACAGCAGCCTCCGCGGTAGTGCCTTGCGGGACATCCAACGCCACAATTTCCTGGCAGTCCGGCAGCGCATAAGCCACCTCCACCGGGATCAGGGCCGTTGTCGGAATGCTGTTGCTCATCACGTCCTCATGTGTTCTGCCTGCTACCTGTAGAGTTTCTCGGCGCGATTGCACACCGCATTGACCAAGCTCTTGCTGGTGCTATCGAACAGGCGTTTGAGCACGACATCCACCAGCCCGGCGGAAAATTCAAACTCCATGACCAGGCTGATCTTGCAGGCAGAATCCGACAATGGCTTGAATGTCCAGACCGCATCGAACGCCTTGAAGGGCCCTTCCACCAGCGCCATGGTCATCGACTCATTCGCCACCAGTGTATTGCGGGTGGTAAAGCTGTAGCGCAATCCGGCCTTGCCCAGGTCGAGCCGTGCCGTCACTGAAGTGGGGTTGCGCTCCAGGATTTCCGCGCCCAGGCAGCCGTCCATGAATTTCGGATAGGCTTCGATGTCATTCACAAGAGCAAACATCTGGTCCGCCGTGTACGGCAGCAAGGCACTTTGGTCGATACGGGTCATTGGCCAGCCGGGTCAGAACCCGAAGAGATTATGGGCGAAATAGATACGCGAGACATTGTTGGCAAATACTGCCAGCAGGATCAGCGGAATGAAGGTACCCAGTGAAAAGCCGACATATTTCTGCAACAGACTGTCGGGATAACCCTCATTGTGCAGTGCCACTTCTTCATGCAGTTTGTACTTCTTCCACCGGTATGTCACAAACAGGCATACCGTGAAACCAATCAGCGGCAGAATGGTTTCGTAGAAGACATCGTAAATGAGGTCAAAAAAGGACTTGTCGATACCGCCGTAATGCATGAACCCGGTAAAGAAATCACTCATGCCGAACGACAGCGTTGCCATAATGATAAAGATAACCATCAGGCCGGCAATCCAGATGATGGCTTCACGGCGGGACTTGTCTTTTTCATCCATCAGGTAGGCAATGGGAATTTCAGTGATGGACACCAGCGAGGTCAGTGCCGCAAAAAACACCAGGGTAAAGAACACACTGGCCACCAGGCTGGCACCGAAATAGCCGATGAAGGCCTGTAATTCGAGAAAGATATGCGGCAGGTAACTGAACATCAGGCTGATGCTGCTCTCGGACAGATTCTCCGCGTCTACGCCCGGTTCGGCGGCAAAGACCGCCGGAATCACGAGCAGGCCTGCCAGCAGAGCAACGCCGGTATCGGCAATCGCCACCAGGCGTGTGGCGCTGGCCATGTTTTCCTGCTTGTTGAGATAGGAGCCGTAGGTAATCAGGATGCCCATCCCCAGCGACAGCGAGAAAAAGCCATGGTTCAGCGCCGAATTGATCACACCGCTGTCGATCTTGGAGAAGTCCGGCACGAGGTAAAACGACAACCCGGCCGAAGCATTATCCAGCGTCAGTACAAACAGGATCATCAGAATCAGCATGACGATAAGGGTAGGCATCATGACCCGGGCCGCGCGTTCAATACCGCCCTGTACACCATGGGCGAGAATGAAGAACAGCAAGGCCACCAGCCCGACCAGATAAATGAACACGCTCGGCGAGCCGACAATGCCGCCAAAGGTATCCGGATTGGCCAGGGTTTCCAGGTTGCCAAAGATGGATTGCAGCATATAGATGAGAATCCACACCGTAATCACCGTGTAGAACACGGCAATCATGAACGGCGTGAGGATGGCGAGACCACCGACGAAACGCCAGTGCTTCTCACCGCCAGACAACGCCGAGAAGGCGCCGACCGGACTGCGCTGGGAAGCACGCCCCATGGCAATCTCCGCCAGCATGACCGGAAAACAGACAAATGCGATGAAGGCGATATAGATGAGCAGAAAGGCCGCGCCGCCGTTCTTGGAGGCCATGACCGGAAAACCGACCAGGTTACCGATACCGACGGCGGAACCGGCCGAAGCCAGGATGAAACCCAGTCTGGAACTGAACTGGCCACGCAAAACCGACATGCTTGCTTCCCGTTATTGTGTTTTACCTGGAAAATTCGAGGATCGAGTTTACCAGAAACAGTGGCATCTGCCATGACGGCCCCTATAATTGCGGGCCATGGCAAAAGCAAACAAGCCCAAGCAGCCCGATACCACGATTATCGTGAACAAGAAGGCGAATCACGACTACTTCATCGGTGACCGGTTTGAGGCAGGCATTGCCCTGTCCGGCTGGGAAGTGAAAGCCCTGCGCCAGAAGAAAGTGCAGCTGACCGACAGCCACGTCATCATCAAGGACGGTGAAGCCTGGTTGCTGGGGTCACAGATCACGCCGCTGAACACGGCGAGCACCCATGTCATTTGTGACCCGACCCGGACGCGTAAACTGCTGCTGCATAAAAAGGAACTGGCCCGGATATTTGAGTCCGTTCAGCAGAAGGGCCATACCTGCGTATGCACCAAGCTGTACTGGAAAGACCATCTCGTGAAATGCCAGATCGCCCTGGCCAAGGGCAAGCAGTCACATGACAAACGCGCGACCATCAAGGAGCGCGAATGGAATATCGACAAGCAGCGCGCGGTACGAAGCGGAAACCGCTGATCAAGAAAGTGTTGTAGGTCGGCATAGCGAAGCGTTTGCCGACATGAATCGAAAATAAGGCCATGTCGGCAAACGGGCTTCGCCCTATACCGACCTGCAACCCGAAGGTTTTGCAGGCCGGCATCGCGGAACGTTAGCCGTTTTTTTTACCCCGCCTGCAACAATAACCTGACTTTTACTTGCTGCAGCAGCACAGCAGCGACCACTCCCGCAATCATCAATAACAACCCCATCATCTGCATCAATCTTGCCCGTTTTACCGCCTCGGCACCGCGCAGAATGGGCGTATCGCGCACCACAACAAGCCCCGGCGGCGAAAACTCTTCACTGGCCAGAACGCGGTTGCTAATCTGCACAAGGTCACCGCCAAAAACCAGCAGCGGCGCCATCAGCAACAGCATGGCGATCAGGACGAGCACGGAGTTTTTCGTGATGGTGTCAGTATGGCTGAGCAGCCAGGTAATGAGGGCGTCCTGTTGGGCCAGCTAGAGCACGGCCGCCAGCCGGCCAAGGACAAAAATGATGAGCGTCAGGCGCAATGCCCGGGAACGTGCCCGGGGATTGCCTTGGAGGACGTCGCTGATGGCGGGTTATTGCGCGGCCAGTTCCCGGTACAGCGCGGGCAGGAAGCGACCGGGATCACCGTAAGTGCCTTCAAATTCGGCAGCAGGACGGGCGGCGATCACGGCTTCTTCAGACATGCCTTCAGCAATCATACGCGCCACACGGTCTCTGACCGTGGTAACCATGCCGATATAGGTGCCATGTTCGGCTTTCTTGGTGACCACGCCGTTACCGGCGATATAGCGGGTGGAGCCATCAGCCATATCGAAAATCATCCGGTTCGCCTCGATGAAACCGGCTACCGTGCCACCGGCGACCACCGGGAAACGCTCCGGACTGTACAGGTCTCCCAGGTGCATCACATTGGCATTCACATAATGCACCAGGACATTACCCAATGAATGAGCTGGCGGCATGTGCATGACGCGCACGGTTTCGCCATCAAAGCGCAGTTCCAGCTCGCCGCCGTCCGTGATGAGTAACTCAGGGATAGCCGCAGCCGGTGCAGGCGGTCCACCGCGCTGTCCGGCCAGCAGTACTTTGCGCACTTCCTCGTGCGCAATGATGCGGGCACCGGCCAGGCCGAAGTTCTCGTTACCATCGGTGTGGTCCGGATGCACATGTCCGTTGATGAGGTATGCCACATCACCACCGTCGATTTCCTGCACCATCGCCACAATCTGGTCGTACAGGTCGGCACGTTTGCTGTCGACCATCAGGGCACGGCCATCACCGGCCAGCACACTGATGTTGGCATAGCCGCCGCCACTGATCATCCAGACATCACCGGCCACCTGCTCCATCTGCAGCGGCGGCTGGTCTGCGCCCTGGGCTGAGATGATGGTAAGCGCAAAAAAAAGGACGCTGAAAAAGCGTCCTCTGGTCAAATTTCCCGTTTTCAAATCGGCGTCCTCTATTTGTTCTTATATGATTGTTAAGCGGCGCATCTGCTCCGGATCAGACCTCCAGCATGCCGGTGCTGTTGCCAAAGCTGTCCTGGCGGATACCGAACTTGTCCAGCAGGCCGACATACAGGTTGGCCAGCGGTGTGTGCGGTTCGTACATCAGGTGGCGGCCGCCCTCAATGAGGCCGTTGGCACCACCGACCAGCAGGATCGGCAAGGGATCGAAATTGTGTTCGTTGGCATCACTCATGGAGCTGCCATACAGCACCAGCGAATGATCCAGCAGCGAACCATCACCATCGGGTGTGGCGGCCAGCTTGTCGAAGAAATTCTTCAGCACAGTAATGTGATAGTTGTTCAGGACCGCAAACTGGTCCTTGTTCTTCTCTTCATTGGAGTGATGCGAAGCGTTATGGAAGCCCTCATTCACGCCACTGCGCGGAAAGCGCACATTGCTGCCCTCACCCGCCATCATCAGCGTGGAGATACGGGTGATGTCGGATTTGTAGGCGAGCACCTGGAGGTCGAACATCAGGTTGATATGGCTTTCGAATTCCGTCGGGATACCGCTCGGGGCGTCCGGCACTTCCAGCGAATTGTCAGACAGCTTGGCATCAACCAGTGCGACGCGGCGCTCGATTTCCCGTACTTCCTGCAGGTAGTCATCAAGACGTGAGCGATCGGCATTCGGCAGCTTCAGGTTCAGGCTGGCCACATCCTCGCGGATGGAGTCCAGCAGGCTGGCCGACTGGCGCCGACGTTCCTTGCGTTCTTCATCTGTGGTGCCGTCTCCAAACAGGCGCTCAAAGACCATCTGCGGATTGTTTTCCATCGGCAGTGCCAGGCTCGGCGTCTTCCAGGAAATAGAAGCGCGGTATGAGCAGGTGAAGTTGACGTCGCCACAAGTGTTGTTGGACGGCTCAATGGCCAGTTCAACCGAAGGCAGCGGCGTGTCCTGGCCCAGGGCATCGGCTACCACCTGGTCGAAGGACTTGCCGACAAAGGCACGGTCACCCGCTACCGGATGGGCAGCCGTCAGGAAGGCGGCGGCCGCGCGCTCATGGTTCTGGGCGCCACCGGCGTCCTCGCCCTTTTCCGGACCGACCGGGGTGTTGGCCAAGCCGCTGATGATGTTCATGTAGCGGCGGTATTCTTCCAGCGGCTTCAGGATCGGCGTGTACTCAAAATCCTTGCCGGTCTTGGTGGGTGTCCAGTAGGCCATGGTGGCGCCATGGGGAATATAGATACAGCCGAGACGCGGCATCTTCGGCACGGCGGCAGTCTGAGCCAGGGCCGTGCTGGCCGGGATCATGGATTCCAGCAACGGCAAGGCAACCGCGGTACCAGCACCACGCAGTAACGTGCGGCGTGACAGGTGTTTTTTGCTGATAAACATTGGTTTCTCCTGCCTCAACTCAGAGGCGTTCTGGATCCGTTTTCGGGCTCTTCTGACCACTCCCTTTCATCCCAAGAATAGTCAAAAAAGTCTTTTATTAAAACTGGTCAGCCCTAGCGCTGGGCGGTTTCCCTATTTTCTGCACCCTTGGTACGCCGGGTAAAGGCATCGCTCAGGGCGATTTCCCTGACCAGCGCACTGAAGCGGAAGTCTTCATCGACGGCGCTGCGCACCACCCCACGCACCGCCGGTTTGTCGTAGAACTCCACCTTGCGACCCAGGGCATAGGTCATGAGTTTTTCGGTGAAGTTTTCCACGAACAGGTCACTGCGCGCCATCAGCATGTTGAACAGACCATCCGGACCGGCGAAATCCGTGCCGTCCCAGAACGTGGCGCTGGTATTGACCGGAATGCCATCGGTGGCCTGGCGAAACTTGCCCACCGGGTCAAAATTTTCCAGGGCAAAACCGATCGGGTCCATCATGTTGTGACAAGAGGCACAGGTCGGGTCGACGCGATGCTGTTCCAGGCGCTGGCGTAACGTGGTCGGCGCCGCACCAGGCTCCGGGGCATCATCCAGGTTCACTTCCACGCCCGGTGGCGGTGGCGGCGGCGGCGTTCCCAGCAGGTTCTCCATGACCCAGGCGCCCCGAATTACCGGTGATGTCCGGTTCGGTGCCGAAGTGATGGTCAGGATACTGCCGTGCCCCAGCAGGCCGTGGCGGCCGCTGCCGGCCAGGTCCACCTTGCGGTAATGACTGCCGCGAATGTTGGGAATGCCATAGTGCTCGGCCAGGCGTTCATTGACGAAGGTATAGTCGGCCGTCAGCAACTCCTTGATCGGCCTGTCCTCGAGGATGATGGATTCCAGCAGCAGTTCCGTTTCACGGCGCATGGCAGTTCGCAGGCTGCCATCAAAATCTTCCGACACCGGATTGACGGTGTTCAAGTTGCGCAGCGACAGCCACTGGGCAGCAAAGTTTTCCACGAGGGCTTCAGCCTTGCTGTCCTGGAGCATGCGCTGAATCTGCGCTTCCAGGACTTTCGGTTTATTCAGGTCGCCGCTGTCAGCCAGTGCCAGCAACTCTTCATCCGGAATACTGCTCCAGATAAAGAAGGACAGACGTGAGGCCAGCTCATACGGGGCAATCTCATAGCTTTCGCCATCACGGACGTTGTCGGGCTCTTCCTCGAACCGGAACACAAACATCGGATCAACCAGAATACGGGACAGACCATATTGAATGCCGGTATCAAAATCACGCTGCTCACGACCGTCACGGTAGAAGGACATGATGGTGTCCATGGCGCTATCGCTCACCGGACGGCGATAGGCACGGTAGGCCAGATTTTCCAGGATCTGGCGGGCACAGGCGGCTTCATCAGCCTGGCTGGCCGGTGTACAGGTAAAGATGGTACGGCGGCTTGGCGTATCACCGGGACCGGAGGCGTTGATCGGCCCGTTAATGGCCACGGTACGCACGGAGGTGCTGTCGGACCAGACATTATGCAGGTCATCAACACCACGCGGTGACTGGGTTTTCACGAACGCCGCTTCGACGGTATGTGGTCCAGCCGGCAGCGTCAGGGTCACGGTCGGACGTGCGCCGACCAGAAACAGGTGTGCACGCTCGCCATCAATGACCAGTTCCACGGGATCTTCAATGCCCACGGGATCCAGGGAAAAGGCGGCATTGGCACCGGTGCGGGCCAGGCGGAATTCGTATTCGGCATCCAGCGGGAACACATGTTCAAACGACATGCCGCCACGGGTACCGAGGGTATTGCCTTCCTGGTGGGCCGACTGGTCCTGCTGCCCGGCACGATAGGTCTCGATACGGGCGCTGGTGGCCATGTCACCGACAGCAAGTCGGCTGACTTTGCTGGCGGCAGAAATATAGGACTGCATCAATGCCGGCGACACACTGAGTACGCTGGCGATATTATCAAAGCCTTCGCTGGACGCATCTGCCGGGAACAGCGTTGACGCGTCGATCGGCAGGTTGAGCAGATCACGAACGGCATTCTGGTATTCCGTCCGGTTCATCCGGTGCAGCATGGGTGAGCCACTGTTCGGATGATCATCCCAAGCGTTGTCGATACCGTGCTCAAGGGCTTCCACGAAGGCTGTCACCTGACGTGCGTCAGGACGCTCATTACCCAGTGGCGGCATCATGCCGGCCTTGAGCTTGAGCAGGACTTTTTCCCAGGACTCGGCATCCGCCAGCAGGTTGTCAGGGTTCATCAGATCAAATGCCAGGCCACCGGCAAAGTCATCCAGGTTGTGGCAGTCGCTGCAGTACTCATTGAGCATCCGCACATGACGGTCACTGAGACCGTCCTGGGCGTGTGTTAGCGCAGGCATGGCAAAACCGACGACCAGTGCCAGGCTGGCGAGGGTAAAGGGTTTGGTTAAAGTCATGGGTTTATTCATAGGATATGCCGGCCTTGTCCATCAGCTCTTTCAGCAGAGCAATCGTCTCCGGTTTCTGTTCAGCACCCACGGCCGCCAGGAACACGCCTTCCGCCCAGCGGATAGCGGTCCGGCCAACGGCATCCTCAACATCCAGTTTGGCGCCCTGCTCCGCCAGGTAGCGGATAATGTCATTGGAACCGCGATTGGCGGCGCCCAGCAGCGGGGTCAATCCCATGGAGTTGGCCGCATTCACATCGGCGCCAAGATCCATGGTCAGTTTCACCGCTTCCAGCAGGGCTTCATCTGACACAGTGTACGTCTGTGCGACAGTCCAGTTCACCCCGGCGGCGGCGGCCAGCGCGGTGGTGCCTTCATAGGTAGTGATATCGGGATCGGCGCCGTATTCCAGCAGCAGCTTCATCACGGGCACATCCCCGGATGCGGCCGCACGTATAAAAGGTGTCTGTCCGGTCATGTCGACCCAGGTCACATCATTCAGGGAATACAGCCATTTCTTTTCAGGCGGCCATTCCTTGGTGCGTGCATTGACATCGGCACCATGCTCAAGCAAGTACTTGATCATGTCGAGGATCGGTTCGCGGTCGATGTAGTTGTCCTGCGGGTCATCCTCACGGGAACTGTTCATTTCCAGGTTGCGGTAATCCACGGCGGCAAACAGCGGTGAGCGGCCATAGAAGTCATCCACGTTGAGTTCGGCGCCGGCATCCACGAGCAGATAGGCCACGTCGAGCTGGTTATTCAGCAGCGCCATCAGCAGTGGTGGGATTTTATTGGCCTCGCGCAATTCCAGGTCGGCGCCATTGGCCACTAGGAGCTGCGCCGCTTCAAACTGGCCATCACGGGCGGCATAGAGCAGCGGCGTCATGCCGCCTTTCTTGTCATAACGTTCACCACGATGCGGTACGCCACTGCGGTTGATGCCCACGCCTTCGGAACCACAACCTGTGCCCTTGCAGGGCGGCAGGTAGGGCGGTTCCTGGCCGATGCGGGTCTGGGCATCGATGGCGGCACCGTGACGAATCAGCATGTCCACCACCGGGGCATGACCTTCACGCACAGCAATCATGAGGGCGGTCTGCTGAAAGTCGGGGTCGCGTGCATCCACCAGCGCACCGCTAGACAGCAGCAGCTCCACGACTTCCGGACGCCCGGTGTGGGCCGCTGTCATGAGAATGGTTTCACCGTTTTCAGAGAGGGTATTGGGATCGGCTCCGGCCTGCAGGAGTTTTTTGACGATGCTGGCATTGCCATTCTGGGCGGCCAGGAACAACGGTGAAATACCGTTGCGATTCAGAGCAACCGGATCAGCGCCGGCGTCAAGCAAGGCGGCAACAGCACCTTCCTGGTCTCGCAACACAGCCCAGTGCAGCGCAGTACTGCCGTCGTTGAGACGACTGTCGACATCAATGCCGTCTTTCAGCATGGCATGCAGGTTATCGACCAGGCCTTTTTCAGCCGAGCGTGCAAGCTCCTGGTTTGCCATGCCGGGTGCCGACAGCGACAAAAAAGTGAGCAACGCAAGCGCAAGCGCTGAATGTCGTCCAGCCTTGTACAAGGTGATGTTCATAATGTTTACCAATTCTTCCCCTGAGAAAAAACCGGGATCTGGCTATAGCGCTTCTGCTGCCTGCCGGTTTCTCTGGATGCCCGTACCGACCTGTTTTCGCTGCATAATTGCTACACTTTCTGCGGTCAAACCCGCATAAACAGTATTACGTGGCGCTTATGCACTATATAACAAGGGCCAATATCATCACAAGAATGTTGCAAAAGAAGACTGATCTCTGCGCGGTTGCCAGTACGCTGGTTTCTGCTACATTAGCCCCCTGCCCGAATCGGAGCATTCACTTTTAACAAACAGATTCGACTCATGATGAAACACCTGACTCTGCTATTTCTTGCCTGCCTGACGACTACGGTCCTGGCTCAGCCGCGTGCCACTGTCGAGGGTGTGCATTACCAGCCGCTGGCCAATCCCGTGCCGACCGAGACCAACGAGGATGTGATCGAGGTCCGCGAAATTTTTTGGTACGGCTGTCCGGAATGTTTCACCCTGGAACCGATGACCACAACCTACCAGAAGGGCGTCCGTGGTGACGTAAAGATGTTGCGTACACCCGCAGTATGGAACGACATCATGGCCACCCATGCCCGCCTCTATTTCACCGCGGTGGCTGTCGATGCCGAAGAGCCGATTCACCAGGCCGCGTTTGCCGCCATTCATAAAGACAACAACCCGCTGCGCACCCAAGCGCAGATCAAGACACTGTTTGCCGAGCACGGTATCAGTGAGGCGGCATTTGAAAGCGCGTGGAATTCCGAGGAAGTCACCACAGCAGTCCAGCAGGCACGCCTGCGCACCAGTGATTACGGCGTGGAAAAGCTGCCCAGCATGATCGTGGGCGGACGCTACCGGGTCACGGAGAATGCCGAAGTGTCTGACCACATCGAGCTCAACATCGCCGTGAACAATGTCATCCGTAAACTGCGCGATGAACGGCGTACGGACTTCTGATCTGGTTGCCGGTTGCTGCTCGGCAACAACTTAGGTCGGCGTAGGGCGCAGCCCGTTTGCCGGCAACATCGAGAACTGGACGTCGTTACCTTCTGATCAACAAGAAGCTGTCGGCAAACGGCCCTTTAGGCCTATGCCGACCTACGACCTAACCGAAACTTTCTCTTCCTTTCTATTCCGGTCTATTCCGGTCTATTCCGGCGCGAGCTCAAAGGCAAACAACGCGTTGCCGGGGCGACCAACGATGCAGCAGTTGCCGGACAGCACATACACCATGCCATCCACGATCACCGGCCCCGGGCCATCCATGGAACCGCCTGAGGCGGGCACACCATTGATCGTCTCGAACTGCGGATTGGTATTGAAGGTCCACAGCACATCCCCATCATCGGCGCTGTAAACACGCATGCCGCCATCGGCGGAACCGGAGAACACGGCACCCGGAATGGCCGTGGTCGCGGCCGACTGGGTTGCACGGCACCCGCGTCCGGCCTCACACAGCAAATCCGAAGGCGGTGCTGCCCACACTCCCTGGCCGCTGGCCAGGTCGATGGCATGGATGCCGCCGGAGTCAGGATTGGAATACCCGCTGACACCCACATAGGCCTTGCCGCCAGCGATGGACATGCCCCACCAGCCGCCCGAGGCACTGGGCTCGCCAGCCTTGTAGGACCAGACCACTTCACCGTTGTTGTTCGGATCCAGCGCCCATACCATGCCGGACTTCTGCGGAATCACCAGCAGTTCACGACCGGTAGAGGTCACGGTCAGGATCGGCGAGGCAGAAAAGTCCACGTCTGGACCAACATCATTCGGACAGTTGGGGTTGTCGACATCGCTGTTGCGTGAGCAGCCGCTGATGAAGGCATCATTGGCGGTGGTCTGGTTCACCCAGACCATGGCACCGGTTTCCAGGTCCATGGCAATCACGGCATCTGACGTAGGCGGCGCGGGTTCGCCATAGGCATTGCCGGTGGCGGTATAGAGCACACCGCGTACCGGATCGATGGTCGGGGCATTCCAGATACCGACGCCCGCCGGGCCGTACAGCTGCACCCCTTCATGACTCAGTCCACGCGGCTGTGCCTCATCCATGGTATAGGTCTTCCACACGATCGCGCCGGTCATCGCATTAACCTTGGTGATACTGCCGCGGAACGTGCAACACGGATACTGCGCCCCGGAAGAGTTGGTTTCCTCGACCACCCCTGCTGTCGGCACATACAGGAAACCGTCATGCAGGGTGACCGAACCGGTGCCGCGCACTCCCGGATGATCTTCCACCTGGTTCACCCAGATCTCATTGCCGGTCTGGGCATCGATGGCATAGACGCGGCCACGCAGATCCTGGAAGTACACGGCGTAGCCGTCGCTGCCATCGGCTTTCAGGATAGGGCCGACCGAGAGTGCACTGCGCACTCCGGTGCGCGGCAGATAGGTCCAGTAGGTGCAGCCAATTTTGGCATCCAGGGCATAAATGGCACCGGCCTTGTTACCGACAAACAGGCGACCGGATACCACGGCCGGTTGCGCACGGGGCTGGTCCTCTCCCGGCAGACCGAAGACCCACTTCAGGCGCAGACGGTCTATGTTGTCAGCGGTGATGCCGGCGTCCAGCGCAGCGCGGGCATTGCGGTGATCACCACCCCAGCCGTTCCAGGCCGGTGATAACGCCGGATTGCCCATGGCCGGATTGGCTTCACACAGGTTGGTGGTCATGGTCAGTCCCAGGTCCGCCATGGGGCGACCGGCTATGGCTTCGGCCACAGCCTGCAGTTCGGCATTGGTGAGCCCGGCAGACTGAATGCGCATGACCCCCTGGGTCAAGGCACCGTAAATGGCTTCCGGCGCCAGCTGCTCGAGTAATTCACGAGCGGGTGCCCTGACGGCTTCATTGGCAGGCGGGTTATGACAGGCGGCACAACGTGCCTCGAAGATTCCAGCCCCATCCTGAGCCTGCCCGGTCGGGACACTTAATAGCGCTGCTAGCCCAAGTGCCAACCCCGCCCTGTTGAGCAACTTCGTCATGCTTTTCCTCATACTTCCCCCGTTTACTGAATACCCGGTACTGCTGCGAAAAATGGAAAAGATACCAGACCCCTTTCCCCATTTGTTGCTATTTTTGCGTTTTGCAGGAAACAGCCTTCATGCTATTCTGCTTCGCTCGTTTCCTACCGTTCTCATAAGAGACTAATTTTTTTCAGGAAACTCCAGGGGAAGATTCTCATGAAAAAACTGATTGCTGTTGTTACCGGTGCAGCATGGTTTGCAACTGTTTCTGCGGTTGCCCTTGCGCACCATTCCTTTGCCATGTTCGACCAGACCACAAAAGTGGAAGTAACCGGAGTGGTCAGCGAAGTCCAGTGGACCAATCCGCACGTCTGGATCATGGTTGACCAACCGCAGGATGATGGTACAGCCGTTACCTGGGGTGTTGAATTTACCAGCGTGGTGCACCTGACCCGTCGCGGCATGAGCCGGGATCTGGTCAAGGTTGGCGACCATGTCACTTTCTCCGTGAGTCCTTATGCCGACGGCAGCCCCGGTGGTCGTTTTTACTGGGTGCAGCTGGATGACGACACATACTATTGCGACGTGGGCGCTGCCCAGCGCATCTGCCAGGAACGCAACAAGTAAGCAGATAGCGGTAATTACTGGCCCATAAAAAATACACAAGCACATCCCAAACAGCTTGGACAATATGCAAGTAAGGAGCGGAGCAATGAAAAACGTATTCCTGATGAGCGCCCTGGTCGCCACCGGCAGCCTGTTCTCCGGTGCAGCCCTGGCCCAGGACGGTGTCGTCTATCCGGCGAACTCACCGGTGGCAAAATACGCACCACTGGATGACCTGCCTGACTGGCGCGGCCTGTGGTTTCCGAACATGGGCCAGGTT
>Ga0181594_10000323_pt1 | contig 42861 bp, 41 predicted proteins | sample 071ome_18_FD_145603 | JGI IMG/M metagenome (GOLD analysis project Ga0181594, IMG submission 145603) | Coastal salt marsh microbial communities from the Groves Creek Marsh, Skidaway Island, Georgia - 071413BT metaG (spades assembly) | ecosystem: Environmental > Aquatic > Marine > Intertidal zone...
CTTCGACGGGGTGTACGACACCTGGTTCCCGATCATGTGGTGGCTCGCGGCGATCACGATGGTCGCAGCGAACCTGATGGCGCTCGTGCAGTCAAACGTGAAGCGGATGCTCGCGTATTCCAGCGTCGCGCACGGTGGGTATCTGCTGGTTGCGATCACCGCATCGAATCAGGCCGCGGCGGCCGGCCTCCTCTTCTACCTGCTCATCTACACCGTGATGAACATCGGCGCCTTCGCGATCGTCATCGGCGTGGCGCATCAGGCCGAAGAGCGCCTCCAGGTAGAGGACTACGCGGGCTTCGGGTGGGCGCAGCCGATGATGGGCGTCCTGCTCACGGTGTTCCTGCTCTCCCTCGCCGGGTTCCCCGGAACCGGCGGCTTCATGGGCAAGATCTACCTGCTTCAGGCCGCGGCCGATGCGCAGCTCTGGTACCTCATGGTGGTCCTCGTGCTGACGACGATCGCCTCCTACTGGTATTACCTGCGCGTGGCGTGGTTCATGTGGATGAAGCGTCAGCTCTCGGATGACCAGCACGACCTGGTGATCGTCCCGGTGCCGATGCGGATCGCTCTGGTCGCGTCCGTCGCGATCGTGATCTACATGGGCTTCTTCCCCGGCGCCGCGCTCGACTTCGCGCGCGAGAGCGTGGAAGGTCTCGCGTCCTTGACCGGCGCAATGCCCGGGCTCGGAGAGTAGGCGAGGGGCGAGATCGCTTCAGCATCTGCGCGAGGGCCAATCGAGCGGGGCGGAACGCCGTGCCGCGGTATCATTCGAACGCATTCTGTGGAGACCCATGAAGGCGCACATCTTTCGGCAGTACGACATCCGGGGCATCGTCGGCGAGGACCTCGACCCCGGCGTCACCGAAGCGGTGGGGCGCGCCTTTGCATCGCATGTGCGTGCGGCAACCGGGATCGAGCGCCCTCGCATCGCCGTCGGTCACGACAACCGTGAATCATCACCGAGCCTCGCGGCCGGTCTGATCCGGGGGATCACGTCGGCCGGGGCCGATGTCCTGGATATCGGGACGGTCCCCACACCGGTGCTGTACTGGGCGGAGTGCGTCTACGAGACTGACGCAGCTGTGCAGATCACGGGGTCACACAACCCGCCGGAGTGGAACGGCATCAAGATGACGTGTGGGCGGGCCGCGCTCTACGGTGACGCGATCCAGGGTCTCTTCGAGCGCATCACCTCCGATCAGCTGGACGCGGGGGAGGGTGTCGTCGAGCACACCGAGGTCCTCGACGCGTACGTACAGGATGTGGCTGGCCGGTTCACCCTCGAGCGCCCCATGAAGGTCGCCGTCGATTGCGGTAACGGGAGCGGGGCCCTGGTTGCCGAAAAGCTGTTCGAAGCCATGGGCGTCGAGGTCACGCCGCTCTTTTGTGAGTCGGACGGGACGTTTCCGAACCATCACCCGGATCCCACCGTCGACGAGAATCTGGAAGACCTGATCGCCGCTGTCCGGGCCGAGCCGCACGACCTCGGGGTCGCGTTCGACGGAGATGCGGACCGCGTCGGTGCGGTCGACGCCAATGGCGCAATCGTACGCGGAGACATCCTGCTGCTGCTCTTCGGCCTGGACCTGCTCGACCGCAAGGGCCCCGGTCAGAAGCTCGTCTTCGACGTGAAGTGCAGTCAGGCGCTTCCCGAGGTCTTCGAGGCCGCGGGTGGCGAGCCGATCATGTGGAAGACCGGGCACTCGCTTCAGAAGGTGAAGATGAAGGAGACGGGTGCCTTGCTGGCTGGAGAGCTCTCCGGGCACATCATGGTTGCCGATGACTACTTCGGGTTCGACGATGCGCTCTACGACGCATGTCGCCTCATCTGGATTCTGAGCCACTCCGACCGCACGCTGGCGGATCGAGTCTCCGACTTCCCGGTCTACGTGTCGACGGCGGAGATCCGCATCGACGTGACCGAAGAACAGAAGTGGGACATCGTCGAAAAGGCCGTGGCGCACTTTCGGTCTCTTTACGACGTCATCGACGTCGACGGCGTACGGGTGCTCTTCGGCGATGGCTGGGCGCTCCTGAGGACCTCCAACACGCAGCCCGTGATCGTGGCCCGTTTCGAGGCCCGGACCGAAGAGCGACTCGAGGAGATCCGCTCGGAGGTCGATTCCTGGCTCTCCGGGCACGGGGTCTCGCTACCCTGAGCATGGACGGCAGGAACGCTCCGCTACTCCGGGGGTGGAAGGCTTCATGAACACACCGCGTCAGGACCTGGTCAGCGCACTCCGAGGCGGGCGCCTCGCCATCACAGTGATCCTGGTGGTCGCCCTCGTCGGCGTACTGGGACGGGCACTGACGTCGTTCTACGTCGAGGTTCTCTGGCAGGCCCAGACCGGGTATCTCAGCGTCTTCTGGCGACGATTCGTGTGGGAGAGTGGGGTGCGCGTCGGAGGCGGACTCATCGTCGGCATCCTCGTGTTCTACAACCTGAAGGTTGCCTCGACGACCCTGGGCGGAATTCAGATCCGTCGCCGTTTCGGAAATCTCGAGATCTCTGAGCAACTCCCGAAACGTTACGTCCTTTGGGCGATGCTCACGGCGGCCGCCTTCCTCGGCCTCTGGTTCGGCGCTTCGCTCCCGGCCGGCCTGGGACGGCAGGCACTCCATGCTGTGTCCTCGACCGGTTGGGGGCTGAGTGACCCGATACTCGGTCAGGATGTGGGCTTCTACGTCTTCTGGCTCCCCGTGCTCGACGCTGCGATCAGCTACGCTCTGATCACAGGCTTTCTGATCTTCACGCTGGCGGTCGCGGGGTACGCGGCCACCGGTGCCATGACGTGGCGTGGCGGTCGCCTCCAGGCCCATGAGCTGGCTCGGCGCCACCTCGGGGGGCTTCTGGCAGGCTTCTTCGTTCTACTTGCGCTGCGGATGTACCTGAGCCGTTACGGGCTGCTCATCACCGGCAACTCGGCGGTGCAGGGGATCTTCGGGTTCACGGACGCCGAGGCGCGCCTCCCGGCCCTCCAGACACTGACGATCATCACCCTCGGCGCGGCGGGTGCCACCTTCTGGGGTGCCTGGCGGAATCGTCCACTCATCCTGATCGGCTCCTTCGTGACCGTCATCGGTGGGATGGTCCTCATCGGCAACATCTACCCCTCGGTGATTCAGAGCTTTCGGGTGGAGCCGAACGAGCTGGAACGGGAGACACCGTTCATCGAGCACAACCTCGAGTACACCCGACTCGCGTACGGACTCGACGACGCCTCCCTCGAGCGGAGGCCCTTCGCGTTCGATCAGGATGCACCCATCGACTGGGGCGAAGCGGCTCGCCAGTTCGCCGGCCTTCCGGTGTGGGGGTCCGGGGTCTCGGCTCCGCTCCTGACCACGTACCGCGAGGTCGAGGCACGATTCCAGTACTACGACTTCGACCGGGTCGCTGTGGATCGCTATCCGACCGAGCAGGGGCTGGTGCCCGTCACGATCTCGGTCCGGCAGGTGGATCCGACCGGCATTCCGGACCCCAATTGGCAGAACCTGCATCTTCGCGAGCGCTATCTGGCCGGGGTCGGCGTGGTCGCCAGCGTTGCCAACAGCCGGACGACCGAAGGACGTCCTGAAATGCTGGTGCGCGGCCTGCCGCCGGAGACGCTGGCGTCGTCGGTAGGAAACGTACCCCTCGACCTCGAACGTCCGGACGTCTTTTTCGGAACCCGCCCCGATCGCCGACGGGAGTACGTCGTCGTCACACCCGGGGCGGATCAGTTCCAGGCTCCGGACGGAACTCTGGGTGTCGCCGGGGTCGATTTCCCCGGTGGAATCGAGATCTCATCGACCCTGAGAACGCTGCTCCTCGCGTGGCGGTTTCAGGCCGCGAACCTGTTGTTCTCGTCTGAGTTGACGGACGACAGCCGTCTCGTGCACCGGCGGAGGGTCACGGACCGGGCCCTGGCCGTGGCGCCGTTCCTGCGCTTCCCGGAAGCCCCGTACCCGGTGGTATCCCAGGGGCGGGTCATATGGGTTCTGGAGGGCTTCACGGGCACGCTCGCCTTCCCCCTGTCGAAGGTGTACGACTTCGGGACGGTTCGGCAGCTGGTGAGGTATGTCCGAAACAGCGTCAAGGTGACGGTCGATGCGGTCACGGGGGACATGATCTTCTACCGCGTGCCCATTGGGGATCCCATAGCCGATGCGTTCGATCGCGCCTATCCGGGCCTCTTGCGCGATATGGAAGAGATGCCGGCGGAGCTTCGGGACCACCTTCGGTATCCCCGGTCTCTCCTGGAACTCCAGAGCAGTGTGCTCCTCCAGTACCACCAGGAGACGGCCGCCGAGTTCCATGGGCAACAGGATGTCTGGGTGGAGGCGGAGGAACTCTCCAACACCTCCAATCCGGTCCCGTACGTGCCGGAATACGGGATGTACCGGCTCCCCGACGAAGAGGAGGCACAGTTCCAGCTGACGAACGTCTTCGTCCCTGCCGGCCGTGAGAATCTGACGGCCATGCTCGTCGCCCGGACGAACGATCTCGGTGTGCCCGAGACGATTCTGATGAACGTGCCCGTCGATGACGAGGTGCTCGGCCCGCGTCTGATCGAGGCTCGCCTCGAGCAGGACCCCGTGATCTCACAGCAGTTCTCGCTTTGGCGAACGGGCGGCAGCGAGGTCTGGACGGGACATCTCCACCTCGTCCCCGTTGGTAACCGGCTCCTGTACATGGAGCCGGTGTTTCTTGCCGCCGAAGAGGACGCCATCCCTGACCTCACCCGCTTCGTGGTGAGCGACGGCGTCCGCGTAGTCATGGCAGAGTCCCTGGCGGAGGCCATTGCACAAATGGCGGGCGTTCCGTTCACGCCGGAGGCTGACCCGGCCGGGGTAGCGACGGCTGCCCCAGAGCCCGGTTCGGTCGGCCCGTGGCCGACGGCCGCGCTCGCACTCCTGGAGCGCGCCGACGAGCGTGCGCGGGCCGGGGATTGGGCCGGCTATGGGATCGCCCTCGCTGAGCTGCGGGCGCTCCTCGAGCGGCTGGATATGAGGGGACGCTGACGCGTTGATCCCACTTTAGGGGTCTGGTAGCTTTTTGTGCTCTCCCGGCCACGCCTGCCGCCCGGCGTATCATCGGGATCCCCACCATTCGTATGAGAACGCATGGACATCCACGAGTACCAGGCGAAGGAACGCTTCGCGCTGGCCGGCATTCCGGTACCGCCCGGGAAGGTCGCCACGACCGCTGACGAAGCGGAGGCGATCGCCCAGGAGTACGGCCGGGCCGTCATGGTCAAGGCTCAGGTTCATTCCGGAGGCCGCGGCAAGGCCGGGGGCGTGAAATACTGCAACGACGCCTCCGAAGCCCGCGAGCACGCGTCCAACATCCTTGGGATGGACATCAAGGGTCTCACGGTCGAGCAGGTGCTCGTGACGCCCGCCGAGGACATCGAGACCGAGGCGTATGTCGGAGTCCTGATCGACCGGAAGAACCAGGCTGCCACCTTCATGGTGTCACCGGACGGCGGGATGGACATCGAGGAGGTGGCGGCATCGACCCCGGACCGCATACGGAAGCTGTCGGTCGACCCGCGCTATGGGCTCCTTCCGCACCAGGCGTTCTGGCTCGCGAACTTCCTGTACGACGACCCGGCGCTGATCAAGCAGGCCAGCAAGGTCGTCGCTCAGCTATACGAGGCCTTCGTGAATTCGGGTGCCTCCATGACGGAGATCAACCCGCTGATCACGACGCCCGACGGCGCGGTGAAGGCCATCGATGCCAAGATGACCATTGACGGCAACGAGCTATTCCGTCGCCCCGAAGTCGCGGAGATGCGGGATCTCTCCGCTGAGCCCAAATCTGAGACCAAGGCTCGTGAGGCGGGTCTCTCCTACGTGAAGCTCGACGGGAATGTCGGGTGCTGCGTGAACGGTGCCGGACTGGCGATGGCCACGATGGATCTCGTGAAGTACTACGGTGGCGAGCCGGCGAACTTCCTCGACATTGGGGGCTCGTCCAACCCCGACAAGGTCGTCTCCGCCCTCGAGATCATCACCTCCGACCCCAATGTGAAGGTGATCCTCTTCAACATCTTCGGCGGAATTACCCGGTGCGACGACGTCGCGAACGGGATCGTCGAAGCGACCAAGCGCATCGACATCAAGCCTCCCATCGTGATCCGACTGACCGGCACGAACGAGGAACTGGGTGTCCAGATTCTCGAAGAAGCGGGCTTCTCGGCCTACACGTCGATGGATGACGTCGTGGAGCAGGCCGTCGAACTGGCGAAGGGATAGACCGACATGGCCATTTTCATCGACAATGACACCCGCCTCGTAGTTCAGGGCATCACTGGCCGGGACGGTTCGTTCCATACCAGCCAGATGATGGAGTACGGCACGCAGGTCGTCGCGGGGGTCACACCCGGTAAGGGTGGACAGACCTTCGAAGGTCCGGACGGAGCGAGCGTTCCGATCTTCAACGCGATGGACGAGGCGGTGGCCGAGACCGGAGCGAACACATCGGTCGTGTACGTGCCGCCGGCGTTCGCAGCGAATGCCATTCTCGAGGCCGCGGACTCCGGGGTCTCGCTGGTCGTCGCGATCACCGAGGGAGTTCCCGTGCTCGACATGGCTCGCGCCCATGCCTTCGCCCGGGACAAGGGAGTGCGCATCCTCGGGCCGAACTGCCCGGGGTTGATCTCACCTGGAAAGTCCAAGGTGGGAATCCTTCCGGCTCAGATCGTGGCCGAGGGTCCGATCGGTGTCGTTTCCCGATCCGGTACGCTGACGTACGAAGCGGTCTTCCAGCTCACCAACGTGGGACTGGGTCAGACGACGTGCGTGGGCATCGGCGGAGACCCACTCATCGGGACGAACTTCATCGATTGCCTCGCGGCCTTCGAAGCTGATGCCGAGACGTCCGCCGTGGTGATGATCGGTGAGATCGGCGGTACGGACGAGCAGGAGGCTGCCGCCTTCGTGAAGGCGAATATGTCCAAGCCGGTCGTCGGATTCATCGCGGGTCAGACGGCGCCTCCGGGGCGTCAGATGGGGCACGCAGGCGCGATCATCAGTGGCTCGGCCGGCACGGCTGAGGAGAAGATGAAGGCGTTCGAAGACAACGGCATCGCCGTGGCGCAGCGTCCTGCGGACATCGTGGGCCTGATCCAGGACGCGCTCGCGTAAGCGGGCGCGCGACCTCACCTCACAGCCTGCGTCATCGGCGCTGGCGAGCGAGGCTGTACAGGATGGAAGGAAGACAGAGCAGTAACCTTCGCGTCGAGCACGCGTTCGAGGCGGTTCAGTATCGGGTCTATCCCGAAACTCCGTTGACCGAGGTCATCGACCTCATGGTTCGGCGTGCGGCGCATGCCATTCCGGTTGTCGGAGAGCAGTATGAAGTCCTGGGCATCATCACCACGGGAGACGCGCTCAAGCGCGTGCTTCGCGAGGGCCCGGGCGAGGACGACGAGGGGCGTGAGAACCGGGACGTTCAGACTGCCCGGGACATCATGACTCGCGCCGTCCTGTGCGTGTCGGAGACGCAACCGCTGATGGATGCAGCGCGCATGATGATGAATCGAGACGTAGAGCAGCTGCCCGTCGTCCGAGACGGAGAGCTGATTGGACTGATCACACGCGACGCGGTTCTCAGTGCTTTGCACGGAAATCGCGACGATCAAGACGAACGAGAAGAAGACTGATGAGCCTCACACTAGCGATCATCAAGCCCGACGCTGTCGGCTCGGGCAAGGCAGGGAAGGTCCTCGCGCACCTCGAGGGGGCAGGGTTCACGGTACGGGCGATGCGACTCGCGCGCCTGAACAGGGCTCAGGCGGGGGCGTTTTACGCCGTCCATGAAGGGCGGCCGTTCTACGACGAGCTGGTCGACTTCATGATGTCGGGCCCCGTGATCCCGATGGTCCTGGAGGCTGACGATGCGGTGGCCAAGCTTCGCGAGACGATCGGGGCAACGGACCCGGCGGAAGCGGCCGAAGGGACCGTCCGCAAGCTCTACGCCGAGTCGAAGGGCCGAAACGCCATTCACGCTTCGGATTCAGACGAAAACGCCGCGATCGAGATCGGCTTCTTCTTCTCGAGTCACGAGCGCCTGGGCCTCTGAGGCCTCGCGTCTGCCGGCAACCCGGACAGGCGCAAAATATCTAGACTTTCGAACGGTTGTTACTAGCTTTTACGACTATGCTCAGAGTTGATCTCGGGCAACTTGCGCGGGAAGGCTCCGTTGTCGTCGAAGGCAGTCTGCCGGGCGATGACGAGCTCTGGAAGGACACAGGTTTCTCCTTTGTCGGAAACCTCGACGTGCGCTTGCGCGCGACGTACGCCGGCACGGGAGAGGTCGTTGTTCGTGGTGATTCCAGCGGAATGGTGCGCCAGGAGTGTCGGCGCTGTCTCGATCCGGTCGAGACACCCTTCCAACGGGATCTCACGATGGTGTTCGTCTCGGACCCGACGGGTGATGAGGACGATGGCGGCGTGTACGCCTTCGAGCCTGAGGGGTCAGAGCTCGATCTGAGCGAAGCAGTACGCGAGGAGATGATCCTCGCCATAAATCCATATGTGGTATGTGATCCGGAGTGCCGGGGCATCTGTCCGAAGTGCGGCGCAAACCTCAACGAGGGGACGTGTGACTGCACGGAGGACGAGGTCGATCCCAGGTGGGAGGCACTTCGGGACCTGAAGAGCGAGTAGAACAATGGCCGTACCCAAGAAGCGCACGTCGAAGCAGCGGAAGCGGAAGCGCCGCACGCATTTCAAGGCGGAAGGTGTCACTGTGCACTCCTGCCCGAAGTGCGGGGATACCAAGCAGCCCCATCGTGTCTGTCCGACATGCGGGCATTATAAGGGCGAGCCTGTCCTCGACGTCGACGTAGACTGAGTGGCCCGTAATTCGGGCTTCGGTTCACTGAACCGGAGCTCCGCCGGGTACACCATTACGACAGGAGGGCCTGCGTGCGCATAGCGCTGGACGCCATGGGGACCGACACTGCGCCGGCTGCCGAGGTTGCCGGTGCGATCGAGGCCCTGCAGCACGCAGCGAGCGACGACGTCGAGATCATTCTCGTCGGTGACGAGGCCCTGATTCGCGCAGAACTCGAACGGCATGACGATGTGCCCGCCGGCATCCGGGTCCACCACGCCCCCGACCGAGTCACGGCAGAAGACGCGCCGGCATCGGTGCTCCGGCGCAAGCCGGATTCCTCGATCGTGGTCGGACTTCGACTGCACAAGGAAGGAGACGCGGACGCCTTCGTGAGCGCCGGGTCCACCGGTGCGGTGATGGCCTCCTCTCTCTTCACGCTGCGCCCGCTCCCCGGTGTGGACCGCCCTCCCGTCGGGACGCTGCTCCCTACGGCCGGCGCACCGTGCCTGTTGCTCGACGCCGGGGCGAACATTGGGTGTAAACCGGGGCATCTCGTCCAGTTCGCACATCTCGGTAGCACGTACATGAAGGACGCCATGGGGCGTGAGAATCCCCGTGTCGGCCTTCTCAACATCGGTGAGGAGCCCGGAAAGGGAGACGAACTGACCATCGAGACGTACGGCCTGCTGGAGAACGACGACGGTCTGAACTTCATCGGTAACATCGAAGGTCGAGATATCGTGCGCGGTGAGTGCGACGTGATCGTCTGCGACGGTTTTGTCGGCAACATCCTGCTCAAGTTCTACGAGTCGGTGGCCGGGCACATCCTCGACCTTCTGAAGACGGAGCTCGACTCCGCGGCAGACTCGAACCTCGATCTCGGTCACGTCTTTCGTGTTCTGGATTACGCCGAGTATGGTGGAGCACCGCTCCTGGGCCTGGGTGGCGTATCGATCATCTGCCACGGGGGCTCTCCGCCGAAGGCCATCCACAACGCCCTGATCGTGGCCGGGAGAGCAGTGCGCTCGGGCCTCGTGCAGCACAGCGCCGATGAGTTCCAGTCATGAAGACCCCGACGCCGATCGCAGAAATCGCCGGCACCGGTCGATTTCTTCCCGACAACATCGTCACCAATGACGACCTTGCGCAGACGATGGAGACGTCGGACGAATGGATCCGCACGCGTACAGGGATCAGTGAACGCCGGATCGCTCCCGACGACATGTTCGCGGCGCACCTCGGGGCGGAGGCCGCTCGCAGGGCGATGGACGAGGCCGGCGTAGAGCCGGGAGAGGTGGACATCCTCATCGTGTCGACGGCGACGCCGGACCGCTGGCTCCCGTCGACGGCCTGTGACATCCAGGCCATACTGGGATGCGACAATGCCGTGGCCTTCGACGTCATGGCGGCGTGCACGGGCCACATCTACGGCTTGAGCATGGCGGAGGGCTACATCGCCGCCGGGCGGGCCGAAGTGGCGCTCGTGGTCGCAGCAGAGAAGATGAGCGCAATCATCGACTGGACCGACCGGACCACGGCTGTCCTGTTCGGGGACGGAGGTGGTGCGGCCGTACTTCGCCCTTCGAACGGCTCAGGGCGCGGCATCCTCTCATCCCATCTGCAGTCCGACGGAAAGCTCGCGGAGCTGTTGTATCGCCCTGGCGGTGGCGCCATCGAGCCGATCAGCCAGAGCATGCTCGACGAAGGACGGCACCTCCTTCGCATGCAGGGACGGGAGATCTTCAAGAATGCGGTACGTTCGATGGCCGAGGCGTGTGATATCGCGCTGAACAAGGCGGGACTCACGTCCGGTGACATCGACCTCCTGGTGCCTCATCAGGCGAACATTCGCATCATCGAGGCGACGGCGAAGTACGCCGGCTTGCCGATGGACAAGGTCTTCGTCAACGTCGACAAGTACGGGAATATGAGCTCCGCCACCGTCCCGATCGCGTTCGACGAAGCCCGGGAACAGGGCCGGATCTCAGAGGGCTCCAACGTGTTGACCGTCGCGTTCGGCGCCGGCCTCACGTGGGGCGCGATGACCATTCGCATGTAACCGCGGCTCCGACGCCATGACGCTCGCACTCATCTTCCCCGGGCAGGGTTCCCAGTACGTCGGCATGGCGGGCGCCCTGGCGGATCAGGAACCCGCTGCCGCGGACGTGCTGGCACGGGCGGACCACACGCTCGGCTTCTCCCTGTCGGGTCTCATGCGCGACGGTCCCGGTGATGAGCTGACCGCCACCAGAAACGCCCAACCGGCCCTGCTCACGCACTCCGTGGCGGCCCTCCGGGTACTCGGTGACAGGGCGGGGGCGCCCGCATTCGCTGCAGGACATTCTCTGGGCGAATTCAGCGCACACGTCGCGGCTGAGACCCTGAGCTTCGAGGACGCGCTGCGAGCCGTGCGGCTGCGCGGGGAGCTGATGTTCGACGCCGGCCAGGCGCGCCCCGGGACGATGGCGGCACTCCTCGGCCTTGACGATTCGGCGGTCCGAGAGGTCTGCGGTCGAGTCACGGCCGGGATCTGCGTACCCGCCAACTTCAATTCCGCCGGACAGGTCGTGATCAGCGGAGACGTCGCCGGCGTGGAGGAAGCCATGGTGCTGGCCAAGGAGGCCGGGGCAAAGCGGGCCGTGCAGCTCAACGTGTCGGGGGCATTCCACTCTCCCCTCATGGAGCCAGCCGCAGACGGGCTCCGTGCCTTTCTGGAAGAGATCGAGTTCGCGGATCCGGCCTTCCCGGTGATCTCCAACGCCACGGCGACCCCTGTCTCCACCGGAGCCGACGCCCGCGAGCTCCTGGTGCGACAGCTCACTTCACCGGTCCGATGGTCGGAATCGGTCGGCGTGATGACCGCCTCGGGCGTCGACCGCTTCCTGGAGGTCGGCGCCGGGAACGTGCTCAGCACCTTGAACCGCAGGAACGCGAAGGGTCTGCTCAGCACCCCGCTGGGTGAGCCAGATGACTTCAACGCCCTGGAGGGCTGACGATGGGTACGCGCGAACTCGAGGGATCCGTGGCGATCGTGACGGGCGGTTCGCGTGGCATCGGCCGCGGGATCGCTGCCGCACTGGCGGATGCGGGCGCGCACGTCGCGGTCGTCGGTCGGAATGGTGATTCAGCGTCTGCCGCGGCGGGGCAGCTGCCCGGGGAGGGGCATGCTGGCTTCGCGTGCGACGTCGCCGACCCGGGTCAGGTCAACGAGACCCTCAACTTGATCGAGGAAACACTGGGCCCGGTCGCGGTTCTGGTGAACAACGCCGGAATCACACGCGACAACATCCTGTTGCGAATGAAAGATGAGGACTTCGATGAGGTGATTGCAGCTAACCTCAAGGGGGCCTTTAATTTCACGCGAGCCGTCACTCGCGGGATGATGAAGCGTCGTTCGGGTGCGATCCTCAACATCACGTCGGTGGTGGGGCTGACGGGCAATGCCGGACAGGCGAACTACGCGGCGTCGAAGGCCGGTCTCGTCGGACTCACCAAGAGCGTGGCCAAGGAATTGGCCTCTCGCGGGGTCCGTTGTAACGCGATCGCGCCCGGCTTCATTCGGACGGACATGACCGACGAACTGACCGAAGCGCAGGTCGAGGGATTACTCCAGCAGATCCCGCTCGGCACCCTGGGGGAAGTCGAACAGATTGCCGGGGTTGCACGGTTTCTCGTTGGGCCTGGGGCAAGCTACATTACCGGCCAGATTCTGGCGGTCGACGGTGGGATGGTCATGTGATCCTGCACGGCACCGCCGTTTTCATGACACACGTTCACATCGCATTCCACTTCCACGGAGAGGTACCATGAGCGAGGCCACCGACGCGCGGGTCCGCGAGATCATCATCAACGAGCTCGGCGTCGAAGCCGAGAAGGTTACGGACGAAGCATCGTTCGTAGAGGACCTCGGCGCGGACTCCCTCGACACGGTTGAGCTCGTCATGGCGTTCGAGGAAGAGTTCGGGATCGATATTCCCGACGAAGATGCCGAGCAGATGCGGACCGTCGGTGACGCGATCAAGTACCTGAACGAAAACGCCGCCGGCTGACTGCGCAGGACTTCGTCCTGGTCAACCAACTCAGCAGTACGGATCTAACATGAGTAACGACGCTCCCAAGCGCGTCGTGATCACCGGCATGGGCCTGGTGTCCCCGGTGGGCAACGATGTCCAGTCCACGTGGGATAACCTGCTCGCCGGCGTCAGCGGCGGCGGCCCGATTACCCACTTCGATGCGACCGAGGAGTTCGCGTGTCGGATCGGGTGCGAGGTGAAAGGATTCGACCCGCTCGACTATCTGGACAAGCGTGAGGTCAAGCGGCACGACCGCGTCTCCCAGTTCGCGGTGGCGGCCGCTGCCCAGGCGCTCGCACAGGCCGGCCTAGAGGGCGTCCCCGATGGGGGTGACCCCGAGCGCTTCGGGGTGATCTTCGGAAGCGGCATCGGTGGCATCGGAACGTTCGAGGAGCAACACCGGAGGCTCATCGAGAAAGGCCCGAACCGGGTCAGCCCGTTCTTCATTCCGATGTTCATCCCGGACATCTCAGCAGGACTCATCTCGATTCGATGGGGCTTGCGGGGCCCTAACTACGCCACGGTGTCGGCGTGTGCATCCTCCGCCCACGCCATCGGCGACGCCATGCGCCACATACGTCACGGTGACGCAGACGTCATGGTCGCAGGTGGCGCCGAGGCAACGATCACCCCGATGACGTATGCGGGCTTCAGCTCGATGAAGGCGTTGTCGACCCGTAACGACGACCCCGCGGGGGCCAGCCGCCCGTTCTCGGCGGATCGGGACGGCTTCGTGATGGGTGAGGGGGGTGGCGCCGTGATCCTCGAATCACTCGAGCACGCCGAGGCCCGGGGTGCGACCATCCTCGGTGAAGTGGTGGGATACGGACTGAGCGCCGACGCGTTTCACATTACGGCCCCGCCTCCGAGTGGGTATGGGGCTCAGCACGCGATGCGGATGGCCATGAAGTACGCGAAGGCCAGCGCGAGCGATGTCGACTACGTGAACGCGCACGGAACCTCGACGATGGCGGACGCGATCGAAACAGAAGCCATCAAGCAGGTTTTGGGGGACCGCGCCCGCGAGATCGTCGTCGGATCGACAAAGTCGATGACAGGGCACCTCCTCGGCGCCGCTGGGGCCCTCGAGGCGATCGTGTCACTCATGGTGTGCCGAACCGGCAAGATCCCCCCGACGATCAACTTCTCCACCGCGGACCCCGATTGCGATCTCGAGTACGCACACGGTGGGATGATCGAGCGCGAGGTGGGGCTGGCTCTCACCAACTCGTTCGGATTCGGGGGACACAACGTCTGTCTGGCGCTGAGGGGCTGGGCCTGAGTACACCGTTTCGGGTCGGCCTGGGGTACGACTCCCACCGCTTCGATGCGGAGCGGCCTCTGATTCTCGGAGGGGTTCACGTCCCGGATCATGCCGGACTCGCCGGTCACTCCGACGGGGACGCGGTCGCGCATGCCGTGATCGATGCGATCCTCGGCGCGGCGGCCCTCGGGAATGTTGGGAGTCATTTCCCTCCCAGTGACGAGGCATGGAAAGGTGCCGACTCGATTGAGCTTCTCCGCGCCGCGGTTGCTGTCCTGCACGGCTCGGATCGTGGTGTCGTCAACGTGGACGTGAGCGTGGTCTGCGAGACCCCCAAGATCGGACCACACGCCGATGCAATGCGGGCGCGACTCGCTGAAGCGATGCAGATTCCCATCGAACGCGTCTCCATCAAGGGAAAGACCAACGAGCGCATGGGCTGGATCGGGGCAGGCGAAGGGCTCGCGGTACACGCCGTCGCCCTCGTCGCCGAGCGGTAGTCTCGCGGCCGAGCTGCGAGCGCATCGTGTGGCGTCTCCTGACGCCACGGTGAGGGTGTGTCCGTGCGGATGGGGCGTCGGCTTCGGTGCCGGTCAGAGGGCCGGAGTGTGAGCGATTTCGTGTCGTGGATGGACCGCCTTCCCAACGCAGTGCTGTATTTCGTGCTGAGCGTAGGCGCCGGGCTCGAGAATCTCGTTCCGGCAATTCCCGCCGACACGTTCGTCGCCCTCGGTGGGCTGCTCGCCGGGGCGGGCGATCTGACGGCGATGTGGATCTTCCTCGGGACGTGGGCCTGTAACGTAGCCGGCGCACTCTTTGTCTACCGGATGAGCCACACGCACGGTGCTGCCTTCTTCGAGCGTGGTCTGGGCCGCTACCTCCTCAAGCCGCATCAGATGCGGCGCATGGAGGGTTTCTATCACCGCTGGGGTACTCCGGCGATCTTCCTGTCGCGCTTTCTTCCGGGTGTCAGAGCGATCGTGCCGGTCTTCGCGGGAGCGACGCACCAACCGTGGTCACGCGTGCTCCTGCCCATCACCGTGGCCTCAGCCCTGTGGTACGGCGGCCTCGTCCGTCTCGGGCTGCTGGCGGGGGAGAACCTCGCTCGCCTGGAGGCCATGCTGTCCGGGTTGAATCGTGGCCTAGCGCTCGCCGCCGCGTTGGTGGGGCTTCTCATCGGGCTCTGGTGGTTCAGGACCCGTCATCCAGGGGAGGCGGAGTGAAGGCCGTGATGCCCGAGGGGCCGGCGGCGTTTCGCTTCGAGCAGTTCCACGACTATCTGACCTTCGAGCGGGGGTTGTCGGAACGGACCGTGGTCTCCTACGGGCGGGACCTCACCCGCTGGATGTCGTTTCTGGAAGATGCCGGCGTTCGGGATCCGGCCGCGATCGACGTTCGCGTGCTGCGCGAATGGGTGTTCGATCTCAAAGAGCACGGCCTTGCGCCGACTTCTATCCGACGGGCTCAGTCCGCCGTCCGGACGTACTTCGGCTTCTTGATGGCAGAAGGGGTTCTCGAGACGGACCCGACCGACCGACTCGATTCACCGCGGGTGGACCGAACCCTACCGGACTTCCTCTCTCGCGAAGAGATCGATCGCCTGCTGGAGTCCCCGGACCCGACTCACCACCTGTACTGGCGCGACCGAGCGATCCTCGAGTTTCTCTATGCCACGGGCGTGCGCGTCAGCGAGCTCGTCGACCTTCGCATAGCCTCGCTCAACCTCGATGAAGGGTTTGCGACGGTCTTTGGCAAGGGAGCCAAGGAGCGGCTCGTCCCTGTCGGAGGTCCGGCGCTACGAAATCTGGAGCGATACCTCCGAGAGGTCCGACCAGGCCTCGATACCGGGAAGGGCGCGGGCCACGTATTTCTGAATGCCCGCGGCACACCGATTCGCCGAGAGTCGATCTGGAGCCTGGTGAGGGTAGCGGCGAGACGGGCGGGGATTCATCGAAAGGTGTCCCCTCACACGCTTCGCCATACGTTCGCGACGCACCTCGTCGAAGGAGGCGCCGACCTCGCGGCGGTCCAGGAGCTACTCGGTCACGCGGACATCTCGACGACGCAGATCTACACGCACCTCGACCGCGCCTACCTGCGGGAGATCCACCGCAAGTACCACCCCCGCCAGTGAATCACCCGTGAGCGCCCGGCAGGCCCGTAGCTCAGTACCCGCCGGGCCCCTGGGTCGCGCCCGGGTTCGCGTCGACGGCACGGAACAGCTCGTTTTGCGAACCGGTGGTCTGAAGGAGGCGGATAGCCTCGGTCAGTACGGGGTCCCGGCGCGTTCGGACGTCCGCTTCTGCGGCGATGTCGTTCATGCGCTGAGCCGTTGCGAGTTCGGCACGCCACCGCAGGTAGCGCCGCACGTCTTCATCGTCGAGCAGCACCGTCTCGAGGCCCTCGGACTTCAAGGAGGAGACGAAGCCTTCGAATTCCTCGACCGTCACCCCGGGTCGCTCGTCGGCCTCTCGGCGCGCGGCAGCCGTCTGGAAGCCGAACTCTGCGATCCTGAGGCCAAGCGGGAACTGCGCCTCGTTCGACTCGCGGATGAAGTCGCGTTCCACGAACGTGAGCGTGTCGTCCTCGATCACGAGATCGGGGAAGATTCCGCCACCATCGATCAGCGAACGCCCCTGAGCCGTCTGCACCCGAGGAAGTGAGTCCAGAACCTCCGGCAGTGGCATGCCCTGACGGTCACGTGCACGCTGGAGCGAGCGGCCGAGCGGCGTGAGCCATGAACCCGTGGTGAACCGGAGACGCCGGCCGAAGGGCAAAGGCATCACCGTCTGGACCACGCCCTTTCCGAAGGTGCGCTCACCCAGTACGACCGCCCGGTCGTAGTCCTGCAGAGCCCCGGCCAGGATCTCGGCTCCGGATGCAGTGAACTCGTCGACGAGAATCACGATCGGGAGGTCGGGCACCTGTACCGGCCAGCGGTCTCCGTACGAATCCGTCTCCGGCTGATCCGCGGCCCCTCCGGGCACGCGCTGAACCGTGCTCGCGAGCGTAGACCCCGGCGCGAGGAACAGATCGGCGAGCATCAGCGACTCGTCGAGGAAACCACCCGGGTTCCGGCGGAGATCGATGATCAGACCGTTCGTCTTCTCCAGCTCCACGAGCGCCTCGTTCATCTCTCGGGCGGCGTTGCGCGCGACCCGATCCATGATGACGTATCCGATGTTGCTGTCGAGGACCCCCCACGTGACTGCCGGGACGTGGACTTCCTCGCGAGTGATCGTGTAGGGAATCGGGGTATCGTACCCGAGCCGCTTAATTCGAACCTCTACGTCCGTCCCAACCGGACCGCGGATGGAGTCGGCGGCCATGTCGGTGCCCCAGTCGGAGGCGTCGTGTTCGTCGACTCCGACGATCACATCTCCAACGGAAATGCCGTGCTCGCTCGCGGGAAACCCACGGAAGACGGCTGTCACGGTGATTTCGTCGTTGAGCAGGGTGATCTGAAGGCCGATCCCGGAGTAATTCCCGGTGGTGTCCTCCTCCCACGCCTCGGCCTCCTGAGGCGTGAACAGCTCCGCATACGGATCGTCCAGCGCATCGATCATCCCGTCGATCGCGGCTTCCCAGAGCGTAGAATCGGCGAACGCCTCCATATGCATTCGGGAGATCGCGTTCACAGCGCTGGCCAGAACGTCGACTTCGGGTGGCGAATCGGTCGTGCGACCGTCCATGGTCTGCGCGGAAAGCGCCGAGGCGCCAAGCGCCATGCATAGCGCCGCGGAGGCCGCAGAAGTCTTGATCATGCTCCCCGTCCGGGTCGTCGTATTGAAGTTCAGACTGTAACCCCCGCAGACGACGGCGTTCCTCGGACCGTCGACACACAGGAGCGTCACGCGATCGACATCGTGCACCTGCACCACCGAGAAACGAGGGGGTATCTTCGGAGGTGCGGAAACGCCCGCGTGCCAGCCACTCCACCGATACGCCCGAGCCCGCGATGAATCAAGTTCAGGAGCGCGCCCCGCTGAGGATCTCGCTCGAGCAGCTCAAGCCTTTGAAGGGCGACGTGCCTGGAAATCTCGCACGGGTGTGCGATCGGATGCGGTCCCACGCGGGCGAGGCGGATGTGATCGTCTTCCCGGAGGCCGTGCTCTCGGGCTACTTCCTGGAGGGAGGCGTCGCGGAAGCCGCACGCTCGATCGACGAATTGACCGCGGGGCTCGGGACCCCGGTCGACGGGGCCCCGGACGTGGTCATCGGATTCTACGAGCGCTGGAAGCGCCGGCTTTACAACAGCGTTGCGTATGTGGAACCGGGGGTCAGCGGGTATACAGCGCGGCACGTGCACCGGAAGCTGTTCCTCCCGACGTACGGTGTCTTCGACGAGGCACGGTTCGTGGAGCCCGGCACGGATGTTCGCGCCTTCGACACGCGCTTCGGGCGGCTCGGGATGCTCATCTGCGAGGACGCGTGGCACTCGACCCCGGGCACGATCCTCGCGCTCGACGGTGCGGAGGTCGTCTTCATCGTCTCGGCCTCTCCCGCACGCGATTTCAAGCCGTCGGCGGCCGGTCGTCCGCAGAACCTGGCGGACTGGGATCGAATCGCCCCACAGCTCGCGGTCGAGCACGGCGTGTTCTGTGTCGTCTCACAGCTGGTGGGGTCGGAGGGTGGAAAGTTGTTCCCGGGCGGCTCCGCCGCGTTCGGACCCGATGGCAGCGAGCTCGCTAGGGGGCCATTGTTCGACGAGGCCAGCACGCCGGTGAGGCTCGATCCGCGCGCGATCGACCGGGTGCGCGCCGCGACTCCGCTCCTGTCCGACCTGGAGCAGATGCTGCCCCACCTGCAGCGCTCGCTGGATCGTGCGTCGGGACAGCAGGGACTCGAGGACGATCCGGAGACCGACGACGTCCTGTCGAGCGCCGTTCTCGGGGGGGGCGGTTCGGTCCCGGCCGCCGCGCCCGAGATGCTGGACGAGGCTCTCCTGGACATTGATGTCGAACTGGTGGAGCGCACGCTCGTCGAGTTCATCCGCGAAGAGGTGCAGCGGAGACGTGGCTTCGAGCGCGTGGTGGTCGGCGTCTCGGGTGGCGTCGACTCGGCGGTCTCGCTGGCCCTGGCGTGCCGAGCACTGGGGCCGGAGAACGTGTACGGTTTCCGGTTGCCCTACCGCACCTCGAGTCAGGACAGTCTCGACCACGCTCAGCTCGCGCTGGACGCAACCGGGGCTCATGGCCGCACGATCGACATTTCAGATCCGATCGATCGATACGTGGAGGAGTACGAGCCCGAGATCTCACCGCTGCGCAAGGGTAACCTCATGGCCCGGCTTCGCGCGGTGATCCTCTTCGATCAGTCGGCGGGGCTCCACGCACTCCCGCTCGGCACCGGGAACAAGAGTGAACGACTCCTGGGCTATTTCACATGGCACGCCGACGATTCTCCTCCAATCAACCCCATCGGGGACCTCTTCAAGACCCAGGTCTGGGCGCTCGCGCGACACCTCGGCGTGCCGTCCGAGATCATCGACAAGCCGGCCACTGCGGATCTGGTGAAGGGTGTCAACGATGAAGATGAACTCGGGATCTCATATCACGACGCGGACCCGATCCTCTTCTGGCTGACGCGCGGGTATCAGGTTGCCGATCTCGAGCGTTTCGGCTTCACCCCAACCGCCATCGAGACGGTTCGGCGCCGATTGGAATCGACCCACTGGAAGCGCGAGCTGCCGACGGTGGCCGTCCTCTCTTCGAGTGCGATCGGAGAGTTCTACCTGCGTCCCGTCGACTACTAGCCTGGCGTCACCCGGCGCCTCATCTGCTCCAGGAAGGGCAGAGGGGTCAATTCACCGTCGATGATGGCGGCGAGTTCCTCCTCGCGGCGCCAATGGGCCTCCAGCTCGGCCAACTCGAGCTCGAGGAGGTGCTGCTCCGTCGCTTCATTGGCTGCGATCTCGAGTGCGATCCCGCCGGTGCGCTGCAGATCACCCAGGCGCTTTCCGTCCCGCACCACGATGCGGGTGAGGTCCTGGGGCGATCCGGCCTCCTGAATCAGCCGTGTCGCCTTGAAGACTCGCTGCTCCGACGCCCCGGCATAGTGGTGGTACGCCAGGACACGCCGCAGTGTCCGGTCGGCTTCGTCTCCCGTAAGGTGCAAGCCTGCGTCACGATACAGACCGCACCGCGGGCATCGGGAAACCAGCTCCACCTGTCCGCTGTCGCGCGAGGGAAACAGACCGAGGGAATTCCGGTCCCGAAACGCGATAGAACGGAAGTCGTAGTCGCAGTTGGCGCACCGCTGCCGACCGCGCCACGCGGAACCGCCGAACCGGAGCCAGCGGGCACCGTCCCGCAAGGTATCGCCCCCGTGCCCCATGATGAGCCAGACGCCCAACATCGAGATGCCGCCAGCCGCCCATCCCCCGGCCACGACTGCACCCGCAGCGACCGTCCCGGCGACACCGAGCTTGTCCCAGTTCTTCTTGCGGCTCGCGAGCTCCCTCCCGTAGCGCCACCACGCCTCCTCGGTCAACTTCGCTCGTCCGACCCGGACGATCTCGAGGGGGCCGGCCCGCATGAGTGAAATGTTGTCCGTCTGCGACAGGAGACGGGCGCGGTCCACGGCGAGCTTTTCCAGCTCCTCCAGCGCCTCCCAGCGATCCTCGATGGGCATCAGCGACCAGCGTCGACACGTCCGGCAGATGACCCAGAGGCGGCCTCGCGCGGGATCGAATGCCAGACGATTCCCCCGGGCGGCGTGTTCCAGCTCGTCGTTCGCCTCGAACGGCGTGGAACACACGAGGCAGCTGGTGAACACGGGTCGAAAACTCCTCTGATGCGATGTGAGCGCATCTCCTCGGACACGACTGCGAGCATCTACACGAAAGGGTACGCGGCCGGTCCCCGATTTCGTCAACCGCGGGTAGATTCCCGGCCATGCTCCTCGTGATCGACAACTACGACTCCTTCACCTTCAACCTCGTTCAGCACCTCGGGACGTTGGGTGCGGACCCGGTTGTGGTGCGCAACGACGAGTGCACGCTCGACGAGATTGAACGCATGTCTCCCTCTCGCATCGTGGTGTCTCCTGGTCCATGCACGCCTGGGGAGGCGGGAATCAGCATCGAGGTCTTTCAGCGATTCGGCCGGCGGGGCGTGCCGATGCTCGGCGTATGCCTCGGGCATCAGAGCCTCGGAGAGGCGTTCGGGGGCCGCACCGTGCGGGCGAGCCGCGCCATGCATGGGAAGACTGGGCCCGTCCGACACGACGGGAACGGGATCTTTCAGGGTATCCCGTCTCCCGTTCGCGTGGCCCGATATCATTCCCTCGTGACCGACTCCAAGGCTCTTCCAGACGACCTCGTGCCAGTAGCGTGGAGCACTGCAGCGGAGGACAGTGGGGAGGTCCAGGCGATGCGCCATGTCGAGCTCCCTTTGTGGGGGGTGCAGTTCCACCCGGAGTCACTCTTCAGCGACCACGGATCCACACTCCTTGAGAACTTCCTTCGGCCCTGATCCTTGGGTAGCTTGCAAAGCGTGAATCGTTCTTTTTCGCTCCGTCTTACCGGGCTGATCGTCGCCTGATGAGCGGCCAGGTCCTCGGCATCGTGCCCGCCCGGCTCGCGTCGACCCGGCTCCCCCAGAAACCTCTCTACCCGCTCCTCGGGAAACCGTTGATCGAGTGGGTCTGGCGGCGAGTCGAGACGATGACGGTTCTCGACCACGCGGTGGTCGCCACGGACTCCTCCGAAGTCGCGGACGTGTGTCGTGCCCTGGGCGCGCCCGTGGAGATGACCGCTCCGGGCCATCCCTCGGGAACGGACCGCGTCGCCGAAGTGGCGGACCTCCCCGAGTACCGAGACTTCGACTTCATCGCGAACGTGCAGGGTGATGAGCCCCTGCTGAAGGAAGCACACCTGCGAAGCGCCATCGATCTGGTGCGTAACGATGGCTGGCAGGTCGGTACGTGCGCGACCCCGCTGCTGACGGAAGAAGCCCGGAAAGATCCGTCGGTCGTGAAGGTGGCGAGAGCCGCATCCGGTCGGGCGCTGTACTTCTCCCGGGCGCAGATCCCATACGTCCGGGATGGGAAGCCTGCACCGGGCGACCTCGAGCGAGAGCCGTTCCTCCGCCACATCGGAATCTACGCGTACGAGCGCGCTGCCCTGCACGACTGGGTCGCCCTCGCACCGTCGCGCCTCGAGCAGCTCGAAATGCTCGAGCAACTTCGCCCTCTCGAGGCCGGACTCCGCATCGGAGTTTCCGTGGTCGGATCTGCCGACCCGGGCGTCGACACGCCCGCCGATGCCGTCCGCATGGAACAACAGTTGAGTCGACTCAGCCACCCCACACCTGTCTGACCCCATGATCGAAAAGAACGAGCGCCCCACCAAGTACATCTTCGTGACCGGCGGTGTGGTATCCTCCCTGGGAAAGGGAATCGCCGCCGCCTCGATCGGTCGGCTGCTCAAGGAACGCGGCCTGCGGGTCACGCTCCAGAAGTTCGATCCGTACATCAACGTCGATCCGGGCACACTCTCGCCGTATCAGCACGGTGAGGTGTTCGTGACCGACGACGGTGCCGAGACGGACCTCGATCTGGGTCACTACGAGCGGTTCATCGACGAATCGCTCTCTCAGGACAACAACATCACGACCGGACGGATCTACCAGACCGTCATCGAGAAGGAACGGCGGGGCGATTACCTGGGCTCGACCGTCCAGGTGATCCCGCATATCACCGATGAGATCAAGGGCGCGATCAGCCGCCTGGCGGCCGACAACGACGTCGTTATCACGGAGATCGGCGGTACGGTGGGTGATATCGAATCGCTTCCGTTCCTCGAGGCCATTCGACAGTTCCGGGTGGACGTGGGCCGTGAGCACGCCATCTTCGTGCACCTGACGCTGGTCCCATACCTTGCAGCTGCGGGTGAGCTCAAGACGAAGCCCACCCAGCACTCCGTGCGTGAGCTGATGGAGATCGGGATTCAGCCCCAGGTGCTCATCTGCCGCGCGGAGCAACCGCTCTCCAAGGAGATCAAGCGCAAGATCGCGCTCTTCACCAACGTGGAGACGGATGCTGTGCTCGAATCTCCGGACCTGTCGACGATCTACGAGGTACCCCTCGCGCTGAAGAGACAGCGCGCGGACGAAGTCGTCATGAAGCGCCTGGGCCTCTCGGATCTTCCGGATCCCGACCTGACCGCATGGACTGACATGGTCCGACGGGTACAGCATCCCGCTTCCGGGGACGCGCGGATCGCCGTGGTCGGGAAGTACACCGAGCTGGTGGACTCGTACAAGTCTGTCCAGGAGGCCCTGATCCACGGGGGCATCGCGAACGATGTGAAGGTCGACATCGACTGGGTCCTCTCCGAGACCTTCACGGGTGGAGAAGGGATCGATCGGCTTGCAGCCTACGACGGACTCCTGATCCCCGGCGGCTTCGGGCCCCGCGGCGTGGAAGGCATGCTTCAGGCGATCCGCTACGCCCGGGAACACGAGATGCCCTTCTTCGGCATCTGCCTCGGCCTGCAGTGCGCCGTCATAGAATACGCCCGGAATGTCTGCGGCCTGGAGGGGGCGCACTCCACGGAGTTCGATGCCGACTCGCCGCATCCGGTCATCGCGCTGCTGGACTCCCAGCTCCAGGTGACGAGCAAGGGCGGCACCATGCGCCTCGGTGCGTATCCGTGCGCCCTCAAGGAGGGGAGCCGCTCACGTGAGATCTATGGCGACGCGGAGATCTCCGAACGACATCGTCACCGGTTCGAGGTGAACAACGAGTACCGTGACGTGCTTTCGGCCGAGGGCCTGACGATCAGCGGCACCTCTCCGGACGGGGGGCTCGTCGAGATGGTCGAGATCACCAACCACCCATGGTTCGTTGCGGGGCAGTTCCACCCCGAGTTGAAGAGCCGGCCCACTCGGCCGCACCCGCTTTTTGCGTCGTTCATCGAGGCGGCGACGAGACATGCAGGCCAGGAACGATCGACACCGGTCGAGCAGCCGGTGGGCGTCTGACACGATGAGCCCCGGCCCCCGTCCGCTCGAGGCTCGGTGACATGTTCGATACGTTTACGCTCATCGCGGGGCCATGCACGCTCGAAGACGACGAGTTGAATCTGGGTATCGCGCACGCTCTCGCGCGGCTGTCCACGGAGCACGGCATGCCCGTGGTGTTCAAGGGCTCCTTCGACAAGGCGAACCGGTCGAGGATCGAATCCCCTCGCGGCCCGGGACTCGACGCCGGACTCCGGCTTCTTCAGACCGTGCGCGAAGAGACCGGCCTCCAGGTGCTCACCGACATCCACGAGCCGCACCAGGCAGCTCCGGCAGCCGAGGTCGTGGATGTGCTGCAGATACCAGCCTTCCTCTGTCGACAGACCGATCTTCTGGTCGCCGCCGGTGCGACGGGGCGCACGGTGAACGTGAAAAAGGGCCAGTGGATGGCGCCCGAAGAGATGGGCGCGGCCGTCCAGAAGGCACGGGACGCCGGTGCTGGCGGGGTGACCGTCACCGAACGGGGCACGATCCACGGATACGGTGACCTCGTTGTCGACATGCGCTCCTTCGCGCGCCTTCGGGCGGCCACGGGTGCGCCGGCCATCTTCGACGGCACTCATGCCGTTCAGCGCCCAGGTCTGGCCGCCGGGTCGAGTGGAGGAGACCCCGAACACATTCCGGCACTGGTGCGTGCCGCAGTCGCCGCCGGTTGTGACGGCCTCTTCCTCGAGACGCACCCCGAGCCCGCCCGCGCTCCTTCGGACGGGACAAACATGCTTCCACTCGAGCGCCTGCCGGACCTGATCCGGGACGTCCTGTCCATTCGGGCGGCCCTCGCCTCGCCGACCTCCTGACTCGCCCACGCCGTCCATGCAATCCACGTCCGACCCGATATCGCCCGAGCTCGCTCGCCGGATCCGCCTCGTCATCTTCGACGTGGACGGCGTGCTCACGGACGCGGGTGTGTACATCGGGGCCGTATCGACGGGTGAGTCCGTGGAGCTCAAGCGCTTCGATATCCAGGACGGTGTCGGTCTGAAGATGCTCGGCTGGGGCGGGCTCGACGTCGTCGTAGTGTCCGGGCGCGTTTCGGAAGCGACCTCGATTCGGATCGCCGAACTGGGCATCGAAGCGTGTTACCAGGAGCCGGACGCCCACAAGCTCAAAGTCGTCGAGAGGATCCTCGCCGAGCGCGGCATCGCGTGGGAGGAGGTCGCGATGATCGGTGACGACATCCCGGATCTGGCGGTCATGCGACGGGTCGGGCTCAAGGCCGCCGTTGCGAATGCTACGCCACCGATCGTGGCCATTGCGGACTGGCAGTCGAGCAAGCCGGGCGGGCATGGCGCGGCTCGCGAGTTCTGCGACGCACTCCTTCTGGCCCGTGGCGACCTCGACCGAATTGTCGAAAGGTACGTGGAAGAGCGGAGCGCGACGTGACGGACCGATCGGACGTCATCGCCGAGGGCCGGCGAGTCCTCGCCCTCGAAGCGCGGGCCATCGCAGCCCTCGAGGCGCGCCTTGGGGATGCGTTCGCGGAGGCGTGCACGGTGCTGGCCAACGCCAGCGGGCGCATCATCACCTGCGGCATCGGCAAGAGCGGGCACATCGCGCGAAAGGTCGCGGGCACCCTGACCTCGACGGGCACGCCGGCCACCTTTCTTCATCCGGTCGAAGCTCTGCATGGCGACCTCGGGATCGTCGGCGCGGACGACGTCGCGATTCTGATCTCGAAGTCGGGTCGGTCCGAAGAACTAGCCGGTCTGATTGGATACCTTGCCCGACTGCGCGTGCCGATCATCGCGCTGGTCGGCGCGTCGGAAAGTCAGCTGGCCGAGCATGCCACCGTCGTCCTGGACTGCTCGGTCGACGAGGAAGCGTGTCCGATGGATCTCGCACCGACGTCGTCGAGCACGGCTGCGCTCGCGATGGGTGACGCGCTGGCAGTAACGGTCCTGCAGCTCAAAGGCTTCACGCCGGAGGACTTCGCGCAGTTCCATCCCGCCGGCGCTCTGGGTCGTCGACTCACCGTACGGGTCAGGGACGTGATGGAGTCGGAAAGCTACCCGTCGCTCCACACCTCTGCGAAAATGAAGGATGCGATCGCACCCCTTGCTGAGATGCGAGGCACGGTGCCGATCGTGGACGACGAGGGGCGGCTGACGGGCGTTGTGACCGCCGGGGACCTCACACGCCTGATGGAGCGGGAGGATGCTTTCCTGGACCATGGTGTGCTCGACGTGATGACGCACGATCCGCGCACGGCCTCGGCCGATGAACTTGGGGCGGTCGCGGCGAGTAGGATGGAGGCGCACGGGGTCATGGCTTTGCCCGTCGTGACCGGTGACGGGCGCCTCGAAGGAATGGTACACCTGCACGATCTGATGAGAGCGGGAGCAGTCTGAGATGACGAACCAGGGACGCCGGCACGTGATACGCATGGCCGCGGTAGGGCTCGTGCTGGTGACGAACGGGGCCTGCTCGAGCGAGGTCAGCACGCCGGTCGCCAACGCGGACCTCCAGGCCATGGAGGCGGACTATGTGGCCTATGGCATGGTCAGTTTCGTCACCAACAGCGGGGTGCGCGAGGGCCGCGTCGAGGCCGACACGGCGTACGTGTACGAGCAATCGTCGACGGCGATGCTCCGGCAGATGTCGATCGTCTTCTACGACGATCTGGGCAACGAAAACGCGACGGTGACGGGCGCCTTCGGCGACTGGAACCGCGAGACGAACCGTATGGTCGCACGCGGCGATGTCATCCTTCTGATTCACGGCGACTCGAGCCGGATCGAGAGCGCCGAGATCTACTATGATCCAGGGCTCGAGCGGATCTGGAGCGACTCGCTGACGACCCGGATCATGAGCGACGGCAGCGTGACCAGTGGGACGGCGTTCGAATCGGACATGGCGTTCGAGAACATCACGATCGCCAACATGAGGGGTGGGGCGCGGCGCGTCTTCTAGACCCCGCTCCGTCACGCTCTCCACGCATGAGTCTGCCTCGCGCCGCCGCCGTCCTCGGGGTCGTCATGCTGTCCTGGGTGACGGTTCCGGCGTCACTGGATGCCCAGGAGGGGTGTGAGGCGATCGCACCGGGAAACGACCTGACGCGATCCCTGACCGTGGGAGGCATGCGGATCACGTACATCACCAACCCGCACTTCCTGTGCGCAGGTGGCGTCGAGATCTGGGCCGATTCCGCCGAGGCGTTCCCGGACCGGGGGTATTCCCACCTCATCGGCGACGTTCGTTACGTCGAAGGCCAGCGTGAACTCCGCGCTGACGACGCGCGCTATTTCACGAACGAGGGGCGTCTGCAGGCGGAAGGAAACCTGACGATCGTCGATGACGAGCAGGGGTCCTCGATCGAGAACGGGAATCTCGTATACCTGCTCCAGACCAACTTCCGCGATGTAGCGGAAATGACCGTGGTCACCGGAGCGGACGGCGTGCGTCCGGTCGCGATCCTGAGTCCACCTCGTCCCGTCCAGGACTCCACCGATACAGTGCCGGATTCGACCTCTGCTCTGGAGCGGGTGACCTCGGGTCAGCCCCCGACGCCAGAGATCGCGGTGCAGGAACCGGCAGATCCGGATGAGGAGACTGGCTCACCTCCCGAACCCAAGCCTTATCGCGTCGTGGGGGACCGGATCTTCCTTCTTGGGAACGGCTACTTCACGGCGTCGGGGGAGGTCGAGATCGAGCAGGATTCTCTGCTCGCCTACGCGGACTCGGCCGAGTACGACGCGGAAGGAACCGGACTGCTGCTCGATGGTGACGCGCGCGTGGTCAGCGACCAATACGATCTCGCGGGTCGTACGATCACGATGAGCGCGCCGGGTGCGCCAAGCCGTCGAATCCACGCCCGCCGAGCGGCCCGGCTTGAGGGCGATGGCCTCCTCCTGACCTCGGCTCAGATCTTCCTTTTCCTCGAGAACGACCAACTCGACCGGCTCGTGGCGACACCCATCGTGGGTCCGGCGGCGATTAACGCCGACTCCCTCGATCACGAACGACCGGAGGCCAACGTTCAGGACTTCGTGTTGACCGCGGATTCACTCGAGGTCACGGCACCCAACCAGACGGTCGAGCGGGTATTCGCCTCGGGCTCGGCGCGGAGCGTCTCGTCGGCTGGCGACTCCCTCACCGTCGAGCTCCTGCCGGAGGTGGCGCGCACGGATTGGCTCGAGGGCGACACGGTGATCGTGAACTTCGCTGAAGTGGGGCCGGCACCGTCCACGCTGGGAGGGACACGGGAAGACCGCCGACTCGAGGTCGACGACATCATCGCCATCGGCCGCGCTCGATCCCTGTACCGTCTTGCCTCGAGCGACTCCCTCGCTCGCCCCGGAATCGACCCACCCGCCGTCCACTACGTGGTCGGGAGCGAGATCCGCATTCAGATGGAGAATCGACAGGTTCAGGGTATGCAGGTCGCCGGGCAGACGCAGGGCGTTCATCTGGAGCCACTCCAGCGCCGCCCGCAGGCCGACACGACGCAGGTGGATACGAGCCTGGTCACGGACTCACTCGCGATCGTCGACACGGTGCGAGCCGCCGTCGACACCCTCGATCCTGCGGTCATCGCGACCCGCCCGGACTACCCCACGACGCCGAGGGAACTCGGTACGGCCGGGCGTGTCCGTCTCAGCAGGCCCTCTCCACCCTTACCGTCCCCTGATGCCCCCACGAGGGCCCGAACGGAGACTCAGCCATGGAATCGCCCATGGATCCGATGAACGAAGAAGCCATCGAGCCCGACGACGACGTGTCTCGCGAGGAGAACACCGCCGGTGACCTCCCGGCCGCCGAGCGCTTTGACACGGACGCCCCGGCCGCGCTCGCTACGAAGGTCGAGGGGAACAGCCGCCTGTGGGCGGAGGGTCTGACCAAGGTCTATCGTAACCGTCGCGTCGTTGACGACGTGAACATCGAAGTGAGCCAGGGTGAGATTGTGGGCCTGCTCGGACCGAACGGGGCGGGGAAGACCACGACGTTCTACATGATGGTGGGGTTGATCCCGCCGGCAGCAGGAACTGTGCACCTCGACGGGGAGGAGCTCACCCGGACTCCCATGTATCAGCGAGCGCGAAAGGGGGTCGGATACCTGGCACAGGAGCCCTCGATTTTCAGGAGGCTCTCGGTCGAAGACAACGTGATGGCGATCCTCGAGACCTTGGGGCTCCCGGGCTCAGAGGAGACGGCCCGCCTCGAAGAGCTGCTCGGCGAGCTCGGCCTGACGGGCCTCCGCAAGAGCAAGGCATACTCGCTGTCTGGTGGTGAGCGGCGGCGCCTCGAGATCACCCGTGCCCTCGTCCAGAGACCCAAATTCATGCTACTCGACGAGCCGTTCGCGGGCATCGACCCGATTGCGGTGCACGACATCCAGGAGATTGTTCGAGGCTTGAAGGATCGAGGTATCGGCGTCGTCATCTCGGACCACAACGTCGAACAAACGTTGGAGATCGTGGATCGTGCCTACATCATGTACGAGGGCAAGATCAGGGTAAGTGGCACGGTTTCTGAACTGGTGTGGAATGACGAGGTGGCCGAGATCTATCTCGGACCTGCTCTGACGGCCCGAATGAGGGACAGGTATCCGCGTCCGGGAGCCTGACGGGGGGTACTCGACGGTCGATCACCGCGCGCTCGGCAGCGTGGTTCACGGGGGTTCATGAGTTCGTTCAACGCCAAGCTCTACCAGAGCACACAGCTCCGGCAGGAGATGCGGATCAATCCGCGCCTGTATCAGGCGATGGAATTGCTCTACATGCCCCTGTTGGACCTGGAGATGCATCTGAAGGAGCAGCTGGCCGAGAACCCCTTCCTCGAGATGCAGGAGGCTGACGACCAGAAGGAGGTCGAGCTCAAGGAAGACACGATCGATGAACCGATGGGCGACGATCAGGTCGACTGGGAGGAGATTCTGCTCGACGGCTTCGACGTCGGTGGCCGCCGGGAGCAGTACGAGCATCGGGAGTTCTTTGAGCCGACCCCGGTTGAAGCGCAGGACCTGCACGACCATCTGCAGGGCCAGCTGACGCTCCTGTCGATCTCCGAGAGGGAGCTCCGCCTCGGAGAAGAGCTCATCGGAAACATCGATGACGACGGGATGCTCGCCTGCAGCCCCGAGGAGTGCGTGGTTGGCCTGAACGAGTGGCTCGATGAGGTGCGGCCCGGGGTGGTCGAGCGCGCGACGGACATCACCGACGAGGCGGAGCGGACCGCCGAGCTCGCGGAGATCGAGTTGACCTTCCGGCCCTACGACGCCGTCGAGGCCGAGCGGATGCTCACCGTCATCCACCACTTCGATCCACCGGGGGTCGGCGCACGCGACGTGCGGGAGTCCATTCTGATCCAGCTGCGACAGAGGGGTGAGGAAGAGTCCCTGGCATATCGGATCGTCGAGGAGCATTTCGACGCGCTCATCAATCGGCACATCACGGAGATCGCAAAGGCCATCGGGGTCAAGCCGATCGAGGTTCAGGACGCAGCCGACTCCATCAGCCACCTCGACCCGAAGCCGGGTCTCAAGTACTCGATAGCTCCTGAGGAGTACGTTATTCCCGATCTCATCGTCGAGCTCATCGACGGTGAGTACTTGGTGTTCGCCAACGACACCAGCCTGCCGCGGCTTCGGATCTCCCAGTCATATCGGGACGTAGCGAAAGACACGCGGGCGTTCACGGGTGAGAACAAGGAGTTCATCGCCAGCAAGCTCAATTCGGCGAACTGGATGATTCAGGCGATCGAGCAGCGCCGTCAGACGATGCTGAAGGTGATGCACTTCATCGTGGACCGTCAGCGAGAGTTTTTCGAGCGCGGGGTGCAGTACCTCAAGCCCCTGACGCTCCGGGAAGTCGCGGACCACATCGAAATGCACGAATCGACCGTGTCCCGCGTCACCAACAAGAAGTTCGTGCAGACCCCGCGGGGCGTGTATTCCCTGAAGTACTTCTTCTCCAGCGGTCTATCGACGACGAGCGGAGAGGACATCTCGGCCCGCGGTGTCCGGGACAAGATCAAGATCATGGTCTCGGATGAAGACCCCAAGAAGCCGCTCACCGACCAGGCCATCGTGACGCTGCTTCAATCCGAGGGCGTGAAGATCGCGCGGCGGACGGTGGCGAAATACCGGGACCAGCTCGGTATTCTCCCCGCCCGGATGCGAAAGCGGGTCTGAGGCATGGAGCAAGGGCTCTGATGCGCCGCGACTTCACCGTCGTCATTCCGGCGTACGATGAGGCGCCCGTCGTCCCGGATCTCGTTCGGGAGCTGAAGGCGTCCTTCGACCGGCACCAACTGGATGGCGAAGTCCTGCTCATCGATGACGGCTCGACGGATGGCACGGCTCAGCTCGCCGAAAAGGAGGCCGCCGGATGGGATCGATTCCGGGTGATCCGGCACAAAATGAATCGCGGAAAGACCGAGGCGATGCTGACGGCGGCCGAGGCCGCCTCGGAGCCGCTGCTCGTCCTCTTCGACGCTGACCTGCAGCACACGCCCGACGAGATTCCGCGCTTCCTGGAGCGTCTCGACGAGGGGTGGGACATCGTTACGGGTCGAAAAGTGGGCTCGTACGACAAGAAGGCGGTGTCGTCTGTCTACAACCGGATGTCCCGACGGATCTTCGACGTCCCCGTCTCCGACCTGAATTCCATGAAGGCGTTTCGCGCGGATGTCCTCGAGGGGCTCTCGCTGCGACACGACTGGCATCGGTTCTTCGTAGTCCTTGCGCATGCACGCGGTGCCAGCGTCACCGAGATCGATGTCGAGCTACATCCGCGCAGGGCGGGTGAGGCCAAGTACGGAGGGTCGGTACGCATCCTCATCGGCCTCCTCGACCTCGTGTCGGTCTGGTTTCTGCTGCTCTTCTCGAGGAAGCCACTCCTCCTCTTTGGTGGCACCGGCCTCGCGTTGGCTGCGCTCGGACTGCTTGTCACGATCATCACCGTGTACCTGCGCTTCGCGCACCCCATGCTGGGATTCGAGCCGTACATCCCACCCATGGGATATCGTCCGCTTCTGTACCTGGTGATGCTACTCGAGACTCTGGGGTTCCTGCTCTTCGGCTTCGGGCTTGTGTCGGAGCAGGTAGCCCAGGTGCGTGACGAGCTCGACGCAGCACGCAAGAAAGGCGGCTGATCCTGGCTGCCAAGCGGGTACTCCTGGTGATCGGGACCCGGCCCGAAGTCATCAAGATGGCTCCGGTGTTTCGCGCCCTGCGGTCACGTCATCCGGATTTGGACGCGCGCGTCGCCTTCACGGGCCAGCACACGACCCTCGTGGACAGCGTCATGGGTGCGTTCGAGCTGGTACCCGATTTCGATCTTGCGATCATGAAGTCGGATCAAACCCTGTACGACGTGCTCACCGCAGCCTCGCAGGGCCTCGCAGGGGTCATTCGCGAGTTCCGGCCCCACATGCTGCTCGCGCAGGGAGACACGGCGACCGTCTTCGCTGCCGCCCTCGCGGGCTTCATCGAGCGCGTCCCGGTGGGCCACGTTGAAGCAGGGCTCCGTAGCGGAGACAAGGCGGCCCCGTGGCCTGAAGAGATCTTTCGCCGCATGACCGACGTGATCGCGGATCACTACTTCGCGCCGACCCCGCGCGCCCGCGACCTCCTCCTCGCCGAGAACGTTCCCGACGCGTCGATCTACGTGACCGGCAATACGGTCGTGGATGCTTTGCTGGATGTGGCCAGCCGTGACCTTCCCGTCACCAATCGGGCACTATCGGATGTAGTGAACGCGTCCGATGCCCGCAGACTCGTTCTTCTGACAGCTCACCGACGGGAGTCCTTCGGGGCCCCTCTCGAGCGAATCTTCACCGCGGTACGGCGACTCGTCGAGGCACACTCCGATGTTCACGTGTTGTATCCCGTTCACCCGAATCCGAACGTGCACGGACCGGCTCACGCCGCGCTCGGTGGTGTGGAGCGCGTCCATCTGACGGAATCCCTCGACTACGTGGACACGGTGAACGCAATGAAGCGTGCATCCCTGATCCTCACCGACTCGGGCGGGATTCAGGAGGAGGCCCCGACCTTCGGGACACCCGTACTCGTGCTCCGGTCCGTGACCGAGCGCCCTGAAGGTATCGAGGCCGGCGTCGCGCACCTGGTCGGAAGCGACGCCGAGTCCATCGTGTCCGAGGCGAGTCGGGCGCTTTCACGCCCTCGTGGCGACGCGATGAACCTGTACGGCGATGGGCATGCCGCGGCCAGGATCGGAGACGTCGTGGCCTCCGTTCTTCTGGGCCGGCCCCGCGAGACGTCGGACTGGGCTGGTCCCCCGTCCTCGTCCGGCTGAGTCCGCCCGGTGCCATGAAGATCCTCATGCACTGCGTCTATTATCCGCCGGAGTTCGGGGGGCTCGAGAGTCACGTGCACTACCTGTGTCGGGCGATCGCAGAGAAGGGGCACCGGGTTGATGTGGTGACGTCTCACTCGATGCGGGACACGCCCCGCACCGAGGTCATGGATGGTGTGCACGTACATCGCACATGGTTTCCGGGGAAGTCGACCGCAGGCTGGATGGCCCACGCCGCCGCGTCTATCCCCAGGACTCTGGCCGCCGCCCGGGACGCAGACATTCTGCACGCTCAGGCGTTTCAGTCCATCCCACCGATGCTCGTCGCTCGCGCCCGCAGTGGCGCACCGATGGTCTCCACCTGGCACACGTCGCACTTCCTTCGTCTCGCGGAACGGCCGGGCTGGGCCACACTTCTTGGACGCCTCGTCGCCGCCGGAAACGCGAATCTCGCCGCGAGCGAAGAAATTGCCGATGTGGCGGAGTCTCTCGCTCCGGGTTGCACCGTACACCCGGTCACGAACGGCGTGGAGACATCGATCTTCAAAGCCTCGGAGCCCTCCCTGAAGGCCCCGGCACACGGGAGGCGCCGCCTCGTCGTCCCTCGTCGGCTCTTCGAGAAGAATGGAGTCGAGTACGCATTGCGTGCGGTCCCTCTGATCGCCACCGAGCACGACGTCGAGGTTCTGCTCATCGGGGATGGCCCGGAACGTGACCATCTGGAGGCGCTGGGTCACGAGCTGGGTGTCACGGATCGGCTCCACTTCCTCGGGGCGCGAGCTCATTCGGAGATGCCGGGGCTGTTGTCGTCGGCCGAGCTGGCGATCTTCCCTTCGTTAATGGAAGCGACGTCCGTCGCGGCATTGGAGTGCATGGCGTGCGAGATCCCCGTCGCAGCATCCCGAGTGGGCGGGTTGCCCGAGATCGTGGACGAACGCGTCGGTGGACTCTTTCCTCCGGCGGACCCGAACGGTCTGGCGAAGGTCGTCTGCGACCTGCTCGCGGATCCCGACCTCCATGCGCGGGGCCTCGCCGGTCGAGCCCGTGTGGTGGCGGCGTGGAGCAACGAACGCCTCGCACAGTACCATCTCGAACTCTACGAAGAGCTGATCAGTCGGCACGTCCAGTGAGGACCGCATGAACGACCGGAGGGGCGTGAAGGCAGACTTCGATCTCCCCGGGTGGGTACCTCCGGTCGTCTTCGGTGTGCTCACGATTGCACTCTTTCGGGCGTTCGTCTTCAGCGACGAGATGCTCTACGGTGGGGATACGCTCGCCCTCGGCTACGCGGCGCGTGCCCTCTATGCCGACGCGCTCGCGACGCTGGGGCGGGTGCCGGGGTGGGCGCCTCATCTACTCGGAGGTACCCCGTTCCTCGAGGCGCTCAGCGGCGGGGACTCACTGTACCCGCCATCTCTCCTCCTTCTCCTGTTGACGGCCCCGCACCGGGCCCTCGGGTGGAAGTTGGTCCTCCACGTGCTCCTCGCCGGCCTCTTCTTCTACGGGTGGGTGCGGGCGATCGGGGCCTCGAAAGTCGCGGCGCTCCTCGGCGGGGTCGCGTACATGCTGGCCCCATTCCTCGTTGGCTTCGTGCACCCCGGGCACGACGGGAAGATCTTCGTCACCGCGCTCGCTCCCCTCATGTTCTGGGTCACCGAGCGCCATTTCCGTCGACCTGGGCTGCCTTCGTTCGCCGCCATCGGCCTCGTGGTCGCCGGAATCATCTATACGACGCATTTCCAGATGGCGTACTTCCTCTTCGGAGGCGTCGGGTTGTACGCGGTCTTCCGCTCCGTTCAAACGGCCCGCGGTCTCGATGAGGTGACACCGGGCCTGGATCGTCGTGCCGGAGGTATTCGTTTCGCCCTGTTCCTCGCGGCATCGATCGCCGGCGCGGCAGGTGCGGCGTGGCAGCTGGTGCCGGCCGCAGAGTATGTCACCGAGTACTCTCGCCGGATTCAGACGACCGAGGAGACGACCGGGCAAACCGGCCGAACGTGGTCGAGTTCGTTCTCGATGAACCCCGAGGAGGTCGTCTCACTGGTCGTCCCCGAGTTCGCGGGGAACTTCGCCGGTGGTGGTGTGACCTGGGCCACTGGAACGTACTGGGGTCGAAACGGCTTCAAAGACAATCACGAGTATGCGGGTCTGGTGGTCCTTCTACTCGCAGCCGTGTCGTTCCTGGGTGCGGCCCGTCGCCAGTTGAGGCTCTTCTTCGCGGGACTCGGCGCACTCGCTCTCCTCTTTGCCCTTGGAGCGAATACGCCAGTCTGGGGAATCTTCTACGAGCTCGTCCCGGGCATACGACTGTTCAGGGCGCCAGGCATGGTGTCGTTTCTCTTCGGCTTCGCCGCGATCACCATGGGGGCGCTCGGACTCGACCGGATCTCCGCACTGGCCCGGTCGGGGGACGAGGCGGAGCTGCAGAGGGTCCAGAAGCTCCTGTGGGGTGTGACGGCGGGGCTGGGCGTCCTCGCGCTCCTGATGGTCTCCGGTGTCTTCACGAGCATCTGGACGACCTCCATCTACACGAGCATCGGAGAGCGGCAGCTCCAGGTACTGGCCGCACATATCCCCAACATCGCGCGCGGGGCGGCCATCGCCGTCGCCCTGTCCGCAGCCCTCTCGGGGCTGGTGTGGGGCATTCGAACCGGGAAGATGCCGGTGGCGCTGGGACTCGGCCTGATCATCGCCCTCGCCGCGGCCGACTCCTTCCGGGTCGACCAGCCGTTCGTTCAGACCATGGATTTCTACCAATGGTCGCAGGCGGATGCCAACGTTCGGACGATTCTGGAGCGAGAGCAGGGTGGGGACCCCTATCGACTCTGGTCGCTCGCCCGGAGTGATCAGGATGTAAACGCCGCAATCCACGGGATCGAGCTCGCCGCTGGACATCATCCCAATGACCTCTCGCGCTACCGTGAACTCATCGGAATGGTCGGGTCCGGTCAGGCGGTCAATCTCGGGAATCCGAACATCCGCCGCATCCTGAACGTGAAGTACCTCCTCTGGCCCGACCTCGAGCGAGGACCGGCGCCCCAGGGGCCTGTGGTATCGCGGACGCAGCTCGCGGACGGTCGAACCTTCCAGACCCTCTTTTCCGACGTCGGACTCCCACGTGCGCGTCTGGTCGGGTCGGCTGTGGTACGATCGGATCAAGATGCCGTGCCGTACATCCTCAGCCCCGAACACGACCCGACGGTCGAGGCGGTGCTCTCCAGCGCCCCACCGATCGCGCTCGATGGCATGGCGCCGAGTGGTTCGGTCGAATGGGTCCTCCGAGAGGCGGACCGCATGACGCTGACCGTCGCATCCGAGCGACCGGCCCTGCTCATCGTGGCGGACAACTGGTTCCCAGCGTGGCGCGCGACCGTAGATGGCGAAGAGGCCGAGGTTCTCCGGGCCTACCACACGCTTCGAGCAGTGGCGGTCCCGGCCGGGACGAGCACCGTCGAGATGTGGTACGCGTCCCCGCTCCTCGAGAGGAGCCGCGCGATCAGCCTGGTCATGCTCCTCGGTCTGATGCTGACGGGTGGCATCGGTCTCGTGCGGGGTCGCCGCGCTTGGTCGGCCGAGGGTCCGTCGGATCGAACGGATGCACCTGATTTCCGGTCGGCTGAGCCGACGCGCGTGCCCTGAACGCGATCCTGATCCGGCTCGCTCAGGGGACCGCGACCATCGCGGTCACGTGGTTCATCGTCACCCGAGCCGGCCTGTCGCTCGAGGAGCTGCGCGGACTCGATCCGGGCATGTTCGCGCTGCAACCCGGCCTCTTCATCGCGTCGTGCGGGCTTCTGTTCATCGGGTACATCGCCACCGCACTCATCTGGGCACTCATCGTCCGCGATCTCGGCGGCCCACGGCTCGGGGGCCCAGAAGCCGTCCGGCTCTTCATGATCGGGAATCTCGGCCGCTACGTGCCAGGCAAGGTCTGGCAAATCGCCGCCCTGGCGGCGCTCGCTCGTCATCGCGGTGTTCCTGCCGCCACAGCGACCGCCGCGGCCGTTCTGGGGCAGGGGACGGGGCTGGGGGCCGCCATGGCCATCGGGCTGGGCGCGGCGTGGCAATACGGATCGGACGAGGCGTGGCGATGGGTTGTTCCTGGGTTGGTCCTGAGCGGAACGGTCCTGGGTCTGACGCCACCCGTGTTCGCTGCCGTATCACGTCTCTGGTTTCGTCTCGCAAGGACGGAGGCTCCCGAGGGGCTCTCGAATATCCACGGTGCCCGCTGGGTCCTCCTGAGCCTTCTGAGCTGGTTCGTGTACGCCATGGCATTCTGGCTATTCGCACGGGGACTGGGGTTCGAGCTTGGATTGCTGGCCGGCTCCTCGGCCTTCGCGGCGGCCTACGTTCTCGGGTATCTTGTCGTCTTCGCCCCGGCCGGGCTCGGGGTTCGTGAGGGCTTCCTCATCGCGCTTCTCTCCTCGTCGATCGGGGTCGGGGCCGCGACGGCCCTCGCGGCTGCCGCCCGGCTGTGGACGACGATCGTGGAGGTGGTTCCTGCGACCGCCTTCTGGGCCCGACACCTCGCCACGGACGGAGTGAGTGGATCCAGTGAGTGACGTGCGCATTCTCGTCATCATCCCGACGTACGACGAGGCGGAGAATCTCCCGCGCATCGTGCCCCGCGTGCTCGAGCAGGACCCCCGCATCGACATCCTCGTGGTCGATGACGCGTCTCCGGATGGAACCGGACGTATCGCAGAGCAGATGGCGGAGGATGAGCCTCGACTCCATGTGCTGCACCGGAAGGGGAAGGAGGGTCTCGGCCGGGCCTATCTGGCCGGATTCCGTTACGGACTGGATCGAGGCTTCGACATCTTCTTCGAGATGGACGCCGACTTCTCACACCCCCCGGATGCGCTTCCCGTCCTCATCGAAAAGTTCGAGGAGGCGGATGTGGTGATCGGATCCCGGTACGTGGATGGTCGCGTCACGGTGTCGAACTGGCCGATGAGCCGCCTGCTCGTCAGCTATTTCGGCAGCCGATATGCACGGGTCATCACGGGTATGCCTGTGCGCGACGGGACCGGCGGCTTCAACGGTTGGACCCGGGAGGTCCTCGAAACGGTCGGCCTCGACCGGGTTCAGTCGAACGGCTATGCCTTCCAGATCGAGCTGAAGTTCCGGGCTTTCCGGGCTGGTTTTCGGCTGGTGGAGTCACCCATCCTGTTCACCGAGCGTGACACAGGCGAGTCGAAGATGTCGAAGAAGATCGTACGTGAAGCGGTGTGGCGGGTCTGGTGGCTCCGGATTCAGGACATCTTCGGGCGCCTGTGACCGTCCCCGACGCCCCGCACGGCGCGGAAGAGAGTGGGCCCGATGCAGACGGCCGGATCGGGAAGGAGTTCTACGACTCGAGCGCGTACTTCGACGACCGCGGCGCCGTTCACCTGAACGACTACGAAAGCCCCTTCCAGCAGTACCGGGTTCGGAAGGTCCTGGAGATCCACACGCCCGGCCCCCATGATCACGTGGTGGATTTGGGCTGCGGCTGGGGCACCTTCGGCTTCGCCCTCGCAGGACAAACCGGGGACGTGCTCGGGATCGATTTCAGCGAGCGGTCCGTCGAGATCTGCAACCAGCGCCTCGAGGAAGATCCCAGGGAGAACCTGACGTTTCTATGTGCCGACGCCGGGGATACCGGTCTGGAGACGGACAGCGTGGACCTGGTCATCGCGGCAGACCTCTTCGAGCACGTGTATCCAGAGGACTCCGCGCGCATCGCAGCCGAAGCGTACCGCATCCTGAAGCCGGGCGGACGATTCTCGACTTGGACCCCCCACCGGGGACACTTTCTGGAGGTGCTGAAGAACCGGGACATCATCCTGAAGCGGGACATCAGCCACGTTGACTACAAATCGATGGCACGGATGACGACGCTTCTGACCGGCGCGGGGTTCGAGGTGGAGAAGGCGTACTACGCCGAATCGCACCTGCCCGGTCTCAGGTTGGTCGAGCGTACGCTTCAGGGCCTCGTGCCGCTTCTTCGGCGCAGGATCGCTGTCCTGGGCCGCAAGCCCGCTGCCGGGGTCGGAGCCTCGTCGTGAGGCGGTCGGGGTGGGGGAGGGCGAGGTGAGTTGGGAGATCGAGCGCCGGTTCCTCGTGCGAGTCGAAGAGGCCCTCTGGTACAGCCTCGGGAATGGAGTGCACCTGAAGCAGGGGTACGTACGAAACGGGGATCCATCGGTTCGCATCCGAGTCGGGGAGGAGCGTGGGGCGGTCCTAACCTCGAAGAGTGGTTCCGGCATCCGCAGGAGGGAGGTCGAAGTCGTGGTCCCGGACGAGATCGCCGAGGGCCTCTTCCTCTCGGCCGGGGACCACGTCATCGAGAAGATTCGGTGGAAGCTCGGACCATGGGAACTCGATCGTTTCATGGGCAACCTGGATGGGCTCGCCCTCCTCGAGATCGAGCTGGAACACGAGCTGGACCGCATACCGGAGGCACCCGAAGGTGTCCACATTCTGCGTGAGGTGACCGATGATAACCGGTTTGTCAGTGGTCGGTTAGCGCGTATTAAGCCGAAGAAGCAGAAGAAGCTGGTCAAGAAGGCGTACAAGGAGGTAAAGGGATGGAAGGGACTCAACTCCACCGAGTGAGGGCGACCGTGGCGCTGTTCGTACTGGCGACCAGCGGGTGCACCCTCGTGGGGTCGCCCGAACTCGTCAGCCCCCCGCCGTCACCGGACTCATTCCCGGAGGAAACGCCCCGCTCGGAGCCGCCCAGCCGAGGCGGTAACATGGTGGAGTATGAGCAGGGCGGTCAGACGTTCAGAGTTCTGGACTCTTCGTACGGCTACGACGAGCGAGGGATGGCCTCGTGGTATGGCGAGCAGTTCCACGGGCGACCGACGAGCAGCGGAGAGCCCTTCGACATGAACCGCCTCTCGGCGGCGCACAGGACGCTGCCCATCCCATCGTGGGTACGGGTGACGAACCTGTCCAACGGCCGCAGCGTCCTGCTGCGGGTCAACGATCGCGGGCCGTTCGCGGATACCGATCGTCGGATCATCGACGTGTCGTATGCCGCCGCAGTCCGCCTCGGAATGGTGGAAGCAGGGACAGCTTCGGTACGTGTGGAGGCCGTAGAGCCCTGGCAGAGGCGGACGCAGGGGAACCGCTTCGAGTAGGCGTTCGACCGCCAGGTGCGACCCAATGCTGGGGTCGGACCGCGGCGACGTACGTCATCCGACGTATGCCGGGAGAGGGGTCGCAGAGGCAACATTCCATCGTCACTGAATACGGTACGACGATGGAGGCCGTTATGTCGCGCGCAACTGGCTTTGTCGTCATGCTGGGGCTCATTCTACCAGCCACGGCCTTGGGCCAGCGCGTGCCCGAGGTCGGGGAACGCGTGGAGATCCTCACGGAAACCGGGCGAAGGGCCTTCGGGACCGTCTCGTTCCTGTCCGCGGAGGCGATCGAAATCACGCTCAATGGCGATGGTACGCGCTACTTCCCCGTGAATCACGTGCGGGGGATCCGTGTCGCGCGGACGGTCGCCGCACCACCCGGGGCTGGGACCCAAAGGGGGCTCAAGACGTTTCTGATCATGTCGGGGGCAGGAGTTGGGCTCGGGGCGATCACGTGGAGTCCGTGCACGGCCACGGGGTTCCTGGCGTGTTTGATGCATCCCGCCAGTCGCGGGGAGGCCGCTCTTCTAGGCGGAGTGCTTGGCGCGATCGTCGGCGTGCCGGTGGCACTTATCGTCGGGCTCACCACCGGGGCGTGGGAGGAATGGGATGACGCCGTCCTGCCGACGGATGGAATCGCCGAGGGGCTGATGTCGCCGAAGATCTTCCCGGGCGTCACACCCGGTGGCGTCGGCGTCGGGCTCTCGATTCCGGTCGGACGCTGAAAAGGGGAGGGCACCCGCGCAGAGGGACTTCGCCTCAGGAGCAGCCGCCAAAGCGCGCGCCTTGGTGCATACGCCCGCGGGAGCGGGCACCCTCGACTACGCACATTCGATATCGCAGGTGATCCCCAGCTTATTCAACATCGTCCGAATCTCGGTTGTGTAGAGCGGATTCATCACGATGAGGGTGTCGCACGCGCTTCCCACCAGAGCGCTCGGAGGCGCCACCCTGTGACCGGTTCCCGGTACGAATTTTCCATGCTTGCGGGGGCTGATGTCGATCACAGACCGGACTGAATGATCTTGATCGACGGCATTCAGAAACGTCACGCCTTTGGAGCCGGCGCCCCAGACTGAGATCGATTTTCGGGCTGCGCCAGCTTCCCTGAGGCGATGCTTCCATCGGTCAAGGTGAGATTCGAACGCTTGACCAAAAGACTCCACGCTGAGTTCCAAGGCACGTAGAGATGCAGCGTCTCGACGCGCTGCCGCCCCCCGCGAGGGCGCAGAGGGCACCTTCGCTTCAAGGTATATGTACTGTCCGCCAAAGGCTTGCCCGGCTGCCAGCACATCGAAACCCGTGTCGAAGAAGAGCCTACTCAGAGATTCAAGAGTGAAATAGGAATGGTGCTCATAAATCAGGTCCCAAATACCGCCTTGCTCGAGAGTGTACCTTGCGTTCGGAACCTCGAAATACAGGATCGTTTCCGACGAGTGGTCAACGAGCCAGGAGTGTAAGTCGGCGACGAAACCGCGCGGGTCTACCACATGCTCCAGTACATGTCGGCAGCACACTAGGTCGGGCGTGAGGTGATGATCCCGGGGCCCGAACTCCCGAGGCAGGATCTCAACTCCCAGACCTTCCCCCGCACCGTCCGAAGGGGCTGCTTCTGAGTAGCTCGGGTCAAAGCCGATCCCGTGACGGGCCCCCTCCGCACAGACCAGACGAAGAAAATCACCCCGCCCACAACCGAGATCTACTACCGTCGACTCTCGCAAGTCGTGCGTTTGGACCAGTCTTCGGGCGAGAGCGCTTGCAAACTCGTTGAATCGCTCGGAAAAGTGCAGCGAGTTCTCGTAATCCGGCTGGTACTCAACCTGAGTGGCATCAAAGCTTCGGTTGTGCAGATGGGTACACGAGGGGCAGTAGCAGAGCGATATGTCCCCCCTGGGCGCTCCACATGCGGCAGCCGCCGAGGGCCAAAGCACATTGCAGAACACCGGCACGTCGGGAATCTCCGACACAGGTACGAGGTCCGTGCATCCGCAGAGTGGGCAGCGCGTGATTCCGGGCGACCGCGCCACCATTCTCTCGCCGACCCCCATCAGAGTGTGAGAACGTCCGGAGACAGGTCGAGGTCATCCAACGTATCGAGGACCTCGTCTCGGTAGATCGAATTCATGATGATGACGGTGTCCGGTGGCCTGGCTACTAGATCCTCAGGCCCCACGATCTCGTGGCCAGATCGCGGCATGAAGTGGCCGCGGCGCATGGGGTTAATGTCAACCACGTACTCCACCGCTGAGTCTCTCGACACCGCGGAGAGGAAGGCGACGGCT
>Ga0181594_10000325_pt1 | contig 42780 bp, 33 predicted proteins | sample 071ome_18_FD_145603 | JGI IMG/M metagenome (GOLD analysis project Ga0181594, IMG submission 145603) | Coastal salt marsh microbial communities from the Groves Creek Marsh, Skidaway Island, Georgia - 071413BT metaG (spades assembly) | ecosystem: Environmental > Aquatic > Marine > Intertidal zone...
GGAGGCGCTCAAGCGGTGATCGCGGCCCATGTCGTTTTCGCCGTGGCTGCTCAGGCGCAGGACACGATCGAGCCGGGTGAACCCCTGCTTTACGGGCTCGTTGCGTTCATGTCGTGCGGCATGATCTTCTCGTACCGCAGCTACATGCAGGACCGTCCCTACCTGCTGTACGGGCTCGGCAGCCTGTGGCTGATGGGGCTCGGCGTCCGGGCTGCCTACCTCGTGCTGTGGTTCCCGGCGTGAAACCGGTCGCCGGTCACATCGCCGGCTGGATCCCCAGTTCGGCGTAGTTCTGCCGGGCGAAGTTCTCGCGGAACATGTCCCGGAGCCGAGCGGCAGCTTCGTCGTACGCGTCGGGATCTTCCCACGTGTCCCGCGGGTTGAGGATCGTGTCGTCGACTGCCGCGCAGGTGATCGGCATCTTCACGCCGAGCGTCGGCTCGGTCTGTAGATCGGCTCCGTCGAATTCGCCGCTGAGCGCAGCGTCCAGCAGGGCGCGGGTGTCCTTCAGCGACATTCGCTCACCCTTGCCGTAGGGGCCGCCGGTCCAGCCCGTGTTCAGCATGATGCACCGGGTGTTGTTCTCGGCCATGCGCGTGGCGAGCAACTCGGCGTAGACGGCGGGCTTCTGCGACATGAACGCCGCTCCGAAGCACGAGGAGAACGACGGCTCGGGCTCGGTGACACCGACCTCGGTGCCGGCGAGCTTGGACGTGAAGCCCATCACGAAGTGGTACATCGTCTCGTTGCTGTCGAGGATCGAGACAGGGGGCAGTACGCCAAATGCATCGGCGGTGAGCAGCACGATTGTCTCGGGGTGCGGACCGGCCGCGCCCTCACGGACGTTCGGGTTCGTGTCGAGCGGGTATGCGAACCGGGTGTTCTCGGTGATCGACCCGTCGGTGAGGTCGAATTCCTGAGGATCGGTGTCGGCGATCGCTTTGCCGGGCAGGGCGGGCACGTTCTCGATCAGGGTGCCCTTCATCGACATCGCGGCGGCGATCACCGGTTCGGCGCTCTTGTCGAGATCGATGAGCTTGGCGTAGCAGCCGTCTTCGAAGTTCGAGACGCCGGCGTCGGTCCACACGTGCTCGTCGTCGCCGATGAGTTCCCGGTCAGGATCGGCAGACAGCGTGGTCTTGCCCGTGCCGGAGAGGCCGAAGAGGATGGCGGTATCGCCGCGATCGCCGACGTTGGCCGAGCAGTGCATGGACAGCTGGCCTTTCTCGGGCAGCACGAAGTTCATGATCGTGAACATGGTTTTCTTGTTCACACCGCAGTAGTCGGCGGGGCCGAGGACGAGACCCACCCGGTTCTCGATGTCGATGATCACGGCGCGGTTGCTGCGGGTGCCGTCGCGCTCAGGCACGCACTCGAACGACGGCACGTTGATGAGGGTCCAGCCGGCTTCGGCGCGGTCGCTGTCCTCACGCATGGCCTTCGGGAACATGATGTTGCAGAAGTAGGCGTGGGTCGCGAACTCGCCGACGAAGCGGTATGGCTCGGCGAAGGTGGGATCCCATCCGCAGAAGACGTCGGCGACGTACAGGTGGCGCTGTCGTTCGTTGAGGTGGTCGATGACCCGGGGTAGGAGGGTGTCGAATGCGGCGGCGTCGAATTTGGCGAAGCCGTCCTTCCACCAGACCCGGCCGGTCGTGCCGGGTCGGTCGACACAGTAGGTGTCCTTCACCGGACGGCCGGTGCACTCGGGATCGGAGAAGTAGACGAGTGGACCGTCGACTCCGAGCGAGGTGGCGAAGGCTTTCTGGGCGTCGTCGGGCCCGCCGACCTCGACTCGGCCTCGGTCGTGAGCGATGGCCTCGTGGAACAGTTCGTCCTGGGTGAGTCCGTAGCGGAGTTCGACGCCCGCGAGCCCGAAGGTGGTCTCCAGCTGGGTGGCGATGTCGGCGGTCGTGGTCATGGGGAGCTCCCCGCTTGCGAAGTGCGTTCCTTATCGTTCATCGCCAGCCTCACGCGAGGTAGACAAGTGAAAGACAGGTTCCCGTCATCGTAGAACGTCGGCACGGGCTAACCCAGCCAGAGCGGTGCACGAATCGCGATCGGACGTATCGTTCTCAGCGATGGCCGGTCGAACGGCCATCCAGCGCAACCGAGAAGGGGTCCACCGTGGCCGTTACTGCCTACATCTTGATCCAGGCCGCCGTCGGCGCAGCCGCCGATGTCGCACGCGAAACAGGCGCGTTGTCGCAGGTCGTCACCGCAGAGGTCGCCATGGGCCCCTATGACGTGATTGCACGGGCGAGCGCCACCGACATGGATGAACTCGGTGGGGTGGTGGTGAACACCATCGGCAAGATCGAGGGTGTCGAGCGCACCCTGCTCTGCCCGATCGTCAACCTCTGATCAGAGGTCGTACTCGGAGAGGTCGGGCGTCTCCATGTCGGCCTCGGATCCGAGCATGAGTGACGTTGCCCGGCCCGCGTCGTCGAGTTCGAAATTCACCCGTTGGCCCTGACGCAGCATCCGGAAAAGCGATCCCTCGAGGGCGTTCTCGGCGAGATCGATCTCACGAAGGTCGGTCTCGTCAATCAGTACGCCGTCGCCGGTACCGGGGTCGTAGCTCTTGATCACACCCTGCATGCGGCGAAGCGTACCCCGGTCTAGCTCCCCCCGGCGACGTCGGCCTTGTACGATCCGAAGCCGTGCCTCTGAACGTCCTCGATGCCGCTGCACTCCGCCAGGTCGTCACCGTCTTTCGCGACGCGCTCGTCGACCATCGCGAGGCGGTGAACAATCTCAACGTGTACCCCGTCCCTGACGGCGACACCGGCACCAACATGTCGCTCACCCTGCGTTCGGTCGTCGACGAGCTCGACGGCGCCGACCCTGACATGGCATCGGTGTGCAAGGCGATCGCCCATGGCTCGCTCATGGGCGCCCGTGGCAACAGCGGGGTGATCATGTCGCAGATTCTTCGTGGCTTCTCCACCACCGTCGCCGATTCGACATCGGTCGACGGTGCAGCGTTCGCTTCGGCGCTGGCTGCTGCCGCCGAGGGTGCGTACGGCGCAGTCGGCAACCCGGTGGAAGGCACGATCCTCACCGTCGTGCGCGAGTCGAGCGAGGCTGCAGTCGCGGCCGCCGAGTCCGGCGCTGATTTGCTCGGGGTCCTCGCTGCCGCCCGCTCCGAAGGGGGCGAGTCGCTGCAGCGCACACCGACCCTGCTCAAGGTGCTCGCCGATGCCGGTGTGGTCGACGCCGGCGGTTCGGGTTTCCTGCTCTTCCTCGATGCGGCGCTCAACGTCGTCGACGAACGCCCGCTCCCCGAACCCGATGTGCAGGCGCCGCCGGAATTCGAGATGGAGCGTCCCGATGGCGACGATCACGAACCCTCGATTGCCGACCTGCGCTACGAGGTCATGTTCCTGCTCGATGCGCCCGACGAATCGATCCCCGGCTTCAAGGCCGCGTGGGCCGAGGTCGGCGATTCGATCGTGGTCGTCGGCGGCGACGGCATCTTCAACTGCCACATCCACTGCGACGACATCGGCGCTGCGATCGAGTGTGGCATCGACGTGGGCCGACCCCACAAGATCCGAGTCACCGACCTGCTGGAAGAGCTCGAAGGGCTCGCCCACGAGGAGGATTGGGTCAAGGGTGAACTCGGTGACCTTGAGCCGTCTGGCCCGCCCGTCCCCACCGCCGTCGTCGCGGTCGCGGTCGGCGACGGAGTGGTCTCGATCCTGAAGTCGATGGGAGTGCACGCGGTCGTCACCGGCGGCCAGTCGATGAACCCCTCGACTGCCGACCTGGTGCAAGCGGTCGAGTCGGTCCCGGCACCCGAGGTCGTCATCCTTCCGAACAACAAGAACATCATCCCGGTCGCGGAGCAGGTCGACGCCCAGACCAGCCGCACCGTCCGGGTCGTGCCGACTCGAGGCATCGCTGAGGGCATCGCCAGCCTGATGTCCTACGACCCGCAGTCGACGGCGGAGGCCAACGCCGACTCGATGGCCGAGGTGGCATCGGGTGTGCTCGCCGGTGAAGTCACGCAGGCGGTCCGCGAATCGACCTCTGACGCCGGCCCGATCGCTACCGGAGACTGGCTCGGCATCCGCCGCGAGGGCATCTGCGCAGTGCAGTCGACCATGGCGGAAGCCGCAATCGAACTGCTCAACGTCATGATTACTCGCGACCACGAGTTGCTCACCGTGATCGCCGGCGAAGACGCTGACAACGACACCACCGCTCGCATCGAGTCGTGGGTCGAAGAGCATCACGGGGACGTTGAGGTCGAGGTTCACGAGGGCGGCCAACCGCTCTACCCCTACTACTTCGGGCTCGAGTAGCCCGCTCGGAGGGCACGGCGTGCCAGAGGGCGATCCGCCACTCACCCTGCGGGATCTCGACCAGATCCCCGTCTCTCGCCTGCGCGGTGTCGGCGACAAGAAGGATGCCGCCCTCGCCGGTTCCGAGATCCGCACCGTCCTCGATCTCCTCACGCACTACCCGCGACGTCATCTCGACCGCACGCGAGAGGCATCGATCGGCGATCTCCAACCCGGCGAGGAGGCGACGGTCGTCGGCGAAGTGCGCTCCAGTCGGACCCGGCAGCTCCGGGGCCGGCGCACGCTCACCGAAGTTGTGATCGGTGACGGTGGGCATCAGCTTCGGTTGACCTTCTTCAACCAGCGGTGGCGAGAGAAACAACTCACCCCCGGCATGAGCGTGTTGGTCCACGGCAAGTGCGACACGTTCCAGGGCCAGCGTCAGATGACCAGCCCGATCGTCGACCTCGTGGGTGACCAGACCGGCCGCATCATTGCGGTGTATCCCCAGTCGGAAAAGTCCGGTTTGCTCACCAAGGACCTCGCCCGCTTCGTCGAGGAGGCGGTCGCCCGTTGCCGACCCCGCGGCCTCGACGACCCCGTTCCTGATGGCGTGCTCGACCGTTTCGACTTTGTCGATCGCGCCGCCGCCGTGTTTGGTATTCATCAGCCCGAATCGATGGCCGAGGTTGCCGAGGCCCGCCGTCGGCTCGTGTTCGATGAGTTGTTGCGGGTGCAACTTGAGCTGGTTCGTCGCAAGCGCCGTATCGAGCGGGAGACGGCGGGGATCGCCCACGAGCTCGCCGGTGAACTCACCGACCGGTTCCTCGAACGGCTGCCGTTCCCGCTCACCGATGCGCAGCAGCGGGCGATCGGTGAGATCGGTGCAGATCTCGAACTCGCCCGACCCATGCATCGTCTTCTGCAGGGCGATGTCGGTTCCGGCAAGACACTGGTCGCAGTGCATGCGCTCCTTACCGCAGTGCAGGGCGGTCACCAGGGAGCCTTGATGGCGCCCACTGAGGTGCTGGCCGAACAGCATCACGCTGGCGTTGTTGCCATGCTCGGAGACCTCTCGGTTCCTGACCCGTCGACGCTCATGGGCGACCGCCCGTTGCGGGTTGAGTTGCTCACAAACCGTGTGGCGGCGGGAGAGCGGCGGCGGATCCTCGCCGATCTGGTCACCGGGAAGGTCGACATCATCATCGGCACGCACGCGCTGATCCAGGAAAGGGTCGAATACGCCACCCTCGGAGTCGTGGTCATCGACGAGCAGCACCGTTTCGGTGTTGAGCAACGGGCCGCGCTGCGAGAGAAGGGTGACGCCGTCACTGCGCCAGATGTCCTGGTCATGACCGCCACCCCGATCCCTCGCACTGCGGCGATGACGGTGTACGGCGATCTCGACGTGTCGGTGCTGGACGAGCTTCCGCCAGGCCGGACACCAATCGTCACCGAATGGGCTCGTGATGACGCCGCCGAGGAAGCCGTTTGGGATGTTGTTCGAGCTGAGGTCGCCGCCGGCCGGCAGGCCTATGTCGTCTGCCCATTGATCGACGAGTCCGAGGCGCTTGATGTTCGTTCGGCTGAGGACACGTTCGCCGCACTCCAGGCGACCGAACTGTCGGACTTGACGCTCGGACTGCTCCATGGCCGGGTCACGGCGGCGGAGAAGGAGTCGGTCATGGGTGACTTCCGGGCCGGCGACCTCGACGTGCTCGTCGCCACGACCGTGATCGAGGTCGGTGTCGACATCCCGAACGCCACCGTCATGGTGATCCTCGATGCCGATCGGTTCGGGATTGCGCAGCTCCACCAGCTTCGGGGTCGAGTTGGTCGAGGCCAGCACGCCAGCCGTTGCTTCCTCGTCGGGGATCCGTCGACCGCTGACGGAGAGGCGCGGCTCGAGGCGCTCGTTGCGTCAACCGACGGTTTCGAGCTCGCTGAGGTCGATCTCGAACTGCGGGGCGAAGGCACGATCATGGGGGAGCGGCAAAAGGGACGGAACGATCTCAAGCTCGCGTCGCTTCGTCGGGACAAAGAGTGGGTCGCTGCCGCCCGCCAGATCGCGATCGAAATCATCGACGCCGACGAGGAACTCGATCGCCACCCCGGCCTCGCCGACGAGCTGGAGCTGTTGCTCGGCGACGACGACGCCGACTACCTCATGAAGGACTGAGCGACTCGGCCTCGGATGCGGCTCAGCCGTGTCCGTCGAGCAATCCGGCGACGAGTGAAGCCACCGGGCTGCGCTCGCTTCGCGTCAGGGTGATGTGGCCGAACAACGGATGGCCCCGCAGATGATCGACGACGGCGCCGATGCCGTCGTAGCGGCCGACGCGAAGGTTGTCGCGCTGGGCGACGTCGTGGGTGAGCACGACCTTGGAGTTCTCGCCGATGCGGGTGAGGGCGGTGAGCAGCACGTTGCGCTCCAGGTTCTGCGCCTCGTCGACGATGATGAACGCGTCGGTGATCGAGCGTCCCCGGATATGGGTCAGCGGCATGATCTCGAGCAGGTCACGATGGATGATCTCGTCGACAACCTCTGGTCCGGCGATCGCCTCGAGCGCGTCGGTGACCGCCGCAGCCCACGGAGACATCTTCTCGGCCTCGGAGCCGGGGAGGTACCCGATGTCTTGGCCGCCGACCGCGTACAACGGGCGGAAGACGATCACCTTCGAGTGGGTGCGGTTCTCGAGAACGGCCTCAAGCGCGGCGGCGAGCGCAAGCACGCTCTTGCCGGTGCCGGCACGGCCGCCGAGCGACACGATGCCGACCGAGTCGTCGGTGAGCAGATCGAGGGCGATGTGTTGCTCTCGAGAGCGGGGCCGGACGTCGAACACGGAACGGTCGGGGATGCGATGGATCTGCTTGTCCTCTCGCACGCGGCCGAGGCCCGACTGCGAGCCGGCAACCAGCGTGATGCCGGTGTTGACCGGGAGATCCCGAGCCTCGTAGAGGTCGACCACGCCTTCGTCGTAGAACTCATCGACGACGGCGCTCTCGACGGCGAGGTCAGTGAAGCCGGTCCAGCTGCCGTCGGCGACCTCGGTGTCGCGGTACTCGGCGGCGTCAAGCCCGACTACGCCGGCCTTGAGACGGAGCGGCAGGTCCTTGGTGACGAGGGTGACGTCGAGTCCTTCACGAGCCAGGTTGTGCGCGACGGTGAGGATGCGGTGGTCGTTGGCCTCCGATCGCAGTGCTTCGGGCAGGGGCTCGGTGGAGGTGTGGTTGAGCTCGACGCGAATCGTGCCGCCATGCTCATTGACTGGCAATTCCTCGAGGAGTGAGGCGTGTCGTTCCCGGAGTTCCTCGAGACTTCGAAGCGCGGTCCGTGCCGCCCATCCGAGCTCCGGATGATTGCGTTTGGCTTCCAGTTCGGTCAGCACGACCAGAGGAAGAACGACGGCGTGTTCCTCGAACTGTCGGAGGGCCTGTGGTTCGCTCAGGAGGACCGATGTGTCGAGGACGTAGGTACGACGTGAACTCGTCATGTGCCCACTCACCGTACGCACGAGAACGAGGGCGTCGGGTGGATCCTCAGATGAACAGTTGGTTTCGGTGCGGTCTGCTCCACGCCTCGCTGTGCAAGACCCTTCGACGGGCCGATCAGGTGACAACCTCGACGAGGATGGCGTGGTAGCCCTCGGCGCCGTCGGGAGCGATGTCCTTGGGACCGACCGGTTGGACCTCACCGTGCTTGTCGATGGCTCGGACGTCGATGCGGTGCACCCCCGGCGATGCGTTCCAGTCGGCTTTCCACTGGACCCATGACTCGTCGGTACCTGGCGCGGCGAGGTCGCAGACCTGCCATGGGCCCTCGTCGATCGAGATCTCCACCGCCCGAATGCCTCGCACGGGAGACCAGGCGACACCGGCGATCGGTGTCGCCCCAGCAGTGATGCGACTGCGGTGCTGGGGCACGTCGATACGCGACGCGGTCTTCATCGGACCCTCTTTGGACCAGCCGAGATCGATCCAGTACCCGTTGAAGGCCTCCCAGGTGGTGAGGTTGATTTCCTCGATCCACTTGGTGGCGGAGACATAGCCGTAGAGACCGGCGACCACGAGTCGGGCAGGGAAGCCGTGGCGGACCTGGAGCGGTTCGCCGTTTTGGCCCACGACCAGCATCGCGTTGCGGCCGTCGTAGGCCGTCTCGGTCGGGAAGCCAGCGGTGAAGTCGTCGACAGAACGGCCCACAATCTGGGTGGCGCCTTCCTGGATGCCGGCTCGGTCGAGGAGGTCAGCGAGGGGAACGCCGGTCCACACGGCGTTGCCGACGAGGTCGCCGCCGACCGGATTGGAGACGCACGCCAAGGTGATGGTGCGCTCGACGAGATCCATGTCGAGGATCTCGTCGTAGGTGAGTTCGTAGGGGTTGTCGACCATGCCGGTGAATGCAAGCTTCCACGTAGCCGGGTCGATCTGCGGGAACGAGAGGGCGGAGTCGATCCGGTAGAACTGATTGTCGGTCGAGGGAGTGACCCAACTCGACAAGCCAGGGATGTCGAACGGTTCGGCGCTGACGGCACCGGTCGCACCGTCAGCGAACGTCGTTGTCGCCGTTTCCGCGGTTGCGTCGGGCAACACGATCTCGCGACGAGCGAGATCGCCGGCACCCGTGCCTTCGGCGGCGCGACCAACGCCCACGCCGGTGAGCGCAACCGCGCCAGCACCGGCGGTCCAGCGCATGAATGCCCGACGACTGTGCGGTGGTTCGAGAGGGCTGGCGGCGATCTCTCCGCTCTGCGAGGAGACATCGGCCGTTGCGGCGGCGGATGCCCGCGCCTGTTTGAGCAGAACGCGCAAGGTGGTGATGCCGAGGCCGGCAGCGACGAGGGCCCAGAACCAGCCGGCGATGAAGGACGACTGCGGGTTGCGGGCCGCAGCCCACCCGCCGAGGAGACCGAAGGCAAGGAACCCGGCCACGCCGACGCGATCGCCGCGCTTCAGCGCCTGCTCGCCGAGAAGCCCTGCGAGCACGAACGCAACGATCGTGATGCCGAGCAGGAGATTGCCCTTGCCGGCGGTGCCGAGGTTCTCAATCGATTCCTCTGCCGCCCAGCCGGGCGTGTAGTCGATGATGAGTTCGCCGACTCCGAGCACGAGACCTGGCATCGTGTCGGACACGCCCTCGATCAACTGGCCGAATGCCAGCGCGACTGCAGCGGCGGCGACACCGGAGAGCGCGCCCATCCACCAGGGCGCCGATTGTGACGGGTGCAGAGTGCTCACGATGTCCACCATGCCGTCTTGCGCAGGCGGAGGAAACGATTTGGCAGCGGAGATGGCTCTCGTGAGGGCGCGATAGGGCAGACTTGGCGACGTGCATGGCCAGGATCACGCCCGTTGAGCGAGTCGCTCGTCGACTGGGGACTCGGCCGCGTCGCTGCTGGCGCCTGGCGTGACGGGGCGAGGCAGGCCCGGGTGGTCCGGGTCGACCGAGGGGAGTGCGACGTCATGACCCTCGATGGTCGCGTGCGCGTGCTCTCGGACTCGCAGCGGGCGCAGGGAGAGATTGCACCGGTTACCGGCGACTGGGTCGAGATCGACGACACCGAAGGCCTCGGCACGGTGATTGCCCGAGTGCTGCCCCGCCGCACCGCTGTGAGCCGCCGCGATCCGGCGGAGAAGGATCTTGAGCAGGTCCTGGCCAGCAACGTCGACGTGGTGGCTGCGGTTCTCGGGCTCGATCGACCGGTGCAGGCCGGTTGGCTCGAACGACTCCTTGTGATGGCGATCGACAGCGGTGCCGAGCCGTTGATCGTGTTGACGAAGGCCGACGAGGCCGATGTCGACACACCAGCCTTCTCGATCGTGGAGGCGGTTGCGGGCTCGGTCTCGGTGATCGTCACGAGCGTTGTCGATCGCACGGGACTCGGCGAACTCCTTGCCCGAATCGGGGCAGAACGCACGCTCGCGCTTGTCGGTGAGAGCGGTGTCGGCAAGTCATCGATCGTGAACGCGCTCGTCGGCGAGGAACGCCTCGAGGTGGGGGAGGTGCGGGCGAGTGATGCCGAGGGGCGTCACACGACCACTGCCCGCGAGCTCGTCCGTCTTCCCGATGATGCCGGCTTGATCCTCGACACGCCCGGAATCCGCACGCTCGGGCTCTGGGAGGCCGAACACGCTGTCGATCTCGTGTTCGGTGACCTCGTCGAACTCGCCGAGCATTGCCGGTTCCGAGATTGTGCGCACCGAGGCGAGCCCGGCTGCGCAGTGCAGGCCGCGATCGATGTCGGCGAGCTGCCGGCGATGCGGGTGCGTCTTTTCCTCGAACTCGTCGACGAGCTCGACAGTCTCCGGAAGCGGGAGGAGCAGCGGGCCCGGCGGGAGAAGGGCGGTGGGCGCCGTCGACGTTAGGTCGACGGGTGCTCGGCCTCGACCCGGGCGAGGGCGCGTCGGTCGATCTTGTCGCTTGCGTTTCGGGGAAGTTCGGCGACGACACGGATCGCCTCCGGCAGCTTGTGGTGGGCGAGTGTCGCCTCCCCGTGGACTCGGAGATCGTCGAGCGTCGGTGGTGCGCTCGGATCGACGGGCACGACGATGGCCACACCGATCTCTCCCATGACGGGATCCGGTCGAGAAACAAGCGCGATTTCGGCCACGCCCGGATGGTCGAGCAGGACGCCCTCGACCTCCATCGGGTAGACGTTGTAGCCGCCGCGGATGAACATCTCTTTCACCCGCCCCCGCAGCCGGAAGATGCCGTTGTCGTCGCGGGTGGCGAGGTCGCCGGTGCGGAGCCAGCCGTCGACGAGCGTCTCCGCCGTGCCCGCCGGGTCGTTCCAGTAGCCCGACATCACGGCCGGCGAGGTGAGCCAGAGTTCGCCGACCTCGCCGTCGGGCAACGGGTCGCCGTTCTCATCGCGGATTTCGGCGTCGACTCCCGGGCGAGGTCGGCCGATCGAGTGCAACGCCTCGTCGTCGTCGGCGTCGAGGGCGGTGCCGATCCCGATACCGCCGCTCTCGGTCGAGCTGTAGCGAATCGAGTACGGGGCGCCGAAGACCCGACGGGCTTCCTCAACGAGCGCCGGAGGAGAGGCGGCCCCACCGGCGACGATCGCCTTCACGTGATCGAAGTCGTGCTCGGCGATGTTGGGCAGGTTGAGCAGGAGGGCGATCTGAGGCGCGACGCCGGTGATGGCCGGCATCTGGTACCGGGTGATCAGATCGAGAATCGGGCGGGCTCGCCACCGCTCGAGGAGATGTGTGGTGCGACCGCTGGCCAGCATCCACGGCAACTTGGTCATGAAGCCGACGTGGGCCATCGCGACCGACGAGAGGCCATGGCCGCCACCACCCCAGGCGCCGCCAGTGTCGAGATCGGCGATTGCCTGAAGCTGACGATTGGCGTACCAACCGCCGCGCGGCTGGCCGGTGGAGCCGCTGGTGAAGCAGATACACACCGGGCGTTCGGGATCGTCGGGCAGGTCGGGCACCGGTGCCGCATCCGGCACCCGAAATCTGGCCGCCACGGTGTGGGCGTTGTCTCCGGCGTCGACGACAGCGATCGCCGAGTCGATCGGCCCCATCGCCGCTGCGAGGGCCGGCGAGGCGATCACGAGATCGGCGTTGAGTACACCGATGCACGCCCGCAGCTCTGGCCCGGTGAAACGGGGATTGAGGCCGGCAGTCACGGCGCCGAGGCGGGCGGCGGCGAGGTACAGCACGACGAAGTCGACGTTCGACGGCGTTGCGAGCGCGAGCACCGACCCCGGTCGGATCCCCTGGTCGAAAAGCCCGGTGGCGGCCTCGTCCGCGGCGCGATCGAGCTGGGCATAGGTGATCGACCAGCCGTGTTCGGTGACGAATGCCTCGGTGTCGGCGAATTCGACTGCGGCGCGGCGGGCGATCTCGGTGAGCACCCTGACCCCTACTCCTCGATGAAGGTGTTCTCGGCGTTGCCGGCGACGACCTGCTTGAGGATCTTGCCGGTGGCGTTGCGAGGAAGCGGCTCGGTGCGGATCTCCCAGTGCGCAGGGACCTTGTGGGGAGCAAGGGTCGCGCCGACGAACGCAGCGAGTTTGTCCGTGGTGACATCGGCGTCGTCGAAGGGCACGACGTAGGCCTTGACCTCCTGGCCGAGCTCGCGGTGATCGACCCCGAGCACGACGACCTCGCGGACGGCCGGGTGTTCGTCGAGTCGGTTCTCGATCTCGACCGGATAGATGTTCTCGCCACCGCGAATGATGAGATCGGTGCGGCGGCTCGCAAGGAAGAGCAGTCCGTTCTCGATGCGGCCGAAGTCGCCGGTTCGGAGCCAGCCGCCCGGTCGGATCGCCTCGGCGGTCGCCTCCGGGTTGTCCCAGTAGCCAGGTGTGACCATCGGGCCGCGCAACATGACGTTGCCAATCTCGCCGTCGGGGAGCGGGTTGTCGTCGTCGTCGTGGATCGCGAGGTCGCATGTCGGGATCGCCGAACCGACCGACTCCGGGTGTTCTCGGAGCACGTCGTCGCTCGCCGAGGTGGCGAGGCCCGAACACTCGGTCAGGCCGTACCCGACGCCCACGGGCCGTTCGGCGTGGGGGAGCGCCTCACGGCACGCCCGCAGAAGCTCCGGTGACCAGACCGAACCGCCGCCGCCGATGGCCGTCACGCTCGAGGTGTCGTACTCGTGGAACTTCGGGTGTTCGATGATCCGCCAGACCTGGGTGGTGACACCGCTGAGACGGGTGATCTTGTACGTCTCGGTGAGTTGCAGGACCTTCTCCGGATCGAACCGGCCCGTGGTCCACACATGGCCCATGCCCGAGGCCACGGCGGTGATGCAGCATGAATGGAGCCCGGAGATGTGGAACAGGGGGCTGGCGGCCAGCGACAGCATCGGAGGTTTCGGCGGGTCGTCGGGATTGGCCGGGAAGCGGAACGCGTCGCGGGCGCCGAGGATGAACGCGCACGTGAGATAGGCGTTGAAGTTCCGGTGGGTGATGATGGCGCCCTTCGGCCGGCCGGTGGTGCCGGAGGTGAACAGGATCGTGGCGGCGTCGTCCTCGTTGATCGGGGTGTCGGGCAGGTCGGCTCCTGGTGCGTGATCGCGAAGTTCGGCGAAGTCCTCCTCGAACACGACGAGCGGGACTCCAGGGTCGCCGGTGATGCGTTCGGCCCGTTTGGCGTCGGCGAGCAGCAGCTTCGGCGTGGTGAGCTCGAGGCCGTAGCGGATCTCGTCCTCGGTCCACCACCCGTTCATGGCAACGGCGATGGCACCGAGCGAGGTGATCGCCCAGAACGATTGGATCCACTCGGGCGTGTTGGCGGCGAGGATGGCGACGCGGTCGCCGTGGCCGATGCCGTACCGCTCGGCGAGGCCCGCCGCGAGCGATGCCGCGGTGGCGATGTTCTCGGCAAAGGTCGCCTCGGTCCCGTCGTCGAACACGTAGTAGCGGGCGCTGCCGTCGCCACCGTGATTGGCGGAGTTCTGGAGCAAGGCGCGCAGGTGCGGTGCGCGGTTCTTCGCAGTGGTCACCTCGACGCCGTTCACGATGACGGGAACGGTCTCGAAGAAGCCTCCTTCGCCCGTGAGCATCGCATCGACATCGGCGATTGACATGGTCGGTTCAGCCATGTCCCGGATCATCGCACAGGACGACCTCGGCGCCCGATTCTGATGGTCCGTCAGGTCGGGTTGTACGCTCGCACGCTATGGATGTCCGGCTCGACGACTCCCTCAACGACTTCCGAGACGAGGTCCGCACCTGGCTGGAGGAGCACCTCTCCGGCGAGTTCGGGGCGTACCGCGGCAAGGGTCTCACCGGCCACGAGGACATCCCTGCGGAAGTCCAGATTGCGTGGGAGAAGGAACTCGCCACGGGTGGCTGGCTCGGCATCGACTTTCCCACCTCGATCGGCGGCCGTGAGTGCACGCTCGCCGAGCAGGTCATCTTCCACCTCACCTATGTCGAGGCCAAGGCGCCGGGACGCATTCCCAACATGGGTGTCACCCTGCTCGGCCCGACCCTGATGGCGTTCGGCTCCGAGGCACAGCAGCAGCGGTTCGTGCCGAAGATCCTCTCGGGTGACGAACTCTGGTGTCAGGGCTACTCCGAACCCGACGCCGGCTCCGATCTCTCCAACGTGAAGACCCGCGCCGACCTCGTCGACGGGCAGTGGGTGGTGAACGGGCAGAAGGTCTGGACGTCGTTGGCCCAGTTCGCCGACTGGATCTTCGTCGTCGCCCGCACCGAGTCGGGCTCCGAACGCCATGCCGGGCTCAGCTACCTCCTCATGCCGATGGATCAGCCCGGGATCGAAATCCGTCCGATCGTGCAGATCACCGGCGGTACCGAATTCAACGAGACCTTCTTCTCCGATGCCGTGTGCGACGAGGACATGGTCGTCGGTGGTGTCGGCAACGGCTGGAAGGTCGCCATGGGCACGCTTGCGTTCGAACGAGGCGCATCGACCCTCGGTCAGCAGGTCTCGTTCCGTCAGGAGTTCGAGGATCTCCTCGCCCTTGCCAAAGCCAACGGCCGCTGGGACGACCCGGTCGTGCGACAGGAACTCACCGAGGCCCACATCCGTCTCGAGATTCTCAAGTACAACCAACTGCGCATGCTCACTGCCCTCACTCACGACGGCGTGCCCGGCGCCGAGGCGTCGATCGGCAAGCTCTACTGGGCGGGCTGGCATCGCCGCATGGGCGAACTCGCCATGCTCGTCGCCGGAGCCGAAGGCATGGTTGCGGGCGGCGACGGTCACAACGGGCACGGCGACGGGCCCGACTATCCGCTCGACAAGCTCCAGCGCACCTTCCTGTACACCCGGGCGCACACCATCTATGGCGGCTCCAACCAGGTTCAGCGCAACGTGCTCGGCGAGCGCGTGCTGGGCCTGCCCCGAGAGCCGCGTCCCTGACGGACCGACGGCACACCGACACCGCTGACCACGGTCTACGGCGTCTCGTCGTTCGCGGCGACACCGTCGATGAGGCGCCAGGCGAGCGCCGTGTCGACATCGATCTCGAGATCGAGCAGCAGCCACTGCAGGAGCAGCCGACGCCCGATACGGCGACCGATGCTCCAGGTGCCACCGACGCCAGGCATGAGCCCCATCGTCAACTCGGGTAGACGGAACCGGGTGTCGGGATGGGCCACGACGTTCGCCGCCATTGCCGCCAACTCGATGCCGGCACCGACACAGGCGCCGTGAACGTCGACCGAGAGCCGATCGGCCACGGCGAGCACCGCCGGGCCGGGAGAGGAGGCCATCCGGATCAGGTGCGCGGTCGCCGAGTCGGCGACCGCGCCGAATTCAGCCGGATCACCCCCGGCACAGAACGACGGCCCGTCGGCCCGCCACCGGATCGGTCGATCCGGGGCGATCAACGCCGCCGCGCGGAACGCATCGGTGAGCTCGTCTCGCCCTCGACGGTCGAGCAGGTTGTGGAGCCGAGATCGCGTCAACGTAACCGTGGTGTCGGGCTCGTCGGTGAGGGCGACTCGAGGGGCGTCATCGTTGCGGGTACGTCGCCCCTGCGACGCCAGCCAGGCGGCGTGCTCAGCTCCGCCCTGCAGGGTGGCGTAGGCCAGCGATTCCTGGTGGAGGGCGGCGAGGGGTTCGCCCGGCAGGGTGCGGAGGTGGACCGCCGTGGTGGTGGCGGCCTGAGGTCGGGCGATGATCGCCGCAACGAGCTCGTCGACTGGTCCAATCACATCGGCGCGACCCCACTCGGCGACCGTGACGACGGCGAGCGGGGTGAGTCGACCAAGAACCGCATCCCACCGCTCGTCAGGATCCGTCGGGCTCGGGTCGAGGACAACGGCCGGCACGCCCACCGCCGCACCAACCTCGCGAGCGAGATCGAGCGACGCGACAGCGGCCTCCGCCGCGGCGAGATCCCACCGTGGCGTATCGGTCATGGTCAGTCCGTCGGGTCGTCGCCGAGATGTGCGAACTGCTCGCGCAGGACTCGGCGGAGGAGCTTGCCCGTCTCGTTGTACGGGAGTTCGTCGACCACGTCGACGTGCGAAGGAACGCGGCTGGAACGCAGACGCTCCCGGATCAGATCATCGAGATCGGCCGGGTCGGGCGCGTCACCATTGGCCACGATGAGCAACACGACTTTTTCGCCCCATTCCCGGCATGGCACCCCGATCGCCGCTGCGTCGCGTACACGGGGATGACTGATGGCGACGTCCTCGATCTCGCCCGGCGACATGTTCTCGCCACCACGAATAATCACGTCGTCGTTGCGGCCTTGGATGAACAGATAGCCGTCGGCGTCGATGAAGCCACCGTCGCGGGTCGGGAACCATCCGTCGGTATCGAGCAGCGACCCCTTCTCGCGGTACTCGCCGGCGACTTGTTCACCTCGGACGAAGATCTCGCCCACGTCGCCGGGACCGAGCACGGTGCCGTCGTCGTCTCGCACTTGGACTTCGACACCCGGAAGCGGACGCCCGACGCTGGCCAGACGCTGCTGCTCGACCGGATCGTCGCTGTACTGGGCGACACGGTGATCGTCGGGGCCGAGAAGGGAGATGGTCGATGACGTCTCCGTGAGCCCATAGGCGTTGACGAAGTTGGTGATCGGAAAGAGATCGAGTGCCCGCTCGATCACGGGTCGCGGCATCTTGCCGCCACCGTAGGAGAGTGCTCGGATGCCGAGCATCGGCGCTCCACCGCGGGCGTCGAGCGCATCGACGATGCGGGTGAGCATGGTCGGCACGACCATTGCGTGGGTCACGCCTTCGCGTTCGACGGTGTCGATCCAGACGTCGGGATCGAATCGGGGCAGCTGCACGATCCGACGGCCTGCGTAGATCGACGACAGCATCGAGGCAACACCGGCGATGTGGTACGGCGGCACGCTCACAAGGGTGGCTTCGTCCTCGCCGGCGCCCATGAACTCGACCGAGCTGAGAATGTAGGAGACGAGATGCTTGTGGCGCAGCACGGCGGACTTCGGGCTGCCGGTCGTGCCGCTGGTGAAGAGCAACACGGCGAGGTCGTCGGGATCCATGTTCCAGTCGCCAGGGCTGGCGTGGCCGTCTGTTCCTGCGGCCGGGTCCGAGCTGAATGCCTCGGCGGAGACGGTCGAGACACCCGGGAGTCCGCCCAGCCGCTCGAGGTTGTTTTCGTCGGCGACGGCGACGGCAGAACCGGCCCGCTCGGCGAGGGCGAGGAGATCGTCGGCGGGAAGGCGATAGTTGAGCGGCACATACGGGATGCCCGCCCACGCGGAGCCGAACAGGGCAATCGGCAGGGCCGGGCTCGACTCGTCGCACACGACGGCGGACTCGACCCCTGCGGCCCGGTAGCGGTTGGCTGCACCGTGAGCGCGGTCGAAGAGCTGGCGGTAGGTGAGCCCGTCGTTGAGTGATCCCACGGCCACCCGATCGCCGAGCCCTTCCGCCGCCATCTCCAGCAGCATCATCAGGTTCATGGGCGGTTGTGGCTCAGTCCGAGGCGGGGAGGGTCTTCGCCTGAGCGATCTCGAGCGCGCCGCCGTCGGCTGCCAGTGATCCGTCGCCGGCCTTGGTGGCCAGCAGCTCGATCGTCTCGTCGGCGTTGCCGTACCGCTTGCCGAGTTGGGTGCCGCCCGCGGCGTCGCCGGATGGGCTGCCACTGATCTCACCGGTGCCCGACGCGACCATCGGTGCGCCGCCACAGGTCAGGTCGACCTCGCCGGCCCCCTTGACGACGATCACCTCGGTGCTGCACACCGTGCTTTGGAAGCGTGCACCTGGCTTCAACTCGACCATGTTGGATTCTCCCTTGGTTCGCCGATCGGCGTTCCTCAGTCTGGCCCGAGAGGCGGTCGGGGGAAAGTCCGTGGGGGCTTCGCTAGCGTCGGCGCCATGGCGGAAGTTGATGAGGTGGCGACCTGGGCCAACTGTGGCGCAATGTCGTTGACCGGCCGGGTCGACGGCCCGCCGCTGGTTCGGCCGGCCGGTCTGGTCGTCGCAGCGACCTCGGCGGCGGCGGATCTGGCGGCGATGACCAGACGGCTTGGTCACGAGGTGGCGGTCGACGGTCCAGCGCTGCTGGCCGAGCGGGCCGCCTGCGCTGGATTTCACCGTCGTGGTTCCGTCTCGGTTGGTGGCGCGGCTCGATTCGAACGGTGCGGTGACGGTTGGGTGGTGCTCAACCTGCCCCGGCCCGAGGACGTTGCCGCCTTGCCGGCACTGGTCGAGGCGGCTGTCGAACCCGATGACTGGGAGACGCTCCGTCGTGAGCTCCGTCGTCGGTCGGCCGCTGAGCTCGTGCAACGCGGGCGCCTTCTTGGGCTGGCGATTGCCCGGCCCGACGAGCGACCACAGCCGCCCGCCCCGGGGCAGGAGTTGCACCGAGGCGCCGCGAGGTCGGTACGCGCTCGGCCCGTGGTCCTCGACTTTTCGTCGCTGTGGGCCGGGCCGCTCGCCAGTTCGTTCCTCGCCGACGCAGGCGCACGAGTGATCAAGGTGGAGGGACGCGGCCGGCCCGACGGAGCCAGATCCGGCCCGGCTGCGTTCTACGATCTCCTCAACGCCGGCAAGGAGACGATCACGATCGATTTCGGTGACCGATCCGATCAGGCGCTCCTGCGACGGATGGTCGCCGCCGCTGATCTCGTCATCGAGGCCTCGCGGCCGCGGGCGCTGGCCGCCGTGGGACTCGATCCCTCCGCCGTCGTTGATGCGTCGGCGACGTCGTGGCTGTCGATCACCGGCCACGGCCGCATCGACGACCCGGATCGCGTCGGGTTCGGCGACGATGCGGCCGTGGCAGGCGGGCTCTGGACCACTGATCCCGCCGGGCCGATGTTTGTCGCTGACGCTGTCGCCGATCCGTTATCGGGCCTGGCAGCCGCAGCGATGGCCGCCGAACTGCTGGCCGACGAGCGGGCCTCGGTGATCGAGGTGCCGCTGAGTCGCGCCGCCGCCTGGGCGCAGCGCCACCCGATCGATGCGCCGGTTGAGTCCGAGGGTGATGGATGGGTGGTGGCGCTTCCCGGGGAGCGTCTCGACGTCGCCGCGCCGACGGTCGCGAGGTTCCGCGGTGAGGCCGCACCGCTCGATGCCCATGGGGCGCCCCTGCGCGCCGAGTTCTCTGAGCGCTAGCCTCGCTCGCCGTGAGTGATCCGCGTACTGATGTCGCCGCCGACGAGGCCCCCCGCGCCGCTGACGGGCGCGTCGCGGGCCGTCGCGGCCAGGCGACCCGTCAGCGGTTACTTGCTGCTACTCGAGCCGCCGTCTCCGAAGGCCCGTACCGCGATCTCAAGGTGGTCGACATCTCGCGGCGGGCCGATACGAGCCCAGCGACCTTCTATCAGTATTTCCCCGACGTCGAGGCAGCCGTCCTTGCGCTGATCGACGAACTCACCGACGCCGGGGGTCGTCAGCTGCGAGTCCTCGTCACTGATGCGGCCTGGGAGAGTGGTGATGCCGCCGCCGGACTTTCGCAGGGGTTCCTCGCCTTCTTCGCCGAGCATGGCGAACTCCTCCGAGTGGCCGACTTGGCGGCCCTCGAGGGCGACGACCGTTTCCGTCAGCTTCGTACTCGGCTGTTCAACGGCGTGTTCCTGGCACTCAAGGATCTTGCCCACGAGGCGCGGGCGGTGGGGGCGATCGATGCATCGGCATCGCCGGGCGGTATCGCGAGCGTGCTCACCACCATGCTCACCCAGGTCAGCTCGCATCGTCGGGGCTTCGAGTCGTGGGGTGTCTCGGGTGACGAACTTGCGGCGACGATGGCGGCGGTGATCGATGCAACGGTCCGCGGCGACGGCGCTGCCTCGCTCTGAAACGCCGGAGATTCCGGCCGTTGGCGGCCCCTGTGCGAGCGCCGGCTTTCCTCGTCGTTGTCTGACGGTCGCCTAGGCTTGGCCGCCATGACGGGCGACTGGGACGCGACACTCGATGATCTTGCGGCGCGCCGCGCCACTGCCCAGGCAATGGGTGGTGCTGAGAAGCTTGAACGACGCCGCGAAGCCGGCCGTCTCGACGCTCGCAGCCGAATCGGGGCCCTGCTTGACGACGGCTCCTTCACCGAGATCGGCGCCCTCGCCGGGGTGGCACCGGCCGATGCGCTCGTTGCCGGTGTTGGTCGTATCGACGGCCGCCCGGTTGCTGTCGGCGCCGAGGACTTTACGACCCTCGGAGGGTCGATCGGGCCGGCGGCTAGCCGCAAACGGTGGCGCATCGCTGACATCGCCCGCCGAGAACGCATCCCTCTTGTGATGCTCCTCGAGGGGGCCGGCCATCGGCCACCGATGCCTGGCGATCCGGGCGGGGGAGGCCCGGGCGATCTCGGCGCGCAGGGTGGCCTCTCCGGTCTTGTCCCGATGGTGTGCGGGGTGATGGGCTCGTCAGCCGGTCACGGTGCCATCACTGCGCCACTGTGTGACTTTTCGGTGATGACCCCCGACGCTGCCATCTTCACCGCAGGGCCGCCCGTCGTGAAGGCGGCGCTCGGCGAGGAGGTCACCAAGGCCGAACTCGGCGGACCCGGTGTCGCAATTGCTTCGGGGGTCGTGCACAACGTTGCCGCCGACGACCTCGCTCTTCTCGCCGACATCCGCACGTATCTCTCGTTCTTCGGCTCGTCGGCCTGGGAACGGCCGCGGAGCGTCGACACGGGCGACACCGGACCCCGTCGTCTTGACGATCTCCTCGAGATCGTGCCCCGTGACGGCAATGCCGCCTACGACATGCGGCTCGCCATCTCGGCGCTCGTCGACGGCGGCGGGTTCTTTCAGGTTCAACCGGATTTCGGCTCATCGATCGTGTGTGCGCTCGCCCGCATTGGCGGCGAATCCATCGGCGTCGTTGCCAACCAGCCGTCGGTCATCGCTGGGTCGATCGATGTCGACGCCGCGGACAAGGCCGCCCATTTCATCCAGGTGTGTGACAGCTTCCATCTGCCGCTCGTCTTCCTCGCCGACAACCCGGGGGTCCTCGCGGGGCAGGCCTCGGAGCGGGCCGGAATGCTCCGGGCTGGTGCGCGCATGTTTGCCGCTCAGACCCGGGCTCAGACGGTGAAGGTCCACGTCACCCTTCGGAAGGCGTACGGCTTCGGGTCGAGTGTGATGGCGATGAACCCCTACGACGAGCAGACCCTGAGCTTCGGCTTTCCGGGGGCCACGCTTGGGGCCATGGGCGCGTCGGGTGCCGGTAATGCGGTTGGCGCCGACGAAGCCACACGAGCCGAACTTCAGCAGGCCGAAAACGAGAGCAGCTATCGGTCGGCCAATGGGCTGAGCTTCGACGACCTGATCGACCCTCGCGAACTCCGCAACGTCGTGATCGAGAGTCTTGCCGTGTCGGCACCACGGCGGGCGGGGGCGGCTGCGCCGGTCGCTCGTACGGGCATCACGCCCTAGTCGTGTGCGCAATCGCCGCCACCATCTGGGGTGAGCGGCCGATCGGTCAGCTCATCGCTTGGATGCAGTAGTCGAGGCACGCCGTGAGCGCCTCGGTGTCGGCCGGGTCGATGGCCGGGAACATGCCGATGCGGAGCTGATTGCGACCGAGCTTGCGGTAGCCGCCCACATCGAGGATGCCGTTCTTGCGAAGAACCTCGACGAGCGTGTCGGCGTCGATCGCCTCGTCGAAGTCGATCGTGGCGACGACCTTTGAGCGCTCGGACTCGACCTGCACGAACGGTGAGGCAGCGTCGGACGCATCGGCCCAGCCGTAGAGGATCTCCGCGGAGGTGGCTGAGCGGCCGGCCGACCAGGACAGACCGCCGTTGTCGTTGAACCAATTCACCGTCTGAGCGGTGAGGAAGATGGTGGCGAGCGCCGGCGTGTTGTAGGTCTGGTCTTGGCGGGAGTTCTCGACCGCCGACCAGAGGTTGAGCGACGGCGGGATATAGCGGCCGCTGTTGGCGATGCGCTCGACACGCTCGATCGCTGCCGGCGACATCATGGCGATCCACAAACCGCCGTCGGAGGCAAGCGCTTTCTGGGGGGCGAAGTAGTAGACGTCGGTGGCGTTGGCATCGAACATCAGGCCGCCGGCCGCCGACGTTGCGTCGACCAGCATGAGATCGCCGTCGCCGCCGACGCGGACCGGATCCATCATCACGCCGGTCGAGGTCTCGTTGTGGGTGAAGGCGTAGGCGTCGACGCCGTCGACGGTTTCAAGGTCGGGGCGGGTGCCCATTGCCGACTCGGTAACCGATGGGTCCTGCAGGTGAGGGGCCATGGCCACGGCCTTGGCGAACTTCCCCCCGAACTCGCCGAAGCTGAGATGGTGCGACTTCTCGTCGATCAACCCGAAGACGGCCGCATCCCAGAAGCCAGTGGAGCCGCCGTTGCCACAGACGATCTCGTAGCCGTCGGGGGCTCGCAGCAACTCGGCGATGCCGTTGCGCATCTCGGCGACAACGAGCTTCACCGGCATCTTGCGATGCGAGGTGCCCATGAAGTCGTTGGCGCGAGCGGCGAGGGCATCGAGGGCCTCGGGGCGGACCTTGGTGGGGCCGGAACCGAACCGGCCGTCGCTCGGGAGGAGGTCGGTCGGGATGGTGATGTCAGGCAGGGTTTTTGGAGACTCGGTCACCCCGAAAGCGTGGCAGCTTCGAAGCGAAAACGGACGCCAATCGTCGGAATTCTGCGGAGCGATCTCGGTACCCTTTCGACCATGACTCTCGATCGGATTTCTCGGCGTGTCGGCGCCATCGCCCCTTCGGCCACGCTGGCGGTCTCGAACAAGGCCAAGGCCATGCGAGCGGCTGGCGAGAACGTCATCGGTTTCGGTGCCGGCGAGCCTGATTTCGCCACGCCGCAGCACATTGTCGATGCCGCTGTTGCGGCCTGCGCCGACCCGGCGATGCACAAGTACAGCGCCGTGGGCGGCCTCCCCGAACTCAAGGAGGCGGTCGCGGCCAAGACCATGCGCGACAGCGGCTACGCCTGTGAGGCATCGCAGGTGCTGATCACCAACGGCGGCAAGCACGCCGTCTACAACTGCTTCGAGGCGTTGTTGAACCCTGGCGACGAGGTCCTGCTGCCGACTCCCTACTGGACCACCTATCCGGAGCCTATTGCGCTCGCCGGCGGTGTCACCGTCCCGATCATCACCACAGCCGAGGGCGGCTTCCGCGCCACCGTCGAGCAACTCGAGGCAGCCCGGACGGAGAACACCAAGGCCCTCGTCTTCGTGTCGCCGTCGAACCCGACGGGCGCGATCTACCCCCGGGATGAGATCGAGGCGATCGGTCGCTGGGCGGTCGAGCACGACATCTGGGTGATCTGCGACGAGATCTACGAGCACCTTGTCTACGGCGACAACGAGCACTCCTCGATGGCCACGCTCGTCCCCGAACTCGATGACAAGGTCGTCATCCTTAACGGCGTCGCCAAGACCTACGCGATGACGGGTTGGCGTGTCGGCTGGATGATCGGCCCGGCCGACCTGATCAAGGCCGCACAGAATCTGCAGTCGCACTCGACCAGCAATGTCGCCAACGTGGCCCAGGCCGCGGCGCTCGCAGCGGTCACCGGGCCACTCGACGCCGTGTACGACATGCGGGAGGCCTTCGACCGTCGCCGCCGCACGATGCATTCGCTGCTGTCTGGTATTGACGGTGTGCTGTGCCCCGAGCCTGAGGGCGCCTTCTACGCCTACCCGGATTTCTCAGCCCTGCTGGGGAACGAGATCGGCGGCAGGCAGATCGACACCACCCTCGAACTCGCCGACATCTTGCTTGAGGAGGCCAAGGTCGCGATCGTCCCGGGCGAGGCCTTCGGGGTCGGCGGCGGCGCCCGTTTGTCGTTTGCTCTCGGCGACGACGACCTCAGCGAGGGTGTCGGCCGCATCGCCGACTTCTTGTCGTGACCCCCAGCGCCGCTACGCCGTCGGTCACGCCGTACGGTGAGTGGCCATCGCCGATCACCGCCGAGTCCCTCGTCAGCGGGGCGCTCGGTATTGCTGAGTGCTGCGTCGATCCTCGACCCGCTGGCACCGACGACATCTGGTGGGCTGAGTCGCGCCCCGAGGAGGGTGGCCGCACGGCCCTGATGCGTCAGCGAGACGGGATCACGGCTGAGATCACGCCCCCCGACGCCTATGTGCGCACCCTTGTGCACGAATACGGCGGCGGTTCGTGGTGGGTGCACGGCGGCATCGCCTTCTATGTCGACGTCAGCGATCAGCGGCTTCGTCGACTCGTGCCGGGGGAGGAGCCGACGTTCCTCACGCCCGAGCCATCGACACCGCGAGGCCTTCGCTTCGCGGATCTTCGGGTCGACCCGTCTGGTCGTTTCGTGGTCGCCGTCCGTGAGCTTCATCACCCCGACCGCGAACCCACGAACGATCTCGTTGCGATCGCCACCGACGGGTCGATGGAGATCCGCGAACTGTGGAGCGGCAGCGACTTCGTGTCGTCACCGCGCCTTTCGCCTGACGGCACCCGCCTCGTCTGGGTCGCCTGGGATCATCCGAACATGCCGTGGGACGCCACCCGCCTGCTCGTCGCGCCCTTCGCCAACGGCACCCTTGGCGATGTTGAGCTCGAACTCGGCAACGGAGCCGAAGCCTGGGTCGAACCCGGCTGGGGCCCCGATGGCACCCTCTACGCCTGCAGTGATCGCCACGAGTGGTGGAATCTCGGCTCGGTGTCGGCCGACGCCGAGTTCGACCCGGTGATCGCCGGCCCCTTCGAGGTCCCCACCCCGAGCTGGGTGTTCGGCATGCAGCGATGGGCGATCTCACCCGAGCACACAGTCGCCGCCGTCGGGCTACCGACCGGCGACGAGCTGGTGATCGACGGCCGCACCGTCTCGATGCCCGACGCCACCGTCTCCTCGATGCAACCCATGTCCGACGGCATCGTCTATGTGGGCGCCGGCTACGGCCACGAAGCGCAGGTCGTCAAGATCGTGCTCGACGGCCCGAAGGTCACCCGCAAGGTCGTGCACGCCGGACGAGAACTGCCCGTCGACATCGGCTACCTGATCGAGCCCGAGTCGATCACCTTCCCAACCGGGGATGGCGATGCGGTGGCTCATGCCCTCTATTACCCGCCGACCAATCCCGATCACGTCGGCGTGGAGGGAACGACACCACCGCTGCTGGTTCTTGCCCACGGCGGCCCAACCGCCCAGGCCCGCCGCCAACTTCAGCTCGGCATCCTCTACTGGACCAGTAGGGGAATCGCCGTCGTCGACGTCGACTACCGCGGCTCCACCGGCTACGGCCGTTCGTATCGCCGGGCGCTCAACGGCTCCTGGGGTGTCGCCGACGTCGAGGACTGTGTCGCGGCCGCCCGCTATCTCGCCGAGCGAGGCGACGTCGACCCCGAACGCCTCATGATCCGCGGTGGTTCGGCCGGCGGGTTCACCGTGCTGTCCGCACTCGCGTTCCACGACGTCTTCGCCGTCGGGGCCTCCCGGTACGGCGTCGCCGACCTCGAAGCGCTCGCGACCGACACCCACAAGTTCGAGTCCCGCTATCTCGACTCCCTGGTCGGGCCGTGGCCTGAGGCGAAGGCGATCTACGACGAGCGTTCGCCGGTCAACCATGTCGAGAAGTTCTCCGCACCGATGATCGTGCTCCAGGGCGACGAGGACGCGATCGTCCCACCGAACCAGAGCGAGATGATCGTGGCAGCGCTCGAACAGCAGGGCATCCCGGTCAGCTACCTGCTCTTCGAGGGAGAACAGCACGGATTCCGCAAGGCGGAGAACGTGATCACCGCGCTGGAAGCCGAACTCGTGTTCTTCGGGGAAATGCTCGGCTTTGCGCCCGCCGGCGACGTCCCGACCATCGACATCCGTCGGTGACCTGCCGGACCCCGGCTGAGCTGTCATCGAGCGTTCACACAAAATCTGGAGGCTGGCCGATGGCCAACCGCCAAGATGATCGGGTGCATCGAGTCCTCGTCGCTGAAAAGATCGCCGAACCCGGCCTGGACGCCCTGCGGGCGGCCGGCCACGAGGTGGATGTCCGCACCGGACTCTCGCCTGAGGAACTGCGGGAGGCCATCGCCGGAGCATCCGGCCTCATCATCCGCTCCGCTACGCAGGTCGACGCCGATCTGATCGATGCAGCAGGGCCATCGCTGGCTGTCGTCGGCCGCGCTGGTGTTGGCCTTGACAACGTCGACACGGCCGCCGCTACGGCCAACGGCGTGATGGTGGTCAATGCCCCCGAGTCGAACATCACCTCGGCCGCAGAGCACACGATGGCACTCCTGCTGGCACAGGCCCGCAACGTGCCGCAGGCGCACAGCGCGCTGGTCGGCGGCCGCTGGGAACGCTCGAAGTGGGAAGGGGTCGAACTCGAAGACAAGACGCTCGGCGTGATCGGCTTCGGTCGCATCGGCCGCCTCGTCGCCCATCGCGCCGCTGCGTTCGGTATGAGGATCATTGCCCACGATCCGTTTGTTCCCGCTGAGGCAGCCAAACATCTCGCCGTAGAGCTCGTTGAACTCGACGACCTTATGGCCCGAGCTGACTTCCTCACCCTCCACGTTGCGAAGACCCGCGAGACCATCGGGCTGATCAACAAGGACCGTCTCGGCCTCGCCAAGCCAAACCTGCGGATCATCAACGTCGCCCGCGGTGGCATCATCGACGAACTTGCGTTGGCCGAGGCGGTCGCCTCCGGTCAGATCGCCGGTGCCGCCATCGACGTGTTCGAAGACGAACCCACCACTGAGTCTCCCCTCATCGGTGTACCCGGCATCGTCACGACCCCTCACCTCGGTGCCTCGACCCGCGAAGCCCAGGATCGAGCCGGTGAGACGATCGCTGATCAAGTCATCAAGGCGCTTGCTGGTGACTTCGTGCCCTTCGCTGTCAACGTCGAAGCTGGTGCTGCCAGCGGTGCGCTCCGAGATCATCTGCCCTTGTGCGAGCAGCTCGGCTCGATGTTCGCTGGCCTTGCTGAGGGCGTCCCAGCGACCATCGACCTCGAACTTCAGGGCGAGATCGGCGAGTCAGATCCGTCGCTCGCCAAGCTTTCGTTCCTCAAGGGGCTGCTCGGCAACATCGGTGGTGATCCCGTCAGCTACGTCAATGCCGCCCGCCTCGCCGAGCAGCGCAGCCTCGACGTTCGAGTCATCACCACGCCCGGCGACACCGGCCGCAGCAACCTGATCCGCGTCACCGGCGATGTTCACTCACTCGCCGGCTCGCTTTCACCGATCGACGGCCACCCTCGACTCAACGAGGTCGACGGCCACCGACTCGATATTCGTCCCTCTGACGACATGTTGATCGTTCGCAACCACGACATCCCTGGCATGGTCGGCATCGTCGGCACGATGGTCGGCGACGCCGGTGTCAACATCTCCAACATGTACATCGGTGAAGACGCCGACGGGGTCGCGGCGATGATGGTCATCTCGACCGATGGCCTTGTGCCCAACAATGTCCAGCAGGCGATTCGAGCCGTCGACGGCGTCCAGAGCGTTCGCGCCGTCCGCCTCGGCTAGCGCTTTGCGGTCTCGTTGGCTTCGCGGCTAGCGCTTCGCGGTCTCATTGGCTTCGTGGCTAGCGCTTCGCCTTGCGGTAGCCGTCGGCTTCGGCCGCTGCCTCGTCGCAGTAGCAGCGTTCGGCGTTGGTGCGCTCATAGGACATGCCGCCGGGCACGTGGAAGATCTTGCTCTGCGTTTTGCCCTTGATCGGGTGCGAACCCGGACAACCCCCATCGGCATCGGGCGCGATCCAGCCAGAAAGCTTGGTGGATGTGTCGGTGTTGGCGAACTGCACCGGCCCCGAACGGGTCGGTGCGGGAGCCTCCTCGGCGAGCGGTTCCCAGCTGGCCGCGCCCGAAGTTTGGGGCGGTGGCTGGCGACGCACGGAGCGAATGAGGCCGACGATGAGCGAGGCGAGCGCGCCAAGTGCGGCGATACGGGCGATGCGGAGAAGGGATCCCGGCATGACCCCGACGGTAGCCGAGGCTGGGTCGACAGCCGACCCGGCCTCGAGGAACCACACGGTTCGTCCCGGTGGAGTCAGCCGATCTGGACTCGGCCGATGCGCTCGAGCGAACCGAGGTCGTTGACCTGGAGCGTTGCCGGCGCCTCGGGCGAGCTCCAGCCCCATTCGGAGCTCAGGGACCAGAGTTCGTCTCCGTCGATCACCATCGTGCGACTGATGACCGGAGCCAGGTTGCCGTTGTCCCAGCAGTAACCGAGGGTTGCGTCGTCAGGAATGGCGATGCCGATCCGCTCAGCCTCTTCGAGCATCCAGGTCTCCTCGTAGCACTGGAAGCCCGAGACCGAGAGGGGCTCACCCGGCTCGCAGAGAATGATGCGGCTGTAGCCGTCAGTGAGGATCCACTCGAGCTCGGTCTCGAATGAGGCTTCGTCCCGGTTCGAAGGAAGATCAGCGGAGGTGAGCACGTCGCATGCCGTGCGGCCACGGTCACTGCGTTCGTCGATGTGATCGATGCGGCCGACTTCTTCGATCGTGGTGCCGTTGGCCTCCAGCACGACGGCGCCGGCCCAATTCTCACCGTTATTCCACACATTGACCGGGATCACGGCGAGCTGTTTGGGACCCCACCACAGGAAGCTGCGGTGCTCCCACCCGATGTCGTTCCAGCCGCCCGGGGCGGACCAGACGGCGACTTCCTGAGGATCGGCGGGGTCGCTCACGTCGAAGATCGAGACCTTCGAGCCGGTGACTCGGCCATCGAGGTCGGCATCGGAACCGACCCCGAGCACCCGACCTTCGCCGATCGGGTGGAGATAGCTCGAGAAGCCGGGGATCTTGAGTTCGCCGACGACACGCGGGTTCTCGGGATCTCGGAGATCAAGGGTGTAGAAGGGATCGATCTGGCGGAAGGTGACGACATAGCCGACGTCGCCCACGAAACGGACGGACTGGACAGCCTCGCCGTTGCCCATGTCGCCGACGCTGCCGACCTCGACCAGTTCACCGTTGGTCTCGCGAAGCACCCGGACGAACGATTCCGAGCTCTCATCCCAGGTGTCACCGCTCGTGGTGACAACCCGGAGGTGGCCTTCGTGTTCACTGAGCGAGAACTGGTTGCGCAGATCGCCGGGCACCGAGCCGGAGGCGGTGTAGGCGGCGCCGCTGTCGCTCAGGGCGAAGCGATGGATCGAGGTGTGACGGGCATCCCAGGCCGTGTCCCAGGCGTTCTCGTCATCTTTGAGGATGGTGATGTCCGGCCACGTCTGGGTGGCGACGAACACCGAGTCGGTCGAGGCATAGACGGTGTTGCCGGGAGCGAGAACACTGGTCGTCTCGGGGGCATCAAGCTCACCGGCGACCGGAACGCTCACGACCGAGAGCACACCGAAGCCGGCGAACTCGGTGGGTGCGTGCACCGATGAGCAGTCGGGGAAGATGCCCTGGCTCACGATGTCGCCCGAGTCGCTCACGGTGCCCCAAGCGGGAAGCCAGGTATCGAGGTCGGAGTTGCGGGCAGCGGCCCGGTTGGCCTCGGTGGCGGTGTCCTCACCGGCCGGCCCCGCCGGGTACACGAAGGGGAAGTGCTGCTGGGGGTTGCTGCGGATCACGACCCGGGCGACGCCGTCGACGGCGCGGGCCGACACATAGTCACCCTCGATGACAATCGACTCGATCAGCTCCGCGTCGGCGGTGTTCACGGAGATGCGGGTGAGTCGGACGATGCTCGAGCCGTACCAGGGTTCCCTGCTGTCCGTATCGTCGCCCGTTCTGTGACCGAAGCCGCGATCGAGCCAGGTTGTGCCGATGACAAGGATCTCGTCGCCGGCCAGGAACATCTCGGCCTGGTACGCCTGTGGGAGGTCGATCGAGGTGAGCTCGGTGCGGGTCTCGACATTGATCACGGTGAACCGGTTGGCGGCGAGCACAAAGACACGTTCACCGTCGGTCTTGATGATGTCGGCTTCGTCGACACCGAGTTCTTGCACGTTGGTGCCGGAGAAGTCGACGCCCTCGATTGGGCCGGCCGAGGAGTCGCCGCCGAGCGAGGCGCTCCCGGTGCTCTCCTCGGCGGTGGCGAAGTCGGCGGCGTCGTCGGACTGCATCTCCTCGATCTCTCCGCCGCGCTCCCAGATCGGGCCGCCATACCAGCCGCCCGATTCGAAGCCGTAGGGGCCGACGCGCTCGGCAGCCTCGGTGCGGAGATGGGTGAGCAGGGTGTCACAGTCGGCGAAGCCGGAGAGGTCGGAGGTCAAGACGAGCTCGTCGCCGTTGATCTCGACAACCACGTCGCCGTCGTCGTTGCGCTGGACCACTGCGTCAGCATCTGTGCCATCGGCGTTTGCGTCGCCGTCGTTGCTGCAGGCGGTAGCCAGCAGGATGAAGCTGAGGAAGAGAAACAGGATTCTGCGCACGATCATCTCCGGTTCGCAGGGGTGTTGGTGATGCTCTGACGCTCTCACCGACAAGTTGGTTCCCGAACGGCAACATTTTCTCAGATTGCCGCTGTCGCGTGTGTGCAGGGCCGCTGTGCTCGAATCCGGCGGGAGCGCACGGAAGGCATCGTTGACACTTCATCGCTGAAGTGTCAGATTACTCTGACACTTTGCTGAGTAAATGTCAGGAGCCCTTCATGTCCGATCGCTTGTCCGTTCACGGTCGCACCGTCTGCATCACCGGATCGTCGAGCGGCATGGGCCGCGCGATCGCCGAGCACCTTGGCGGGCTCGGCGCAACGGTCTACCTGATGGGCCGCAACGCCGAGCCCATGGAGGAGTCCAAGGCACGGATCGAGGCAGCGGGCGGTACGGCCGACCTGGCGACCTTCGATGTCACCGACACTGCTGCCTTGCAGGCCTGGATCCAGCGGGCAGCTGACGAGACGGGCCGCCTCGACGTGATGATCAACAACGCCGGCTTCGGTGATTTCGGCACATCATTCCTCGGAGGCGATCCCGACATCTGGAAGGGCATGCTCGACGTCAACGTCCTCGCCCTCGCCGTCGGCAGCCAGGCCGCCGTTGCCGCGATGCGGGCCACCGAGTCGCAGGGCAACATCATCAATATCAGTTCGGTCGCGGCGATCCGGCGCGATTCCGGGATGTATGGGGCCACCAAGCACGCGGTCAACTGCATCAACGCAAGCCTGCGAAGTGAACTCGAGGACGACACGATCCGGGTCACGTCGATCATGCCCGGCGTCTTCGCCACCAACTTCAGCCGCAACGTCGGCGACGACATGATGGGCATGATCGCGGGCATGGCCGGTGTCGAGAACGTCGAGCGCGACGATGAAGGCCGGGTGTCGCGCGAAATGCTCGCTCAGCTCGCGGCGAACATGTCGACAACCTTCGGGGATGTCGAGGACATCGCTCGCACCGTCGAGTTCGTGATCACGCAGCCCATCCACCTCAACATCGAGGAGCTCGTGATCCGGCCGGCGAAGAGCTTCATCTGACCGAGTCGCCGGCCGACTGACGGCTTCAGGCCTGGGCGGGCATCCAGGGCTTGCGGCTGGTCTCGTACTCGTCGATGTCGGTGGCATGCCGCATGGTGAGTCCAATGTCGTCGAGGCCCTCAAGGAAGCGTTCCTGGATCGCCTCGCTCAGCGGGAACGTCGTCTCCAGCCCGATGGCCGGAGCCTCGACGGTGAGCCGCTCGACGTCGATCGTGATCTCCAGCGTTGGGTCGGCTTCGACGGCTCGCATCAACTGTTCGTTGACCTCGTCGGAGACCGTCACTGGCACGAGTCCATTCTTGGTGCAGTTGTTGCGGAAAATGTCGGCGAACCGCGGCGAGATGACGGCGTCGAAGCCGTACTGCTGAATCGCCCACACGGCATGTTCACGGCTCGAACCGGTGCCGAAGTTCAGGCCGCCGATGAGGATCGTGGCCCCGGAGTACTGCTCCTGATTGAGCACAAAGTTGCGGTCGTCGCGCCACTCCGAGAAGAGGCCCTTCTCGAAGCCGGTGCGCTCCACGCGCTTGAGCCAGTCGGACGGGATGATCTGATCGGTGTCGACGTCGGTGCGATCGAGCGGCACGGCGGTGCCTTGGACGATACGGACGGCTTTCATTTTGGTGCTCCCGACATGGTGCGTTCGGTGTCGTGTTCTCGTGTTCAGGCCAAATCGTCGGGCGACGCGAAGTGCCCGGCGATAGCGGTGGCGGCGGCGATGGCGGGGGAGACGAGGTGGGTGCGGCCCCCTCGGCCCTGACGCCCCTCGAAGTTGCGGTTGCTGGTGCTGGCGCAACGCTCGCCCGGCTGGAGCTTGTCGGGATTCATCGCGAGGCACATCGAGCACCCCGGCTCCCGCCAGTCAAAGCCGGCTTCGCGGAAGATCTCCGGCAGGCCCTCGGCTTCGGCCTGTTGCTTGACCAGGCCGGAGCCCGGCACGACGAGGGTGCGCATGCCGTCGGCGACCTTGCGTCCCTTGGCGACGGCGGCCGCCGCTCGGAGATCCTCGATGCGGCTGTTCGTGCAGCTGCCGATGAAGACGGTGTCGACCTTGATGTTCTTGATCGGGGTACCGGCCTCGAAATCCATGTACTCGAGGGCACGAGCGGCAGTGTTGGCGAGGTTCGGGTCGTCGAAGTCGTCGGGGCCGGGGATCACGCCGTCGATCGGCATGACCTGTGCCGGGTTGGTTCCCCAGCTGACCTGTGGCTTGATGTCGGCCGCATCCACGATCACCTCTTCGTCGAAGACGGCACCCTCGTCGGTGGCGAGGGTCTTCCAATCCTCGATGGCGGCCTCGAGTTCGGCGCCGACGGGCGAGTTGGGGCGGCCCGCCACGTACTCGAAGGTGGTCTCGTCCGGGGCGATGAGGCCGGCTTTGGCGCCACCTTCGATCGACATGTTGCAGACCGTCATGCGGCCTTCCATCGACATGTTCTCGAACACGTCGCCGCGGTACTCGATGATCTTGCCGATACCGCCGCCGGTGCCGATCACGCCGATGAGGTGAAGGATCACGTCTTTCGGGGTGACCCCTGGCTGCAGTTCGCCGTTGACGGTGATCGCCATCGTGCCGGGCCGGGCCTGGGGCAGTGTCTGGGTGGCGAGCACGTGCTCGACCTCGCTGGTACCGATACCGAAGGCAATCGAACCGAATGCGCCGTGCGTGGCCGTGTGGGAGTCGCCGCACACGATGGTCATGCCCGGCTGCGTGAGGCCCTGCTCGGGACCCATGACGTGCACGATCCCGTTGTTCTCGTGGCCCATCGGGTAGTGGACGATGCCGAATTCTTTTGTATTCGTGCGGAGCGTCTCGATCTGGGTGGCACTGATCTCGTCGGCGATCGGCTTGTCCTGATCCTCCGTCGGCGTGTTGTGGTCTTCGGTGGCCACGGTGAGATCGGGGCGGCGGACCGGTCGGCCGTTCATGCGGAGACCGTCGAAGGCCTGCGGCGAGGTGACCTCGTGGATGAGGTGGAGGTCGATATAGAGCAGGTCGGGGGCGCCCCCCACGCCGGGTGTAACGACGTGGCGGTCCCAGATCTTCTGGCTCAGGGTGCGGGGTTGCGACATAGTGCTCACCAAGTTGGTATCTCACATTGTGAGAAGTACGTTTTGCGATGTGGAACACATTGTAAGCGGGGTTGGCGTCATCGACAAAGCCGCGCTGGTCCTCGGTGCGGTTGAGGATGGCGGGGCCACGCTCAACGAACTCGTCGAGCGCACGGGCCTGAGTCGAGCCACCGCCCACCGCCTCGCCTCGGCCCTCGAAGTCCACGGGCTGCTGCGTCGAAGTCACGACGCCCGGTTTGCGCTGGGTCCCCGGCTCGTCACCCTCGGCGAGGCCGCTGCCGCAGGATGGCCGCTCGCCGAGTCGGCCCGGCCCGCCCTCTCGGCGCTGCGTGACGCCACCGGCGAATCTGCGCAGCTTTTCGTGCGGCAAGGTGATGCCCGCGTCTGTCTTGCCTCCCTGCAGTCACCCCATGGGTTGCGCACGATCGTTGCCGCCGGCGCGATCTTGCCGCTTGATCAGGGGTCGGGCGGCCGGGTCCTGCTCGGCACCGACGGCGGGGCATGGGTCGCCACCGTCGAAGAGCGCGAGGCGGGTGTCGCTTCGGTGAGTGCGCCGGTGCACGACCGCCACGGGACGGTTGTTGCGGCGGTCTCGGTGAGTGGGCCCATTGAGCGGCTCACTCGAGATCCCGGGCCGACCTATGGCCCGGCGGTTGTCGAGGCGGCCCGCCGGGTTGCCCAGGAGGCAGGTCTGCAGTGAGCGGAGTGCCGATTCCCGATTCGGAGCCCGCAGTCGACGATTCGGAGGTCAGTCGTTTCTCGCTCTGGTTCCTCCGCGGTGTCTTCCTCGCCGCCACGGTGGTCGTGCTTGCGTTCGCTGTTCAAGCGATCATCAGCCTGCTCGATGACGACATGCGCGCTGACCCGCCCGCCGCCACAACATCGCCGGACGCAGGCATCGACGAAGCCGCCGATCCGGTCGAGGCGCGGGCATTGGAGACCTCCACTGATGAGCAGGCCGAGCTCGACGTGTTTGTCGACGAGGCGATTGCGTTCATCGAGGAGGCTCGCCGCCGTGGCTTCCTCGAACGCCCGAATGTCGAACTGGTCGACGTCGACACGATGACCCGCATTGTGCTCGACGACCTCGAATCCGAGTTGGCCGCCGATCCCGAGGGGTCGGCGGCGAGTCTCGCGTTCGCCCGATCAGTCGGCTTCTTCGGACCGGACGACGACATGCTCGACGTGTACGAGGTGTTCGTATCCGGTGGCGTGCTCGGCGTGTACTTCCCGTCCTCCGGCCGTTTGCTCGTCCGCTCGAACGGCGAACTCACGCGTTCGGCCAAGGCCACCGTCGTCCATGAACTCGTCCACGCCTTCGACGACCAGCACTTCGACCTTGACCGCCCTGAACTCAGCGCCGACGGCGACGCTGCCTGGGCGTTCACCGCCGCAGTCGAGGGCAGCGCGACCGTGATCGAGGATCTCTGGCGCGACTCGCTCTCCGCAGCCGATCAGATCGAACTCGCCGCCGAGGAGGCCGCACTCGAGGTCGGTGACATCTTCTCGCTCGACTTCGGCTTTCTGCTCTATCAGACCGCCGTCTACGACTACGGCAACACCTGGCTCAACCGGCGCATTGCCGAAGAGGGGATCGCTGCAATCGATGACGCCGTCGCCAATCCGGTCGCCAGCAGCGAGGCGGTGATCGAGGCTCCGGGGACGGTCGACCTCACCATCGTCGACGTGCCGTTCCCCGATGTCGATGGTGAGGTTCTGTGGCAGGGGAGCGGTGGCCAGGCGCTGATCGAAGCGATCACCTTTGCGGTCGGCGGCCCGCCGGACACAGCCTCGGGCTGGGGCGGCGACGCGATCACCGTGTATCGCGACGCCAGCGGTCGCGAGTGTCTGCGGTGGGACATCGCCATGGACACCCCGCGTGATCTCAAGGAACTGCGCGCCGGCCTCGACCAATGGGCAGCGGCGGCCGGCGCCGACATCGGCGAGATCGGCGATCGGTTCCGAGTCGACCGCTGCGCCTGACGACTCCTCTAGCGGCTGGAGACGAATCGAAGCAGCGCCGCTCGATCTTCGACGCTGAGCGCCATGAAGGCATCGGTGACGTGCTGAGCCTCTCCGCCGTGCCACAGGATCGCCTCTTCGATCGAGCGGGCCCGGCCATCGTGCAGCAGCGACACATGGCCGTTGACCGTGTCGAGGAGGCCGATCCCCCATAAGGGTGCAGTTCGCCATTCGCTGCCCGACGCGCTGTAAACGCTCCGGCCGTCGTCGAGACCTGGTCCCATGTCGTGGAGCAGCAGATCGGTGAAGGGGATGAGCAACAGGTTGTCGAGTTCGGCGTACTGGGTCGTGCCGGTGCGCTGTGTCGGCGTGTGGCAGTCGGCGCAGCCGATTGCGGTGAAGAGTTTGGCGCCCCGGATGACATCGGGATCATCGACGTCACGGCCGGCGGGAATCGCGAGGGCCTCGACGTAGAACGCGAGATCGGCGAGCTCTTCGTCGGACAACTCGATCGCGCCGTTGACCGGGATGAGCGAGGTGCCGACACCGATGTCCTCGGCAAGGGCGCTCGCCGACTGGTGGACGAGATCGGGCGTGTCGGCCTTCCAGCCGTGGCGGCCGATGCGGCCGTCGTTGACATAGTTGATCGTGCCGGAGATGCCGTCGCCGTCGGCATCATCGGGATCGGCTGCGGCCACGATGTCCTCCGCCGGTACGTATTCGAGCAGGCCTGGACCCGCCACCTGCGGCGGGATGCGGAGCGACAGTTGTGCGTCGGCGGGCAGGTCACCGGCGAGACCGACGGCCGAGACGACGGGCCGACGAAGCTCGTAGGGCGTGCCGTCGGGGTAGCTGCCGTCAACCGTTTCCCACGCCACCTCGACCCGAGCTTCGGGTTGGCTGCCGTTGACGGTGAAGGTCTGGAGGCGGGTGCCGAAGCCGGGTAGGCCGAACGGTGCCTCATCGACGGCGGCCCCCGGAGCGGAGACGTGCACGACCGGACCGATGCCCACCGTCCCGGTCTCGACCGGGAACTGTTGCCGGCCGTTGTTGACGTGGCACGACGTGCAACTGTTGGCGTTGAAGTCGGGGCCGAGGCCCATCTCGGTGTCGAAGAAGGCTTCGAAGACCTCATCGCCATCCGCGAATCGAATCCGTGCGGGAAGACCGACGTTGCGAGCCGAGAGGTTGTAGGAGCGCTCGCTGACCTCGAAGGTCGTCGTTGCGTCGCCGGCTCGTTCGATCAACCAGTCCGGCGCCGTCGTCGGAACGATGAGCGCGTCGAACTCGGCGTCGGTGCTGCCGCCACACGCCGCCGCGAGGACGGCGAGGGCGCCGAGCAGGACGCCGAGTCGACGAATTGGACGTTCAGGTACCGCTCGGGACGGTGACCGCATCCAGATCGAAACCGTCGAACTCGGGGAGGACGTCGGCAGACGACGCCGGAGCGGTCAACGCGTCGGGCATGGACGGCTGATCGGCAGCGCCTGGCGACGCAACATCGGCGTACGGCATGTTTTCGTCCGCACCGGGCGGGGCGAAGAAGTCGATGCCGATCATGTCGCTGAGATCGCCCTCGGGCCCGCCGCAGGGCAGAACCGTGTCGATGTTGGCCGGGCGGGAGGTCTCGAGGGTGTTGCCGCTGAAGCAGTTGCCGAGGCCCGCCTGGCCACCCTGGTCGACCATGACCGCGTCGATGCCGTTGCCCCGTAACACGTTGTCGGTGATCGTGTTGTTCTCGGCCAACCAGAACGTGTCGCCGTCGGGCATGAACGAGATCGCCACGCCGCCGTTGCGGTTGTTCTCGATCAGGTTGCGGCTGACGAGGTTGCTGTTGGCCCCTGGGAGCACCATGCCGACGCCGTAGGCGAGCTCCCAAATGTCGCCGCCCTTTGGTGTGTCGGGGTTGCCGTTGCTGTGGATCCAGTTGCCGGCGAAGGTCGCACCGCGCTGCGGGGCGAGCTCTTCGGAGTTGAGTGTGTTGGGGGTGACACCGATGCGGTTCATTCGGAACTCGTTGTTCACGATGAAGAGGTCACCGCCGGCGTTCGTGCCCGAGTAGGCGAGCGTGTTGTACTCCGACAGGTTGTTCGACAACACCGCGCTGCACGGCTGGCACTGGCCGACGTAGTAGCCCGAGTCGGTGTGACCAGCCGCGTAGGTGTTGTCGATCAGGCCGTACTCGGCGTTGAAGGCGTAGATGCCATAGACCCGGTTGTTGAGGGCGTTGACATAGCTCACCCGGTAGCCCCGGAGGATGAAGTCCGAGTCGTAGTCGCCGGTGAAGAACACACCGTTCGAGAAGTAGTTCTTCACGGTGAGGTTTTCGACGGCGACCCCGTTGGAGAAGACGATGATGCCGTTTGCCATCTCCTCGGAGTGCTCACCGTCGAGCACGACGGTCTGGCGGTCGACACCACGAATGACGATGTTGTCCGTCTCGACGACAACCGACTCGTTGTAGACGCCTTCGTCGATCAGGACGAGATCACCGGGTTCGGCGGCGTCGACAGCCTCCTGAATGGTGGCGAAATCTTGCGGCACCCGCAGCGCGTCGAGGGGGTTGTCGTCGGCAGGCTCCTCGGGCTCCGGCTCGGGTTCAGCCGCAGCCTCTTCCTCGGGTTCGGGCTCCGGTTCGGCCGTCTCCTCTTCGGGCTCCGCCGCCGAATCGGACGCGGTGGTCGTGTCGGCGGCGGTGGTGTCGGTGCTGTCGCCACCTCCACCACAAGCGGTCGCGACGAGCGCGAAGACGGAAAGCAGAAACAACAGGCGACGCATGGTTCCCCCTCAGAAGAGCGACGCTCGGGACCCTAGTCCCGATGGCTGGGAGGGCAGAAACCCCAGCGGCTCAGGGAACGACGATCACGCGGCCCGTCTGGCCGTTCGTCGCTGTGCCATGGAGACTGCAGAAATAGGGGAAGTCGCCGGCGGTGTCGAAGACGAGTGAGGCGCTGTCGCCCTTCTGCGCAAGATCGAGCGTCGAGATCGGCTCGAACGCCCCCTCGACAGCGGGCCGGACGTTGTGCTCGTTGCGTCCCTGGTTGGTCCAGGTGATCTCGGTGCCGGCACTCACGACGACAACCCGCTGGGTGAACGCGTTGTCTTGAATATCGAGCGCGACCTGATCCATACCGCTGAGGTCGAGGGCGCCGTCAGGGATCTCGATCGGCGCAGGTTCAGCCACCTCGGACTCGGCGTCGGAAGCAGCCTCCTCGAGGGCGTTGATGTCGACGTCGAGTTCTTCGGTCTCGATGACGATCTCGGGCTCGACCTCGACGAACGCGTCGAGCGCGTCGTCATCGACACATGACGACGCGACAAGAACGGCAAGGACGCAGACCGGGCGCAGGTGCATTGCGACGACCGTAGCGGGCGCCCTGCGTGAGACCAGTGTTGTCGCAGGTCATCGAGACGTGGTGCGGTGCGTGCACCGGCAGACTTCTCGACGAACGGCTATGCGATCGCGAGGACCTTGACCTTCAAGACGGCGCCGGTCGGCGCCTCATACTCAACTTCGTCGCCAACGGCGGCACCGAGAAGGGCGGCACCCATCGGCGAGCCGGGCGACACGACGGTGACGTCGTCGGCCTGTTCCTCGATCGAACCAACGAGGTAGCGCTCTGCGTCGTCCTCGTCGTCGCCGTCGAAGACGATCGTGACGATGGCTCCCGCCATGACGGAATCACCACTGACTTCGGCCTCGACGATCACGGCGTTTTCGATCATGCGTCCGAGGTGCATGATGCGGCCTTCCATCTTGCCCTGCTCCTCCTTGGCGGCGTGGTAGTCACCGTTTTCGGAGAGATCCCCGAGCTCACGGGCAGCCTCGATCTTGCGGGCGATGTCGATGCGCCCGCGCGTGGTGAGGTCGTCGTACTCGGCCTTCAGTCGGTCGAAGGCGGCTTGGGAGAGCTGCTGTGCGTCTGCCATGGGGATGAGGCTAGCGGTGTCGTCGGTTCCCTCAGCCGTAGAGCTCGTTGGTGTTGAGCCGGTGGAGAAAGGTGATGGCTTCGCTGCGCAGTGCCGGGCGGAGGGGTTCGAAACGGCCTCCGATCTGGGTGAGCTCGGTTGAGGCCATCCATTCGACCGCGTCAGTGACGCGCCGGTCGACGGGCAGGTCGCCGAGGTCCATTTCGCGGAGGGGCTGCGGGTTTCCGGCGAGACGGTGAAGGTTTGTGGCGATGTGAGCCCGAGATGCTGGCTGCTGCGGGGAGAAGGTCGTCGGGCTGGTACCCACGATGATGCTGTTGGCGTGGGCCCAGCGGAGCGCGGGGATGTAGAACGCGTCGGTGTCGATGTCGCGGTAGGGCAGGGTGGCGACGGTCTCTGGCGCGCAGCTCATCCGGAACAGCATCGTGATGAATTCCGCCCGGGTCACGTTGGCGTCGGCCGCGAGTTGGGTTGGCGCTCGCCCGAACACGATTTCGTTGTGGTGTGCCCAGCTTGCTGGGGCGTGGAAGAAGTCCCCGATGTCGACGTCGTCAAAGATGTCGCTCGCGGGGATTGTCCAGTCGGTGTCGATGCAGGGCCCCGGTCGGTAGCTGGCGAGCACAAAGGTGTCCGCGGTCGATGTCGACGGGGCACCGGTGCCTGAGGCGTTGATCGCCGAGATCCGGAAGGCGTAGTGCTTCTTGCCGGTCAGCCCGGTGACGATGGTTGAGGTGTCAGGAGACACGCCGTCGGCGACGACCACCCATGATCCGGTGCCGTCGACGGTGTATTCGACGACATAGTCGGTGATGGTCGACCCGCCGACCCAGGTGGGGATGTCCCAGGTGATCTCGGCGGATTCGATGCCGCCTGTGACGTCAGGGGCAGCCGGCACGCCCGGCACGGTTTCGACCGTGACGTTGATCGTGAGGTCCGCGGTGAGGGTGGAGCCGGAGCCGGTGGTGGTCGCCGAGAATTCGACGGTTTCGCTGACCGACTCGCTCGCATCGTCGGCGTTTTGTTTCGCGACCACGCGGTAGGCGCCGGTCGACGGGTTGAGGTAGACGGTCGAGTACGTGCCGATGATCCGCTCGGTGTACTCGCCGTCGGCGATGGTCCAACTCCCTGTCTCGGCGTCGGCCATCGAGTAGGTGGCCGCTCGGCCTTCGGGGTCGACGAAGGGCACGGTGCCGGTGGCGTCGGTGAAGACATCGTCCGCTTCGGTGTTGTTGAAGTCGATATCGGCGAGTGCGCCCATCGAGGGTTCGTCGGGCACCTGGGTGATGTCGATGGTGAAGGTCGTGGTGTCGGCTCCTTCCTCGGTGGCGTTGGCCGTGATGGACACGGTGCGGGCGTCGGCCGGGGTGTCGGAGGCGTTGTGGTAGGTGAGGAGCCGGCCGATGGCTTGAACCTCGGAGTCGGTGACCCTGTTGCTGACGACGTTGACATTGTCGATGTGCAGCGCTGCGCCAGCGGCATTGCCACAGGTCAGGTCATAAGTGCCTGACACGAACACGAACCGGTAGGTCTCGGTGGCAGGGATGATGGTGTGCTTCGTTGTCCAGTCGGTGTCGGAGATGGTGGTGGCATACGTGTCGAGGACCTCGGTTTGGTTGCCGGCGCTGTCGATGATGTAGCCGAACACATGGTGGGCGTCGACACCCGAGAAGGCTCGCCAGTCGAAGACGATGCTGTCGCCGGCTGCGGCAGTGAAGCCATCCGAGACAACCGCGGGGCCGTGTACGACGTCGCAGTCGATCGCCGTGGTCATCGACCTGGACTCCAGACGCAGCGACGACGTGCCCTCCGACGCTGTCGCGTCACTGACCGCCACGGTGTACTCGCCGGGCACCGCCGGAGCGTCGTCGTCGTTGCCGCCCGAGTTGCCCGGATAGGTCGACGTGTCGATCGTGGTCCGACCGGCGAGCTCGGTCACGCCGAGGTCGACGACATCCTCGAAGGCGGTCCAGCCGGCGAGTCCGCCGTCGCCGGCCTCGAAGCCTGAGTTCGAGAAGCTCGAGGAGAAGGCGATGCGCAGCGGCTTGCCGTTGGTGCCGTTGTTGATGCTGTCGATCGCGCCGATCACGTCGGTGGTCGTGCCGTTCCCGAGATGGACCGACGAACCGACGACGGAGATCGCGCCGTCGGTCGTGTCGGGCGTCGCAACCGTCCGAAGAGCAAGGGTCTCCTCGGCGGTCTGATCGGCGATGGAAACCTCCAGGTAGCCGCCCCCGTAGGTGAGGCCCCCGGTGGCGGTGAAGCCGGAAGCGATCAGCTTCGCCGGCTCCTGCTCGGTGTAGGAGACATTCGGTGTGTCATCGACGTCGGTCACGGCTGACACCGGCGACATCACGCTTGAAAGGAGCGCGGCGATCGCCACGGAGATCGTCGCCAGCCGTCGTCGGAAGGGGTGGTCACAGGGGTGCATCGGATCGCTCCGTGTCGGGAATGGGCAGTTGCCGTCCCATCGGGTGGCACCGGACCCGACATGACCGTTTTCTCGACAATCACTCCCGATTCGTGACCTTGGTCCCCGCCGGACCGTGCTCGCGCTGGGCCATTCGGCCCACGAGGCACGTCGGCTGGCGATTGAGTCGACGAAGGCCGCCCGGTAGGCTGGCCCTCGTGATGACCACCTCAATCATCATCCGCATTTCGTAGCGCACGTCGGGCTTTCGGCGTGCGCCTCCGGCCGTCCACTTCGGTGGGCGGTTTTTCATGTTCCAGGAAGGTTCCAACGTGACGCACCGCATCGGCATCATGGGTGGCGACGGCATCGGCCCCGAGGTCGTCGCTGAAGGCCTCAAGGTCATCGACGCCCTCGGCATCGAGTACGAGCGCATCGACTACGACCTCGGTGGCGAGCGGTACCTGAAGGACGGCACCGTCCTGCCTCAAGAGATCATCGACGAGTGGCGCGGCATCGATGCCCTCTACGCCGGCGCGGTCGGCACCCCCGATGTGCCGCCCGGGCTCATCGAACGAGGCCTGTTGCTCAAGATGCGTTTCGAGCTCGACCTCTACATCAACTACCGGCCGTTCCTCGGTGCTCGCACCGATGACGGAGGGGTCAGTCACGACTTCGTCGTCATCCGGGAAAACACCGAGGGCACCTACGCCGGAGAGGGCGGCCTCCTTCGGGCCAACACCCCGCACGAGATCGCCACCCAGGGTTCGGTCAACACCCGCATGGGCGTCGAGCGCTGCGTCCGCTACGCCTTCGACCTCGCGATGAAGCGCAGCAAGCACGTCACGCTCGT
>Ga0181594_10000328_pt1 | contig 42409 bp, 34 predicted proteins | sample 071ome_18_FD_145603 | JGI IMG/M metagenome (GOLD analysis project Ga0181594, IMG submission 145603) | Coastal salt marsh microbial communities from the Groves Creek Marsh, Skidaway Island, Georgia - 071413BT metaG (spades assembly) | ecosystem: Environmental > Aquatic > Marine > Intertidal zone...
GTACGGCACTCTTGTCCCTGGCGCGACCCTCCTCGGGATCGATTCCATCAGAAGCAAAGGCTCCTTGGACATTCTCCTGCAGGTAACCACAGCGCAGATCCTCGTACCCGTCACCGCGGCGTGCATGCTGGCGGTTCTCGCAGCTCATGACAACGCGGGCTATTTGTGAAAATGGTCGCTCTGGTGGGCCATCTGGTCTCTTCGTTACGTGGCGGGCCAATTTGCTTCGAATGAGCTCTGGTTCCAAACAGGGCTCCTTCCCGCAAGTGCGATCGCTGCAGGGTTCCTGGTCGTTTGGGGGGCGCTGCAGGCCCGGGACAGACCCATGCCGCGCTGGGGGGTCGTCGTCGCGGTCGCGGTCGTCCTCACGTGGCTGGTGCAGACCGTGTCGGGCCGCATGGCACCGCTGTCCACCGCAGCCCTGATCGTTCCCGCAGGATACATGGCCGTGTGCCTGTGGGTGGCTGCTTTTGTCCTGTACCAGCGCGAAGAAGTCGCGACACTCAGGCGGGAGGAACGAGCCGTAGCCTCGGTCATCATCGGTCTGGCAATACTGCAATCGTCTTTCCCGTGGGCAGCCTCCATGGAGGACGCAACGGTGGCGCTCGCGGGTCAGCTTTCTACAGCTCTCCAACTCCTGATCACGTTTGCTGTGGTGCGCCTCCATTTCCTGCAAGTACAGCATCGCGAAGCGTCGGCCCACCTCCAACTCGAACAGCAGCTAGCGAAGGCTCTCGACGACTTCATTCCTCTCTGCATGGGTTGCAAGAACGTCCGGATCGAGGACGGCCCCTGGCAGACGCTCGAGGGGTATCTGTCGGAACGAACCGGAACGGAGGTGAGTCACGGGTTGTGCCCGAAGTGCCTACCTCGGCTTTATCCCGATTTCGCCGACTCGCTCTGAGAACGAGGCGGTACCGGATCAGTCAGGGGGCCACGCTAGAATGACGACTCGGTAACCGCACCTCACTCCTTGCCGGCGGAGGAGATCGGGCGGGCGGCACGCTTTACAGGTGGCGGACCGACCGACAACGTGGGCCGCGGTAACCAGCCCACCGGCGTCGAAACGGCCCAAAATGAGCACGCGAGGCTCCCGTGCTCAGATCCGACACCTCTGCAAGAATCTCAGATTCGTGATGGGACCAACGAGCACGATCATCATGCTGTCTCAACCGGGCGCCCGAATCCCGCGCAGCCGACCCACGCTGCAGGTGGTGACCAGACGCGCGATGCGCACGCTCGTCCTGCTTCCGCTGGGCGTGTCGCCACTTTCCGGTCAGTCGACTGAATCGCCGTCCGTATATCCCGTCGACCCGCTGAATGTCCCGAGACCGGTCATCCACGCGACCCGCATCGACGACCCCATTGTGGTTGACGGCCTCCTGAATGATGCGGCCTGGGCCGAAGCCCGAGCAGACAACCGGACATGGATCCAGACGATCCCGGATCCGGGCATGCCGGCCTCACAGGGGACGATCCTGCGGATCCTCTACGACGATCAGAACCTGTACGTGGGTGCGGTCCTGTACGACGAAGACACGCGCAGTCTCGCCATCCCCGGGCTCGAGCAGGACTTCGACACACCCAACTCGGACATCTTCGGCGTCGCGATCGACACCTATCTAGATCGGCAGAACGGCTTCCTTTGGGCCGTGAACCCCGGAGGTGCCCTGTGGGACGCGCAGGCCTTCAACGACCAGCGGGACATGTCTCCTGCGTGGGAAGGGATCGTAGACGTCCGGACATCGATCAATGACTCGACCTGGGTCGTGGAGATGGCGATCCCCTTCGCGACGATGCGTTTCAATCCGGTCGTAGGAGACCAGGTGTGGGGCATCAACTTCTCTCGGCGGATCCGTCGCCGGAACGAGGACGCGCTGTGGGCTCCCATCCCGATTCAGTACCGCGTGTACAAGTTCTCCCTGGCCGGAACGATGGAGGGGCTGCGGGATCTGCCCCGGGGTCGGAACCTGTGGATCAAGCCGTATGCCTTGGGCAATCGGTTGACCGGTGCCCGTCACACACCGGCAGAGCAGAGCGGCGATGTCGGGATCGACGCCAAGTGGGGCCTGACACCCCGCATGACGCTCGACCTGACCGTGAACACCGACTTCAGTCAGGTCGAGGTCGACCAGGAGCAGGTGAATCTCAGCCGATTCTCGCTCTTCTTTCCTGAGCGCCGGGACTTCTTCCTCGAGAACGAGGGCACCTTCGGGTTTCAGGACACGGCCATCCGGAACTACCGAACAGGAAGCAGCCCACGAAATTTCCGGCTGTTCAATTCCCGGCGGATCGGGCTCTCCACGACACGGGAGCCGCTTCCCATCGGCGGTGGCGCACGGCTCACGGGTCGGATCGGAGACCGGTTCGAGATCGGTGTGCTGGACATGCAGACGCGATCCTACTCCGGTCTGACCAATGGGTCGGATTACACGGCGGAGAATTTCGCGGTCGCCCGAGCCAAGGGGACCTTCGGGCCCGCGACCATCGGCGGCATGTTCATCAATCGGCAGGAGACGGGCGGCCCCGACCCATCTGCCTACAACCGCTCGTATGGTGTTGACGCCAACGTCCAGGTCGCCACCAACGTGCTGATGTCTGCGTATTGGGCGCGAACGGACGAACCCGTTCCGGACGGTGACGCCAACACGGCGATGATGCAGACCGCGTGGCGGAATCCGTTCTGGAATGTTTCCGGTCTGTTCAAGCACGTCGGGGAGGGATTCAACCCGGAAACCGGCTTCATCGATCGCACCGCTGTGCGTCGCTACTTCACTACGGTAGGCGTCCATCCCCAGATCAACCGACTGGGAATCCGGGAGATCAATCCGTACCTCGACGTCGACCTCTACACGAATCTCGAAGACGCGCTGGAGACACGCGGACTGGAAGCCGGAGCCGTGGTCTCCCTTCTGGCGGGGGGTCAGATCACCATGCGCGTTCGTGATCGGTACGAGCGCCTCTTTGAGACGACGAAGATCGGCAGCGCGGACGTCCTGGCGGGAACGTACGAGTGGCTCGAGCCCAGCATCCGTCTGTCCACTCGGGGAGACCTGCCCGTCTTCCTTTCGGCCAGCGTGCAGTGGGGGGATTTCTACGATGGTTCGCGTACGTCGTACTCCGCCGATCTGACGGTGCGCCCCAACGAGCATGTGTCCCTGGAACTGGGTGGTCAGCGAAACGACCTGACGCTGGGAGGACTGAACTTCAGCGCGGACATCTACAGCGCCCGGCTCCGCTACGCTCTGAACACCCGCGCGTTCTTCCTCGCCTTCGTTCAGTACAACGGCGCGACCGAAGAGCTGATCTCCAACGCGAGAATCAACCTGATTCACTCGCCTCTGTCCGACGTCTTCCTGGTCTATACCGAGAGAAGAAGTCTGGCGACGGGCGTTCCGGAGCCCCTGCTCGAGCGCGGTCTGACGCTCAAGGTGACGAAGCTGCTGGCCTTCTAGACCTGTGGATCGAGCCTCGACGCTTCGGCGGGACGCCCGACGTGTGCAGCCGTAATCCCCGGACTGCCGCCCATCACGATCCAGTAGAAGAGCGAACGAACCAGTCCAGCCGCTGTCCGGCCAGGTACACACACGCGCCCACGGCCAGTGTGGCCAGCGCAGCCCCGGTAGGCACGGGCGCCCCGATGAGTCCATTGATCCACGCCGCGAGGGTCATGCCGATGAACACCAGCGCGGGTAACGGATGCAGGGGAGTTCGGAACACACCCTCACCCTCACCCTCACCCTCACCACGCCGACGAATCACGAACACCGTCGCGATGGTCAACGCGTTGAACAGCAACAACGACGATCCGATATAGACCAGCAAGGCCTCGAAGGCGCCGGTGAGCGCGAGCAGGGCGGCGAGCACCCCCTGGGCCATGATTGCTGGCACAGGAGCCGTGCCACGGGCCGAAGTGCGCGCCAGCGCCCGCGGGGCAAAACCATCACGCGCCATGGCATAGTAGATCCGTGGCCCGACGGCCGTCATCGCACTGACGGACCCGAACATCGCCAGGGCGATCATGCCGCTGACGGCCAGCGCTCCCGCATCACCGAAAAGGCGCTCTGCGGCGACGGCCCCGATCGCGATCGTCGGTTCCCACCGGGCCTCGGGCACCGCGTAAAAGAAGAGCGTATTGAGCAGGAGGTACGCCACGATGACGAACGTGGTACCACCGATGATCGCAATCGGAAGATTCTGCGTCGGCCGGGCCACCTCTCCCGCGATGTACGCCGCCGCATTCCATCCGGCATAGGCGTACGTGACCTGCAGAAGCGCCACCCACCAGTTGCTCTCCGCGTTCGATGCGGCGGTAAGCCCCGACCAGTCACCGTTCCCGCTCGAGAAGCCGGCCAGCAACAACAGACCAATGGCCGCAAGAACCAGCGTGGCCAGCATCGTCTGCACGCCGCCGCTCCAGCGAACACCGATACAGTGCACAGCCGTCAGAACGAGAATCAGTGCAGCCGCGGCGGCGGCACCTTCGGTGACCCCCCCGACGAAGAGAGTGCTCGGATTCCAGCCTTCGATGAGGGGCGCGACGTAGGCGGTGACCCCGAGCGATGATGCAGCCACGGCAGCGGAGAAGCCGACAACGAATGAGGTCCAACCGCTGAGAAAGCCCCAGAGCTCACCGAAGCCCTCAGTCAGGAATCGGTACTCCCCGCCCGCCCGAGGCATTCGGGTCGCGAGTTCCGAGTAGCACAGGGCTCCGCAGAGACCGAGGAGCCCCGCAGCCAACCAGACGCCAAGGGACGCCAGTGCACTTCCGGTTGCGACTCGCACGAATGCGGGGACCGTGAAGATACCCGACCCGATCATGTTCGTCACGACGAACGCACCGGCCGCAAAGGGGCCAAGCGTACGAACCAGGCCGTCGGGATGGGGCGAATTCGGTGTCATCGCGGCGAAGCTGTTGCGCCCGGTGGAAGGGCGCCAGCCCTCGCCCCTTACCCGGGTGATCAACTCACTGGGCCCCTCGCGTGTCTCGATGTTGTCGCTCAGGCAGCAGATTCTCGATGCCGATACACCTCCATCTCGTTCCCTTGATGCTCCGACGAGCCGTCCTGATTTCGGCATTCGCTCTTTCCGCTACGAGCGGGAGACTCGCCGCGCAGACACCGATCGACCTGGATACGGCCCCAAGGCCTCGAGCGGCGGCGGCGCGCGCCGTCGGCCCGATCACGATCGATGGCGTTCTCGACGACCCTACGTGGGCGGCCGCTCCCATCATCGACGAGTTCTGGCAACAGAAGCCCGACGCGGGCATGCCCGCGACGGAGCGTACCGAAGTGCGCATCCTCTTCGACGACGAGCACCTCTACATCGGTGCCGAGCTCATGGAGCAGCCGGGCTACGAGCCCATCATCCCGACGCTGCAGCGGGATCCGAATACGCGCGACGGTGATGCCTTCGGGATGATGTTCGATCCGTTCCTCGATGGAACGACCGTCTTTTCATTCTTCTTCAACCCCGGCGGCGCTGTTCGAGACATTCAGACCGCGGATGACGGGCGTATCAACAACGCGGCGTGGGATGCCGCATTCGATCTCCAGACACGTGTCCATGACGAGGGCTGGACTCTGGAGCTCGCCATTCCATGGTCGCAGCTCCGCTTCGACGCGTCTCGTGAGGAGCAGGTCTGGGGACTCAACCTGCTGCGCCGGATCCGAAGGAAGAACGAGGATGCGACCTGGTCACCGATGGACCGGCGCTGGCAGATCTACGTCAGCTCACGCGGTGGACGCCTCGTCGGCCTCGACGGCCTCGAGCCCAGTCGAAATCTGCAGATGAAGCCGTTCGTGCTGGCGTCTCAGCCGTCCGGCGACCTCCAGGCCGGGGCAGAGCGTGAGGTCGAGGTCGGACTCGATGTGAAGTACGGCATCACGCCCGGGCTGACCCTCGATCTCACGGCAAACACCGACTTCAGTCAGGTGGAGGTCGATCAGGAGCAGGTCAACCTCACGCGCTTCTCGCTCTTCTTCCCCGAAAAGAGAGAATTCTTCCTCGAGAACGCGGGCATCTTTCAGTTCGGCGACCAGGGGAATCGCCAGACCCGATCGGGTGCCACGAATCGGGACTTCACGCTGTTCTACTCACGACGGATCGGCCTGAGTCGAAGCGGTGCGCCGCTGCCGATCCTCGGCGGCGGGCGGGTCACGGGCAGCGCGGGGCCGGTGAGCCTCGGTGTCCTCAACATGCAGACACGCACCGAAGGCGACATCGGTGCCGAGAACTTCACGGTCGCGCGGGTGCGGGGCGAGCCAACACCCGGATTGAGTCTGGGTGGCATCTTCGTGAATCGCATGGAGACCGGCGACGGCCGCGCCGACAACCGTAGCTACGGCGTCGACGCGAACCTTCAGGCCATGAACGGCTACCTCCTGATCCAGTCTTATCTCGCAGCGACGGACGGGACTCAGGCGGATGGGACTCCGGTGGACCGCGAGATGGCAGGGCGATTCTCGGTGGGATGGAGAGACCCGTTCTGGGAAGCGTTCGCACTGTACAGGCGCTTCGACGAGGACTTCAATCCCGGCGTGGGCTTCGTTCGTCGCCGGGGGATGGAGCACCGCTACGGGACCTTCGCGATTCGGCCACGCATCAACCGATTCGGGATTCTCGAGCTCAACCCATACGTCGAGACGCACCTCTACACCGACCTGAGTGGAGGCCTCCAGACGCGACTCCAGACCGCCGGAATGGGGCTGGATTTCACGGATGGGGGGAGAGCGAGCATCGATGTGACCGACCGCTACGAGAGGGTCGACGAGCCGTTCTCGGTGCGCGGTGCCGAGGTTCCAGCGGGGCGCTACGATTTCACCGAAGGGTCTGCCTCATACACACTGAGCGGCGCGCGAAAGATCTCCGGCCGAGTCAACGTCAGCGGAGGTGAATACTTCGGGGGTGACCGTCGCTCGATTGGAGGTAGCCTGCTCGGGCGCCTGGGCCCGCAGCTCCTTCTCGACCTCTCACTGAACCACAACCAGATCGACCTGCCGGGGCAGGCCGCCACGACGGCAGACGTGTACGGTGCCAAGCTCGACCTGTTCTTCTCGACCACTCTCATGACGAGCGCGTTCGTCCAGTACAACGAGGCGTCGGAGGAGATGGTGACCAACGTGCGCTTCCGCTGGATCCACGCACCGCTTTCGGACCTGTACGTGGTCCTCACCGAGCGACGGGACACAGGGGCGAATACGGTGCTCGACCGCTTCCTGACCGCGAAGTTCACGAAGCTGCTCTCGTTCTAGAGGGGGCAGGTGCCTGGCCGCCTCGGCACGACCCTGCGGTGCCAGCCGTGTCAGGGGACGTTCGCGTCGCCAAGCGACGAACGCAGGTCCTCCCAGACCATCCAGTGTGAGTTCAGCACCACCGCGCCGTGCCGCGCATAGAAGGCACGTGCTCGACGGTTCTCGGGGTCGACGTCGACACACACGCGACGAACACCGTGGCTCTCGAACCATTCGGCGAGTACGCCGACCATGCGACCGGCCACACCCGAGCGACGATGCCCGGGGGTCACGTACAAATACTGAAGCTCGCCTCCGCATTCGTGACGAGTCGTCCGGTGTCCGCCCACGTAGCCCAGTATCTCGCCATCGGACTCGCCGATGAGAACGACTCGCTCGGTCAGGGCGAACTGCGGATGGTGCTGACCAAGCAGGTACCGTGCCATCCGTGGATCGGCAGGTCCTGCCTCCTCATCCGGGGCACGCACGGCCTCGAGTCCGGCGATGTCCTTGACCGTCGCCTGACGGATCTCGACGTCCACAGATCACACCTCATCGGTAAGCAGTCGCGTCGGGAAGCCGGCGTCTCGTAGCTGCTCCACGATCTGCTCGGCGTGGCCCGAGTCCCGGGTCTCTACGACTACGTCCAGCTCAGCACGCTTGACCGGAACGTGGGCAAACATCCGTTGGTGGTACGTCTCGACGATGTTGCCCCCGACGGAGCCGATCACCTGAGCAACCCGGCCCAGCACACCCGCCTGATCCGGGATGGAGATTCTCAAGCTCGCCAGGTGGCCGGCGCGTGACATACCACGCAGGAGGATCGACGAGAGGATCCGAGGATCGATGTTGCTGCCGCACGCGACCAGACCGACTCGACGTCCCGCGAACCGTTCCCGGTTCTCACGCACGGCCGCGAGCGGCACGGCCCCGGCCCCCTCCACGACGACATGAGCGTCCGTGACGAGGCTCTGGACGGCAGCCTCGATCGATGATTCGGCGACGAGCAGGAGGTCATCCACGAGCCGCGCGACGATCTCTCTGGTCAGCCGGCCGGGCGACTTGACCGCGATGCCGTCAGCAATCGTATCGCCACCGACCGGTGCGTCGTCGCCTCGCACCGCATTGTGCATGGCCGGATAGACTTCGGTCTCGACGCCGATGATCTCCACCGCGGGGTCGATCGCTTTCACGGCCGTGGCGACCCCCGAAATGATCCCCCCTCCACCGATGGGAACCAGGATGGCATCGAGGTCGGGGATATCCTCGAGCATCTCCAGCGCCACGGTGCCCTGGCCGGCGATAATCGATTCGTCGTCGTACGGATGGACGAAGGTGAGTCCCTCCGACGCGGCCTTCTCGTGCGCGAACGGCTCAGCCTCGTTCAGCGTCTCTCCGTGCAGGATCACCTGAGCGCCGAACGCCTGGGTCCGACGGATCTTCGTGAACGGCGTTCCAACCGGCATCAGGATCGTGGCAGGGATGCCAAGCCGCTGGGCGTGCGCCGCAACGCCCTGGGCATGGTTGCCGGCGGACACGGCAATTACTCCGCGAGCGGCCTCCTCATCCGAGAGCGCCTGAAGCTTTACCAGCGCGCCACGGTCCTTGAACGACCCCGTGCGCTGGAGCGTTTCGAGCTTGAGGAAGAGTTCGCACCCCAGATCGTCGGACAGCGGTCCAGAGCGAACGGAAGGCGTACGTACGACGTGGCCCTCGATCGCCTCGGCTGCGGCGCGGATGTCTTCGATGGACACGGGCATGGACCAAGGTATCACGCGACACCGCGTCTACGCCCTAGTCCGGCGGCTTCGACATCTCCACGAAGATCCAGATGACCGCCGCGAGCAGCGACTTCACGATGCCCCCGAGCAGAAACGGGCTTACCCCCGAGGTGAACGCGCCACCGATACCCACCAGCGGCACGAGACGAATCCAGCCGAGCAGCAGGATCACTCCGTGCGCGATCAACGCCATCCCGGTCATCCATACCAGGCTGGCCATGGGTGAAATCCAGGAGCGGCGACTCGACCATCCGGTGATCCCGGCACCAATCACGAAGCCGATCAGGTATCCAGCGGTCGGGCCCGAAAGGACCTCGACGCCGGATGCCCCATCGGCAAAAAGCGGGAGCCCCGCAGCTCCGGCTGCGAGGTAGAAGAGCATCGCGACCGGTGCCCACACCGGCCCCATCCACATACCCGAAAGAACGACGGCCAGCGTCTGAAGCGTTTGGGGAGCCGACGCCCCCGGCACCGGGATCGAGATACGCGCAGCGAAGGAGACGGCTGCCGCCGCCAGCACGAGATTCGCCAGCAGGATCACCGGTGAGGGGCGCTCACCCGGGTCGATCGAGTACCAGCGCTGATGTTCGGAGCCCGGAATCATGTCGGGAGAATAGCGGCCGTGCAGCATCGCGCGCACGATCGCAGATTCGGAACCTTCACTAGGACCGAGACTCGAGTCTGGCCCGAGTCGTGCAGTACGTCACAACGTACCACCTCGAAGTCGATCTCATCGGAGGCCAGACATGCACGTCCCTCGCCCTTCACTCGCTCGCTCCGCAGGGACGTTTCTTGCCGCCACCCTCTTCGTCAGTGGCTGCATTCCCATCGACCTGCGCGACCTGTTGGAGGACGAGCAGCAGGGTGTCTCCGTTCTGATGCTCCTCGAGACCGACGGACGAGAGATTGGGCTGGGCGACGAACTGATGGGTGCCCTCTCGGCCTCCGACTTTACCTCCGCGGACGGGAGCTATCTGGAGGCGTGGTCCTTCGAGGGACGTCAGGGCCAGACCGTGTCGGTTGATCTCATCTCGAGTGACTTCGACGCCTATCTCTACGTGGTCGGCCCAGGGCTCGATGCACCGCTTCGTGACGATGACAGTGGTGGTGCCTGCCATGCTCGCATCGACTTCACAGTGCTCGAGCCGGGCACCTTCCATATCGTGGCGAGCGCCCTGTCCCCCGACATGGCGGGTACGTATCGCCTCCGTCTGAGCGATTCACCCCAACTCACGACAGGGGTCTCGTGCGGTGGTGTGGACACCTCCTCGCTCATGGGCTTTCCGACACGAGGGTCACTGGACGTCGGGAGGACCGAGTACGGGACGTTGATGGGCAGCGAACGCTCGATCGAGGACGGGCGCCCGGTGCATGCATGGAGCCTTGTGGGCACCGCCGGTGAGACGATGCAGGTGACCCTCCGCTCGGACGACTTCGACGCCTACCTCTACCTGGCGGGTCCGGGACTGGTCGAGGCCCTCACGGACGACGACGGTGCAGGTGATCTCAACTCGCAAATCACGGTGACCTTCCCGGCGACCGGGACGTACGTCGTCGGAGCTTCGATGCTGAGTGCCGGCGAGCGCGGCGCATACTCCCTTGCCGTGAATCGTCCGCTCCAGATGTCCGAGCTCCGGTTCGACGGCCGGGCCCTGAGCGTGGGTTCGACCTCGTACGGAACCCTGACCGATCTGGACCCGGTGATCGAAGGACGTCCCGTGCAGGCGTGGTCGTTCCGGGGTGAGGCGGGTCAGCGGATCACGGTCGACCTGATCTCCGAAGACTTCGACAGCTACCTGCACCTGATCGGACCCGGTATCTCGTCGCCGATGACCAATGACGACGGGGCCGGTGAATTCAATTCGCGTATCGAGGTGACGCTCCCGGAGAGCGGGCTCTTCCGCGTGATCGCGTCTTCGCTCGGGGGCGACCACGGCTCGTACGAGATCCAGGTGTACTGACACGACAGGACCTAGGGGGCGGGCTGTTACGACCGCTCTACGTCAGTACGAGACAACGACTACGTCCTTCGACGGAGGGAGCCGGTCGGGCTGATTCGACATTCTCGTGGCGTACAACGCGAACGCCAGCCACGAGATTTCACGATGCCACTCGACGCCACAGTCGGACGCGGAGGCCGGATCACCCCGATCGTCACGGCCCTCGTCCTGAGCATGTTCCTGAGCACCGGCTCTTCGGCGCAGGAGCGTCCAGGCTCCCCGTTCGAGGCAGTGTCCCGGTCACAGCAGGCCACGTGGGTCACCACGCACTCTACTGGAGACCACATCCCGGTACGCGCTCTACAGCCCGTCGCGCTCGAATCCACCGCGCGTGCATCGTCGGGGCGGGTCGTCGCAGGGGCGCTCCTGGGGTCGGCGGGATCGCTCGGGTTGATGTACGCCGGGGCATTCACCGGCTGGGTCGCGAGTGGAGACGACTACGACGGATCGAAATTCACCGCGCTCATCCTCGGCGCGGCCACCGGCTCCATTGTCGGGTCGACCCTCGGCTCATTCGCCGTCGTGGGCCACCCCGAGAAAGCGCTCTTCGGTTCGGTCGCTGGCGGGCTCCTCGGTATCCTGGCTGCGCTGGGCGTCAGCAGCCTGGGTCACGACTCCGGAGCGATCCTGGCGTACTCCCTCGTACAGGGCACGACGGCAGCCCTGGTCGCAGGCCGATGAGCCCCCTCGCGGCCTTCCTGTGGTGCGAGCCACTCGATGAAATGGTCCCCACACGGACCGGCCCCGGCATGGCACGCGATCACCTGAGCGACCCGGCAGCCTCGGCGAACAAGTCCGAGGGTGTGCAGTCCCGACGTCCCTCAACGAATGAAGGCCCGGGGCCCCGATCTCTCGGACGCGGCTCGCTCTCTAGTCGAGGGGCGGCACCGCCTCCATCAACAGTCTGAAGGCCTCTTCGAGCGCATCGGCGCCCGGACCGGAACCGGTGTATTTGCCGAGCCGGACGACCACGAGCCCGTGGGTCGGGATGATGGTCGTGCTCTGACCACCCGCGCCCAGCATCCGGTACGCCGTATCCGGAATCCCGAGTCCACCCTCGCCGTTGACCCAGAAGAACGCTCCACCGTACACGCGCCGGCCGTCCGCATTCCACGCGGGAGCGACGGTCGACGCGTACTCGGCGTAGCCTTCCGGCAGGATCCTCTCGCCGTCCCAGACGCCGTCCTGGAGGTAGAGATTTCCGAGGCGAGCCCAATCACGGGCCGGCATGAAGGCGAGCCCCTGCCCGAGGAAGTTCCCGTAGGCGTCCGTCTCGATCAGGCCGTCACGGATCCCGATCCGGTCGAAGAGGTGCTGCTGAGGGAACGCGTGGTAGTCCATGCCCGCGCCTTCGACCCCGAGGCGGACCAGATAGCTGGCCAGGACCGGGTCCGTATTCCGATACCGACCGATCGTGTTCGGCGGCCACTGCTGGGGCCGGGTCGCAGCGTACTCGTACGAGTTCACCGTGCCCGTGTACAGGTAGAAGTGGTCCGCGTAGAGGTCCGCGTTGTAGTCGGGGTCCGACGGAGCATTGATCCGGATCCCGCTGGACATGCGCATGATGTCACCGATGCGGATCTCCTGACGGGGATCCCCTTCGCCCTGCCACTCGGGTATGGGCGCGGGCGCCCAGAGGTCGTAGACCCCCTGCTCGATCAGGACACCCATGAGCGTCCCGGTCAGGCTCTTGGTCATCGACCAGCTTTCGAGCGGTGTATGGATGTCGATGCCAGCGCCGTAGCGCTCGCCCAGAATCCTGCCGTTGTAGGTCACGACGAAGCCGAGCGTGCGGGCCTCGGGCGGGCCGAATCCAGCATCGAGCGCCTGCTCGACCTTGGCCATGTCGACTTCCGCGGGCCACGGCTCATCGGGCAGCACGTCCCCCATGGGCCACGGCGTGGTCTCCGCCGGGGGGAGATTTCGCTCGACCTCGGACGGTGTGAAGAAGACTTCTGTCTCACCGATGGGATGCGCGACGCAGCCCTGGTTTGCATATCGACGTGCCGTTCGGGTGACACCGTCCGGCAGGGTCAACGAGACCATCTGGCGGTCGTAGTCGATTACGGTGTCCACAACGTGCTGACGCTCATCGAATGGGGAGATGAAGCCACCCACGTTGGCCGCTGCGTCGTCGGCATCGAGACCGGTAATGAAGACGCCGGAGCAGAGGATTTTCGCGAATCCAGCCGTATGGTGGTGCAGTGCCTCACCCGGCGGCGGGACGTACTCGGTGTCGAGCTCATACGCCGCAGCCCTCGCGATGACCTGCTCCTCCGATCCGTCGCTTGTGGGGAACCCCTGCATGTCCTCGCCTCCGCAGCCAACGAGCAGTGTTGCGGCTCCGAGCCCGCAGGCGAGCGTCCGCGTGAAGTGCGTCATATGCCGATCCATTCGACGTGAGCGTACCCGGCCTCCCAATCCCGCGACAACGTGGGACCGTGCCGCGAGGCGCGACAGACTTAACCCTCGCGGACCGGGTGCGTCGGCCAACGAGTTCACCCCACCGCGGTCGCCCCCGCCGCCGCCCCCCTCGCCCGCGCTCCGGCGTCTCTGCACCTTTCGGCCTATCGAATCGGTATCAACCATCGTTCCCGTGCGAGGACCTCGTCCCTGAACGGAACGACCCCACCCTGGACTCGGTCGACCATGCCTTCGAAGCAGACCTCTCTTCGCGGAATGATCCTCGCTGCGCGTATCGCGGCTCTCGCTCTCGTGACGGCGACCGTGCTCGGCCCGCCGACCACGGCCGAGGCCCAGGCACCTCCGGCGGGCGTCCAGATCGCCGGAGCCCTCCAGGCGGCCCCGGTGATGGAGCGAGATGATGCGACCGTCTTCGGATTCCTCGACGACGGATCGATGACGACCCTGCGTGATGGCGGGGGATCACTCATCTGTCTCGCGGACGATCCCAACCGGGATGGATGGGACGTCGCATGCTATCACGAGTCGCTGGACCCGTTCATGGCGCGTGGCCGCGAGTTACGGGCGCAGGGCGTGACCGACTCGGGGGAGCTCGCCCAGCGGCGTTGGGCGGAAGCCGATGCCGGCACGCTCGCGATGCCCGAGGAACCCGCCATGCTCTACGTCCTGACGGGAGACGGGTTCGATCCGGAATCGAACTCGGTCAGCAATTCCTTCCTTCGTTGGGTCGTGTACACACCCTGGGCGACGACCCAATCGACGGGACTACCGGAACAGCCGACGGCGCCCGGCGCACCGTGGCTCATGTTCCCGGGCACCGCGGGCGCGCACATCATGATCACGCCCCCGCCATCGGGAGCGGGCAACTGACCGTGCGGACTCGCCGGGCCTTTCTGCAGGCTCTTCCGCTCCTTTCGGTCGGGTTCCTCGTCACTCCGCGTCGCGCGGCCGCCGCGATCGAGCATCCGGATCCACGCCCCGGGATCGACGGCAGTGCCGTGCTCACCGCGGAGCATCTCGCTGCGTTCCCGGATTCCGTCCTCGACATCTACGACATGATCCGCGAGATCCCGCACGTTGCGGACGGCCTCGGATGCGCGTGCGGCTGTGCTGCATTTCCGACCTATCGATCGCTGCTCACCTGCTATCAGGCAGGCGGGATGGCGATGGGATGCCCGATCTGCCAGGGTGAGGCGAGGCTTGCGTACCGTCGCCACAAGGAAGGGCAGAGTCTCGAGCAGATCCGCCGGGCCATTGATGCGCGCTGGGGCTAGTCCAGCCCCTCCTCGACGTCAACGACACCCGATCCTCGCGTTCGATCGGCCACCACTCGTCGGGCCTCCTCGACTTCGTCGACCGGGATGAGCAGATCGAGGCGTACCTCTCCCCCGAACACCTCCTCCGTCAGGACCCACGACCGCTCCGACACCAGCCGCTGGATGCCGTCCACGTCCGCGTAGCCGACGGTGATCGTGACCCGACGTCGATCGACCTTCTCTTCGATCGGCAGCCCCTCGAGAGCGTGGACTACCCCACCTGAATAGGCGCGGCTGAGCCCGCCCGTTCCGAGCTTGACGCCACCGTAGTAGCGCGTGGACACCGCGACGATCTCTCCCACTCCCGAGTGGAGGAGCGCGGTCAGCATCGGGCGGCCCGCCGTGCCGTGGGGCTCTCCGTCGTCGCTCATTCCGATGTGTGCCGTGCTACCCGGAGGCCCGGCGACGAAGGCCCAGCAATGGTGCGTCGCGTCGGGAAACTCATCCCGCAGGGTCTGGATGAACGCGTGGGCAGCGTCGGAATCGGGAGCGTGCGCCACCGTCGTGACGAATCGGCTTCGCTGAATGACGTCGTCGACCCGGTGCCGCCGCGCCGGGATCGGGTATCGGCCGGGGCCGGTCACCCTTCACCCGTCACGAATGGCTCGACCCGGTCCTTCACCGGACCTCCCTCGTCGTGTCGTCGGCCGTGAGAAGGGGCCTCAGTGCGCCCGATCAGTCCGACGCCATCCGGTCCATGAACGACCGCTCCGACGAGGTCAGAGCCCCTGCCCCATCCGCCTTCGCCTTCGCCAGGATTCGCTGGACCTCTTCGCGATTCAATTCATGCAGAGCTTCGACGGAGATCCGCTTCCACCGTTCCATCGTCAGACGGTCGTTGACGAAGCCTCCACCGCTCGACGGGGTCTGCATCGCGCGCTGGAAGTCACGCTTCGCGGCTCCCCGCCTCCAATCCCCGCCCCACAGATACCCGAGAGCAACAACTGCGCCCCCGAGATGGGCAAAGTGGGCGACCCCACCGCCGATCGCAGCCGAACTCAAGCCGGCGTAGAGCGACCACATGACGTAAAGGGTCACCAGAAGCCATGCCTGGATCGGAATCGGGATCGGAAAAAGGATGATCGTCTCGCGCGGCCAGTAGTACGCAAATCCCGCGAGGATGCCGAAGACCCCACCAGAGGCTCCGACCATCGAGACGGGCCCGACGAAGAGGGCCAGGATCGACTCGAAGAACGCGCCGCCGATCCCCGCCGCGAAGTAGAGCGTCAGAAAGCCCTTGGCACCCAGCCGCTGTTCGAGCCGCGGACCGAAGAAGAAGATTCCGAGCATGTTCCCGAACAGGTGGCCGAAACCGGCGTGCAGGAACATGTACGTGACCGGCGTCCAGGGAGTCTGAAGCACTGAGCCCGGGCGGAACACCAGGGCATTCGCGATCGAATTCCCCAACTGCGGCGGCAAGCCGGTCAACACGAAGTAGATCCCGATGTTCGCGATCAGAAGTCGCGTGACCCACGGAGTCATCTGATACATGCGAGTCCCTACCCCTCCATGCCCGGGAAGTGTTTCACCCGGAACCGGGCGCAAGTCCGAAACTCGATCCACCCGGGCCTGACAATCATGACCTTCACGGTCACGCTCGGACTCGCCTTCCTCCTCCTCAGCGCGAGGCCCCCGGCTCTGCGCCCGTCACTGCGGGCAGATCTTCCCGCGTCCCCCAGTCCCGCCACGATCCGTCGTAGAACTTCGTGTCGTATCCCAGCATGCGGGCCGCGAGGTACGTGTAACTGGCTCGCCATCCGACCATGCAGTACGCCACGACCGTGTCACCATCGGACACGCCGGCCTTTTCGAAGAGGTCGACCAGGTCCGCCCGATGCCGCAGGTACGGGGACGCACGGCTGTCGATCAACTCTTCCCAGTACATCTGATGCGCACCGGGGATGTGTCCGGGGTTCGCCCGGCCACCCAGTCCTCCATCCTCGCCCGTGTACTCGTCGTCGGGTCGGGCATCGACGAGCGCAATCGCCTCCTCACCGAGACGATTGTGAACCCAATCCGCCGAGACCAGTACATCGTCGCGCGGGCTCAGGGTCAGAACACCAGCGCGCGGGAACTCCGGCTCGACGCTCGTGAGCTCCCGTCCGGACGAGACCCATGCAGCCTGCCCTCCGTCCAGCACATGAACACGCCCGGCCAGACCCATGACCTCGAGCGTCAAGAACGTGCGCGACGCGAACAGGGGGTTCGTCCCGTAGACCACGACGTGTTCGATCGCGTCGTGCAGGCCTAGCTGCCGAAGTGTCCCGCCGATTTCCTCGGACGACCGCATTTCGGTACCCCACGCCGGATCCCCGTCCCACACGATGCGGTTGAGGTCCAGGAAGCGCGCGCCCGGAATGTGTCCCTCGTCGTAGGACGTCCGACGCATGTCCGCGTGGAGGAGCACCACGTGCGGGTCGCCCATGCGTCGGGCGAGCCACTCCGCGTCGACGACGGGGCCGACCTGTGCCCCGGCCGCACTGGGCCCCACGAAGGTGCACACACCCGCCACGACGAGCCCGGCGTACGCGAGTGACCTCACCGGGAGATGGGCGCGGCCGTCAGTAGTCGTCGTCTTCCTCGCCCATCCACAGGTCCGGCTCGTCGTCGGGGTCGACTCCTTCGTCCTCGTCATCCCCGTCGTCCCCGTCGTCCTCGTCGTCCTCGTCCCAGTCGTCGTCGTCCCAGTCATCGTCATCGCCGTCATCCCAGACTTCGCCGTCGAGTTCATCGTCTTCATCCAGATCATCTGCGGAGAGCGCGAAGGTGTCGCGCTTGGTACCACGCACATGGAGGAGCCCGTTCATCTCGAAAAACCCCTGGGTGGGAGGCCTTGCCTCGCGCCGGCCCTCGCCGTCGAGAAACCCGACCCGGTATTGCGCGAAAGAAGTTTGGGCGGAGCGCGATGTCAACGTGTTTGTGCTCAGCCCTGACCGGCACCTTCCACGCAGCCTATACGCTGACTGCGAAGAGCAAGCCGGAGCGGGGCCTCTCACGCTCCGGACTGGAACGCGGCCCCGCCATGGATACCTTTGCACACCCTCGGGACGCCCACATCCATGCATCGATGACGACCGAATCCAATCCGTTACTGTCGGGGGTCTTTCAAATCCCCTTCCACGCGATCCGCGCCGAACACGTGGAGCCCGGGATTCGCCAGGCCCTCGCCGAAGCACAGGTCGCCGTGGACGCGGTCGCAGCGGACACGTCTGATCCGTCCTGGGACAACACGCTGGGCCGATTGGACCAGGCACTCGAGCAGCTCTCCGAACGCACGGCCCCCGTCGGCCACCTCGTCTCCGTCGCGGAGACGCAGGAGTTGCGCGACGCGTACAACGCCGTCCTTCCGGACATCTCCTCGTTCTGGTCCAGCATCCCCTTGAATTCGGAGCTCTGGAGCCGTCTGGAGGCATACGCGGCAACGGACGAGGCAGCAGCCCTCGAAGGGATCCGACGGCGCCACCTCGACAAGACGGTCGACGAATTCAAGCGCGCAGGTGCCGACCTGCCGCCGGACCGAAAGGAGCGGCTGCAGACCCTGCAGGTGGAGCTGGCTCAAATCCAGCAGAAGTTCAGTGAGAACGTCCTCGATGCGACGGCCGCGTGGGAACTCCTGGTGACCGACGAATCCCGTCTCGACGGAGTACCTGATGCGCCGAAGCGGCGATTCCGGGCCCGAGCGGAAGAGGGTGGCGAGGACGGATGGATGCTCACCCTCGATTACCCCTCTGTCGAGCCGATTCTGAAGTATTGCCAGGACCGGGACCTTCGTCGCGAGGTTCTGGTCGCGTATACGACGCGCTGTCGTGAGGGAGACCACGACAACCGCCCTCTCCTCGCGCGCATCCTGCGCATGCGAGACGAAGTGGCACACATTCTCGGATACGACGGCTTCCCGGACTACGTCCTCGCAGATCGGATGGCGGGCTCGGGTTCGCGAGCGATCTCGTTCGAGAACGACCTGACCGGGAGAACTCGGCCCTACTGGCAGCGGGACGCCGAGGAACTTGTCCACCATGCGGCATCGCTCGGCCTGGACACGCTCCAGCCGTGGGACGTCGGATTCGTGACGGAGGATCTCAGGAAGCGTCGATACGACATCGATGACGAGGTACTGCGCCCGTACTTCCCTCTGGGCCAGGTCCTCGACGGAATGTTCGAAATCGTGCGCAGGACTTTCGGCTTTCGCCTGGAGGAACGTCAGATCGACGACGTGTGGCACGAAGACGTTCGCTTCTACGAGATCTACGACGAATCGGGCACGATGCTCGGCGCCTTCTATACGGACTGGTTCCCGAGGAAACAGAAACGGCAGGGCGCCTGGATGAACAACTTCATCACCGGCGGACCTCGCGACGGGACCTTCGCACCTCACCTCGGCGTCATGTGCGGCAACTTCACTCCGCCCGAAGGAGAGGGTGATGCCCTGCTGACGCACCGCGAGGTCCAGACCACGTTTCACGAGTTCGGTCACCTGCTCCACCACTGTACGTCCCGGGTACCGATCCCGTCGCGTGCCGGTATCCACGTCGCCTGGGACTGGGTCGAACTGCCGAGCCAGCTCATGGAGAACTGGACGTGGGAGCGCGAGGCGCTCGATCTCTTCGCGAGACACCATGAATCCGGCGAGGCCTTCCCCAAGGAACTCTATGAGCGCCTGATCGAGGCGCGGCGCTTCATGGGCGGGTGGGCACAGATGCGTCAGTTGTCGCTGGGCACCGTCGATCTGGAGCTTCACGAGCAACTCGCGCCGAAGCTTCGCTCCGAGGCTGACGGTCACGAGCCGGGCGAAGACCTCGATGCCGCCCAGGGCGCCGAGGTCATGGAGTTCGCTCGCGCCCGGTTCGCCGAATTCGCGCCGGACCCCGCCTTCGCCGACCTGCACATCCTTACTTCGTTCACGCACCTGTTCGCCGGCGGGTATGCAGCGGGCTACTACAGCTACCTGTGGTCAGAGGTGCTGGACGCCGACGTCTTCACCCGGTTCAGGGAGGAGGGCATCTTCAATCGGGACACCGGCCGGAGCTATGTCGAGGCCATTCTCGCCCGAGGCGACTCGGCGGACCCGGACTCCCTCTTCGTGGAGTTCATGGGTCGTGACCCGGACCCCGAGGCGCTTCTCGACCGTAACCTGGGCGCACTCGCGTCCTGAGGCTCTCGGGGCCTGACACCCGGGGCCCGGCTCCACGTATACTTGGTCAGCCGATGAATCCGTTTCCGAGAGGCTCCATGTCCATCGCGCGCTCCCCGCTTCGGCCTACGCTCGTCGCTGCCCTAGCTCTGGTATCCACAGCCTGTAACGAAGTCCCGCTGAGTTACGGAGACGCAAACAGCATCATTGCGGTCATGCCCGCGGACTCCTGGGCCGAAGTTCAGGAGGACGTCTACGGCTCGCTCGAACCGACGATCACGACGGTCCGGGCGGAGAAGACCTTCACGGTCACCTATCAGGAACCGGGTGCCCAGTACTGGGACAATCTTCGCCGCTTCCGGCAGATGCTCGTGGTCGGCACCCGGGACGACTTCTGGGTTCAGGAGGTCCTCGAGGACGCACGCGAGCCGATTACCGAAAACGGCATGCATCAGGTGTACGACGTGTGGGCGCGCGGCCAGACGATCACCCTCGTCTTGATGGATCAGGGCTGGGGGAGGGAAGACCTTCTGCCGTTCCTTCCTGACGTCAACGCACTGCTGGACGGCCAGTTCCGACGCTATGCCCAGAACCGGATGTACATGTCGGGCACGGACTCCGCCCTCGCGGACACACTGTCCCTCAGGGCCGGCTTCTCGATGATGCTGCCGACCGTATATCGATGGCAGACCCGTGACTCGGTCTACATCTTCCGCAACGACAATCCGGACCCGTCCGAACTGATCCGTCAGATCGGCGTCACGTGGATCACTCCGGCAGCTGGACTGCTCGACCAGGAACGCGTGGTCGCATGGCGGAATGCAGTCGCGGAGGCGCATTACACCGAGCCACAGGTCGTCGTACTCGAGGGCCTGAGCGAACGCGTGGTCGACGTGAACGGCCTGTCCGCCTACGAGGTGCAGTCACAGTGGCGGAATCCGCCGGACCGCGGATGGCCTGCCGGAGGCCCGCTCATCACACGGGCCGTCACCTGTGACGCTCAGGATCGCACGTATCTCCTGGACGCGTGGCTCTACGCGCCCGGCAAGGAGAAGTACGAGTACATGATCCAGCTCGAGACGCTGCTCGGAACCTTCACCTGCGACAGCTGAACCACCTCGGTTCAGTCGCGGGCGTCACCCTTGCGGCGCTGCAGTAGCTCTCGTAGACCCATGTAGTCGTGGAAGGCGAGGCCCGCGAAGGCCGGCTCGCCGGAGAGGTAGCGGATGATCTCGTTCGTGACGCTGCGCATCGCGTCGGGTCCGAGGTTGTGGAACGACTGTGCGTCTGCCGCCACGCGGATCGGCCGGCCGGCCGGCCAGTAGCGCAGCGAGACCGCGTCCGCACTGCGCTCCCTGACTTCCGCGAGCTGCGGCCCACCATCGACAAGCCAGAGCCGGCCACGTCCGTCCGCTCGCTCCTCCAGAACGAGCCAGCGAGCGTCCGCGTGCGGAGGGAGCCCATCAGCGAAGGGGCCGAAGAAGGTGTGCAGATCCTCGTCGATGAGGGGCACGGTCTCGACACCGACGAAGACATCCACACCCATGGACGCGGCAAGCTCGAGTTCGTGGTACGAGTGGGCGAGGGCGCCGTTCGCGCCGAGAGGCTCGGTGCGGTAATCCATGATCGCGATGTCATCCACGAGGCTCAGGATGTGATCCAGCACCCCGGCCCGGCGGCCGTCGAGCGTCGCTTCCATGTAGATGCCCGACTCCTCGTCCGGCGCATCGAACCAGAACGGGATGTCGACCGCCACCCGGAGTCCTCCGGAACGGGCGATCCGTGACACGCCACTGAGAAGCGTCACGTAGGCGTCGAGGTAGCGCTGCCGGAACGGGCCCTGAAAGCCGGGCACCAGGTAGGGCTCGATGTCGTAGCGAATCCCGTAGAAGCGCTGCTCCTCGGGTACCGAACGATTGTGCTCGACCATGCGTTCGACGGTACGCCACACTCCGGCGTGATTCTCCTCGCGAACGAAATCCCGATCTCCGTCCAGACCGTACGTAAGCGCGCCACGAGCCCGCAGGTCGGCGATGAGTGGACCGATCTCCTCGCCCGAGAAGGGTGTGAAGCCGGCTCGCGGCGCATCCCCTTCCGCCCATGCGAGGTGCAGGAAGATGCGGGTGATCCCCTGAGATTCCACGAAGTCGAGGAAGGCCGCACGCTCGTCGGCGTCGCGTAGGATTCGAGCGGTCTGCCACACCCAGAGCGCCGTTTCACGGGCGGGGCGCGCATTCGGCGAGTCGGGATCGGGAAGCGGTGGTGCGTCGGGATACGTCACCCGCGGCGGCACGGGGTCGCTCCTGAGGTAATACGGAGTAAGGCGGACCCCGTCGGGATGCCACGCGAGGGACACGCGGCCTCGCCGGACCTCGGTCACTCGAGCGAGTCCGTAATCCGCCGGGTCGAAATCCGCGTAGACGAGAGGTACGTCGTACTGGGCCTCCGCGCGGTTCGGGAGGATGCCGGCGGCGAACACGGCCAGCATGACGGACGGCGCGACGACACGGGATCGGCCACGCACGGCGCACCGACGTCGTCTTCCGCATTCTGGCCGCACGGTCTCCCCCGGTCTCGGGTGTCACCCATGTTCGACGCTACTCGCCCGGGCCACGGACGGCCGCAGCCTGTCGCCTGGACAACAATCTTACACGACTCCGCGGCTTATGGGGCGCCCCCAGGCCCCTGCGTCTGGCGTCGCCCCTTCACGGCGTTACGTTGCCATCCTTCCCGAACATCTCCCGACAATCCGCCGTCTCGTCGCCGTCTTCCGTGAGCTTCGTCCACCTCCACACCCATTCCGAATACTCGCTCCTCGACGGCGCGAATCGCCTGGGCGACCTGATCCGCAAGGCGACCGAGTACGAGATGCCCGGGCTGGCTCTCACCGACCATGGCTGCATGTTCGGCGCGTGGAATTTCCACAAGATGGCTCGGAAGGAGGGCATCAAGCCGATCGTCGGGATGGAGGCGTATGTCGCTCCCGGAGACCGTCGTGACCGATCCCGGGGAGGCCAGGGCGATCGCGCGTACTACCACCTCGTCCTGCTCGCGCGCGACCTGCAGGGGTACAAGAACCTCTGCAAGCTCTCCTCGATCGGATACACGGAAGGCTTTTACCACAAGCCGCGGATCGATCGGGAAGTGCTCGCCCAGTATCACGAGGGGATCATCGTCTCCTCGGCGTGCATGGCCGGCGAAGTCGCCCGGCATCTGCAGGCCGGGAATCCCGGCGGCGCGAGGGAGACAGCCGAGTGGTACGCCAACCTCTTCGACGGCCGCTACTACCTCGAGGTCCAGGCGCACGGGACGCCCGGCCAGGCGGAGCTGAATCAGAAGATCTTCGATCTCGCGGACGACATCGGGCTGCCCGTCGTCGCGACGAACGACGCACACTTCTGCATGCCCGAGGACCACGAGGCTCACGACATTCTCCTCTGCATCGGGCTTGGGAAGGATCGCGACGACCCGAACCGGATGAAGTACGACGAGGGTCTCTACTTCAAGAATGCCGAGGAGATCGCAGCGCACTTCCCCACTCACCCCGAGGTGCTGGAGAACACCCTCGCCGTCGCCGATGCCGTCGACCTCGTCTTCGAGAAGAAGTACTACGTGCCCGAGTTCCCCGTCCCTGAGGAGCACGACAGCGAGGCGGCCTACCTCGAGCACCTCTCACTGGAGGGCGCGAAAGAACGGTACGGGGACCCGCTGCCTCCGGAGGTCCGGGAACGCTTCGACTACGAAATGGGGGTCATCAAGGGAACCGGATATTCCGGATACTTCCTCATTACAGCCGACTTCATTCGGTGGGCGCGTGAGCACGACATTCCCGTGGGCCCAGGTCGTGGCTCGGCCGCCGGATCACTCGTCGCCTACTCGCTGGGGATCACGAACCTCGACCCGATCGAGTTCGATCTGCTCTTCGAGCGGTTCCTGAACCCCGAGCGGATCTCGATGCCGGATATCGACATCGACTTCTGCTACGAGCGTCGCGGGGAGGTGATCGAGTACACGCGAGAGAAGTACGGAAAGGACGCAGTCGGGCAAATCATCACGTTCGGAACGATGAAGAGCCGCGCGGTGATCAAGGACGTGGGACGGGCACTCGGGTTCGAGCCGTCCGAAACCGACCGCATCGCCAAGCTGATCCCGAATGCGCCCGGGCAGTCCTTCACCGTGCAGGAGGCCGTCGAGGGACTGAAGGAGGTCAAGGAGCTCTACAATCAGGACGATCGTCACCGGCAGCTTTTCGACTATTCGATGACGCTCGAAGGCCTGGCGCGTCACGCGTCGGTCCACGCGGCCGGCGTCGTGATCGCCCCGGGTCCGATCGACGACTACGTCCCCGTCTCCGTCCAGAAGGGCGGAAATGGAGGCGACGACGACGCGATGGTCGTCACGCAGTACGACATGAACGCGCTTGAAGACGCCGGCATGTTGAAGATGGACTTCCTCGGGCTGAAGACGCTTACCGTCATCCACGACGCGGTGGATATGGTGAAGACGCGCTATGGGAAGCTCGCCAACCCCGACACCGGCGAAGAGTACGCGATCGTCGACGAAATCCCGCTCGACGATCCAGCGGTGTACAAGATGATGGCCAGGGGCGGGACCTCCGGGATCTTCCAGTTCGAGTCGAACCTGGCGAACGACAAGCTCCGCTCGATGCGCTGTGACCGCTTCGAGGATCTCGTCGCGACTAACGCGCTCATCCGGCCCGGGCCGCTGGACTCCGGAATGACCGACGTCTTCATCGACCGGAAGCTCGGCAGGCAGGCGGTGGCGTATCAGCACCCGACGCTCGAAAAGGTCCTCGAGCCGACGTACGGGGTCATCGTCTACCAGGAGCAGGTGATGCGCATCGCGTCCGAGCTCGCGGGCTTCACGCTCGGCGAAGCGGACGTGCTCCGGAAGGCGGTCGGCAAGAAGAACGCCGAGCTGATCAAGGCGGAGCTCGGCAAGTTCGTCGAGCGCGCGGTGGAGCGTGACATTCCGCACGACATCGCCACCGACCTCGCCGAGCAGATCGAGACCTTCGGTCGATACGGCTTCAACCGGAGTCACTCGGCCGCGTACTCCCTCATCTCGTACCACACGGCGTGGCTGAAAGCGCACTATCCGGCCGAATTCATGGCCGCGCTGCTCTCCTCGGTGCTCGATACCACGGACAGCGTGGTCAAGTACATCGGGGCGTGCCGGGACCTGCCCCGCTACCTGCCGAAGCTGAAGGACCCGGTCGAGGTTCTGCCTCCCGACGTGAACGAGTCCGGGTGGAAGTTCACCGTGACTCCGGCCGGGCGAATCCGGTTCGGGCTCGGTGCGGTGAAGGGTGTCGGCCACAGTGCGGTGCAATCGGTGCTCAAGGCACGGGCGGACGGTCCGTTCACGTCCCTCTTCGACTTCCTGGAGCGCATCGACATCCGCGCCCTCAACAAGCGTGCGTGCGAAGCGCTGATCGCAGCCGGAGCGCTGGACGCGTTCGGTCACCGTTCGCAGCTCATCGCCGGACTCGATTCGGCCTACTCCGAGGTTCAGGCCCGCCAGGTCGAGATCGAGTCTGGGCAGGGGTCTCTCTTCGGTGAATCGTCCGCCCTGCCCCGATCCGCTCCCCAGCTGCCGAATGTTCCGGAGTGGCCGGAACCCGACCTGCTCGCTCGAGAGAAGGCGTCCCTCGGCTTCTTCATCTCCGGGCACCCGCTCGATCGCTATCGCGAGGTGGTGCGCGCCTTCGGCCCGGTGACGTCGCGCTCACTGGCCGACAAGCCCGGGCAGTCCGTGGAGCTGCCGTGTGTGGTCACCTCCGTGACCCGACAGATCTCGAAGAAGAACAATCAGGAGTGGGGGAAGATCACCGTCGAGGACTTCGAGGGCACCGCGACCATCCTCGCGTTTCGCGACACGTGGCAGAACTTCAAGGAACTGCTGACCCAGGACGCGGTCATATTGATCCGGGGGAAGGTCAGCTCAAACGAGCGTGATGAAGAGGACCCGCCCGTCTTCCTGGACCACGCGCGTCTCCTCGATGAGGTGACAGGTGCTGGCGAGCTCGCGCTTCAGATCGAGCTGGACCTCGAAGCCGAATACGCGGAGGAGGCATTCGCGAAGGCGCGGCAGGTCTTCCTCGCCCATCCGGGTGAGTCTCCGATCTGGCTTCAGGTGGGCCGCGACAACGGAGAGCCCGCGCCGAAGCTCCGCTCGAAGAGCCTGAAGGCGAATCCGAACGCCGAGACGGTCGAGGCGCTGCAGAAGATCTTCGGGTCCGGTGCCGTTCGGCTCATCCGCGCGGTCATTCCGGTGGTCGAGGAGGATCCGCGAGAGTTCTGGCGCAATAAGGCGAGGAACGGCGGGTAGGTGATCGGGCCCGTCGCCCAGATGATCCCGTGACCGCGGTCGCGCATTGGAGCGTAGACCCCGTGGCTGGGGCGTTCGACTCCGGGACCTTCCTCCTGCGCGCAACCGCCCGTATCGAACGGCCGCTCGACGACGTGTTCGACTTCTTCGCGACCGCCGAAAACCTGGAGCGCATCACCCCGCCTCGCCTGCGATTTCGAATCACCACGCCCACACCCATCGAAATGCGGGCCGGAGCTCTGATCGACTACCGGCTTCGCCTGAACGGCATCCCGTTCGGGTGGCGCACAGAGATTACCGAGTGGAATCCTCCGACGACGCTCCCGAATGTGCCAGAGGGCTCGTCCCTGCAACCGGACGCCAGCGACACGATGCGCTCGGCCTCGTTCACCGACACGCAGATCCGCGGTCCTTATCACACGTGGATCCACCGGCACCTCTTCACGGCTACCCCCGTCGGGCCCGATGGCGCACCCCCGGCGACGGAGATGATCGATGAGGTCCGGTACAGGCTGCCGCTCTGGCCCGTGGGTGCCGTTGCACTCCCCATCGTGCGAAGGGAGTTGAAGGGCATCTTCAGCCATCGCATGGAGGTGCTCGCGGACGTCTTCGGCTGACCGGCGGATCCGCGAGCGGGTACACCCGACCGCTTCAGCGGTCCAGATTTGCTTGCGCTGCCCCGTCCGGCTACGCACGATCAGCCCCTGCGGTCACTCAGATCCGGTCGAACCTGCCGGAAGGGAGGCGATTCATGACGGTGCGCACCCTGCCTGCCGTTGCGTTTGCGGCGCTGATTCTCGCCCCGACCCTGAGCGCTCAGGGCCCCGGCGTCGAAGACGGCCAGTGGACCTACCTGGGCGGCGACGCGTGGCACACCAGGTACACGCCGTCCGACCAGATCACGGCGGCGAACTTCGACCGGCTCGAGGTCGCGTGGGAGTGGAACGCGATGAGCTTTGGACCGAGCTCGTCGCGCGCGACCCCGACGTACGTGGACGGCAAACTGATCACCGTGACCGGCGACCGACGTCACGTCATCGCGCTCGACCCCGGGACCGGTGAACTCCTCTGGAGCTACTCCGAGCCGAGGACGCAGCGCTACGAGTACTCGATGCGGAAGGGATACGGAAAGGGAATCGGCTACGGAGAGGTCGATGGTCGCGCGGTCGTCTTCATCACGACGCCCGCCTTCTTCCTGCACGCGATCGACGCGGAAACGGGCCAACCCCTGGAGAACTGGGGGGCTCCCGTCCCGATCGAGGGCTTCCCGACAACGGGCGTCGTCGATCTGATTCCACCGCTCATCGCGGACTGGGGACCGTGGGTGGAAGCCGATCGGGAGTACGACCCGTTCCAGGGTATCCCTCAGGATCTGGGCTACATCACCGCCTCGTCCCCACCGATCGTGGTGAACGGCACCGTCGTCGTCGGCAACTCCGCCGAACAGGGGTACAATCAGACCCGCATCGAAAACGTGCCCGGCGACATCCTCGCCTTCGATGCGCGCACGGGTGAGCACACCTGGAAGTTCAACGTGATCCCGCGACCGGGTGAGTTCGGCCATGAGACGTGGGAGAACGACGCATGGGAGTGGACGGGTGACGTATCGTCGTGGGCTCCGGTCTCGGCCGACCCCGAGCTGGACCTCGTCTACATTCCGACCAACGGCCCCACGATCGACTACTACGGAGGCTTCCACCCGGGCGACAATCTCTACGGCACCAGCCTGATCGCACTGAATGCACAGACCGGTGAGCGCGCCTGGCATTACCAGATGGTGCACCACGACATCTGGAACTACGACACGCCGACGGCACCGATCCTCATGGATGTGACGGTGGATGGACGTGAGATCCCCGGCGTCTTCCAGGTGACCAAACAGGCCTTCGTGTACGCGTTGAACCGGGAGACGGGTGACCCGATCTGGCCGATCCCCGAACGACCCGTTCCGCAGTCCCGGGTCCCGGGTGAGCAGCTCTCGCCGACGCAGCCGTTCCCGACGAAGCCGGCACCCTTCGACATGCAGGGTCGGACCGAAGCTGATCTGATCGACTACTCACCCGAGATCAGGGAAATGGCACTGCAGCACGCTCGAGAGAACGACCTGTTCGTCGAGTTCTTCGCTCCACCGACACACGTCGGGGGGGGCGATGGGCCGGCACTCGTCTGCCCCGGTGGAGGTGGCGGCGCCAACATCACCGGACCGCCGGTCGCGGATCCTGTCGAGGGCGTCCTCTTCATCACGTCGACGAGCGGGTGCTCCCCGGTGATCCTGATGAACGCCGCCGAGTCGCCGCTGGACGGAGACCACCAGACCGGCACCACCTACTCGGACTGGTCGAGAGCCTCCGGTCCGGGGGTGCCGCAGCCCGCGCGTCAGGATCAGGCAACCATGGATGGGCTTCCGCTCTGGAAGGGGCCGATCGGGCGCATCGTCGCGATCGACATGAACTCCGGTGAGCACCTGTGGATGATCCCGCATGGTGACGCCCCCCGGGCCGAACAGGATCGTATCCGGGACCATCCGCTTCTGGCCGGGATTCCCGACGTGCCGACGAACCGTGGGCGGCGGGGTCACGCAGCGATGACGGCTACGCCGACGCTGCTGCTCGCGACCGGGCAGACGGAGGACGGCACACCACACCTGTTCGGTATCGACAAGGAAACCGGGGAGAGAGTGGGCGCGGTCGAGATCCCCGGGATCTCGCGCTACGGTATGTCGAGCTGGGTTCACGAGGGTGAGCAGTACATCATGATCCAACTCTCGGACGGACTCGCGGCGATGAAGCTGGGCGGCATGTAGCCAGGCGACGAGCGAAGGATCCGCCGTAACGGACGGGGGTGGCACGCTTCGGTGTGCCCCCCCGTTCTTCCATTCCCCCATCCACGCTGAGAGACTTCACCTTTCGCACGTCCCGGCGCCTCTGCGCCGTCACTTCGACCCGCTCGGCCATGAACACCGAACATATCCTCCGCACGCTCGGCATCGAAGACTCCAACCTCGGCGGATTCGCCGGCGAGTGGGTCGGATCCGGCCCCGAGATCGAGGTCTTCACCCCGATCGACGGAGGTCGCCTCGGTACCGTACGCGAGGTCACCGAAGCCGAGTACGACGAGATCGTCGATCGGGCCCACGCGGCGTTCCTCGAGTGGCGGAAGCTCCCGGCACCCAAGCGCGGCGAGGTCGTGCGCCAGCTCGGCAACAGGCTGCGCGAGGTGAAGTCGGAACTCGGTGCCCTCGTGACGCTCGAGATGGGCAAGATCAAGGCAGAGGGCGAGGGCGAAGTCCAGGAGATGATCGACATCTGCGACTTCGCCACGGGCCTCTCTCGCCAGCTGTACGGCCTGACCCTCGCGAGCGAGCGGCCCGACCACCACATGCGTGAGCAGTGGCACCCACTCGGCGTGGTCGGCGTGATCAGCGCCTTCAACTTCCCCGTCGCAGTATGGAGCTGGAACGCGGCCCTGGCGGCCGTTTGCGGTGACTCCACGCTGTGGAAGCCCTCGGAACGCACGCCGCTGACCGCGGTCGCGGTGACGAGGCTCGCCGCCGACGTGTGCCGCGCCAACGACGTCGATCCAGCGATCTTCTCGCTCGCGATCGGTCACGGTGCCACGATCGGAGAGCGCATGCTTCACGACCGGCGCGTGCCTCTCGTTTCCGCGACCGGTTCGTGCCGGATGGGCAAGCGGGTCGGCGAGGTCGTGGGCGCCCGCCTCGGCAAGTCGATCCTCGAGCTCGGTGGAAACAACGCGATCATCGTGACACCGCACGCCAACCTCGACCTCGCCCTGCCCGGCATCGTCTTCGGATCGGTGGGGACGGCTGGCCAGCGGTGCACCAGCACCCGCCGCATCATCGTCCATCGCTCCATGAGGGACGAGCTGGTCCGTCGTCTCATCAAGGCGTACGAGGGGGTCCGGATTGGCAATCCACTCGACGACAGCACGCTCATGGGTCCGCTTCTCAACGAGGACTCGGTGCACGCCTTCGTCGCAGCCCAGGAGAAGGTCGTCGCCGAAGGCGGGGAGATTCTCTACGGCGGCGCCGTACTCGATGGAGACGCCCACCCCGGTGGACGGTATGTGCAGCCGTGTATCGCCTCGGCCGAGAACCACTTCGAGATCGTCCAGGACGAGACCTTCGCCCCGATCCTGTACATCATCGAGTACGGGAGCGCAGACGCGTCGCCGTCCGAAGCGATCGCCGAGATGGACGAGGCTCTGCGGATCCATAACGATGTCCCCCAGGGCCTCTCATCGTCGATCTTCACCGACAACTTCCGCGAGGCGGAGTACTTCCTCTCGCATCGCGGCTCCGACTGCGGCATCGCCAACGTGAACATCGGCACCTCGGGGGCCGAGATCGGTGGCGCCTTCGGAGGCGAGAAGGAGACCGGAGGTGGTCGGGAGTCCGGCTCGGATGCGTGGAAGGCATACATGCGTCGCCAGACGAATACGGTGAACTGGAGCACAGACCTTCCGCTGGCCCAGGGTATTTCCTTCGGGTGAGTCAGGACATCCTTCGCGTTGGGCTGGTCACGGACGTCTTCCCGGAGCCGGCTGATCACTCTCGCCTGATCGGGCTGCTCGCGCAGGCCCGGGACGACGGAGCAGACCTCGCGGTATTGCCGGAGCTCCCGTTCAACGGTTGGGCGCCGGGGACGAAGCAGCCGCATCCCGACGATGCGGAAGCACCGGGAGGACCTCGGCAGACCCGGTTATCCGAAGCGGCCCGCGAGGTCGGGATCGCCGTGCTCGGCGGCGCCATCGTCGTCGACCCCACGACGGGCACACGACACAACACAGCCGTCCTCGTCGACTCGACCGGCGTCGAACTCGGCCGGTATCGAAAGATCCATCTGCCCGAGGAAGAGGGATACTGGGAGACGAGCCACTACGCGCCCGGGACCAAGCCCCCCCTCGTGATCGAGGGCCTCGGAATGCGCGTGGGCCTGCAAATCTGCTCCGACGTGAATCGTCCACAGGGGTTTCAGCTCCTCGCGGCGCAGGGCGCGGAGGTGATGCTGGTACCGAGGGCTACCCCGCCGGAGACGTACGACCGATGGCGGGTCGTTCTCCGCGCCAACGCGGTCATGAGTGGTGCGTACCTCGTTTCGGTGAATCGCCCACGCCCGGAAGCCGGCGCGTCGATCGGGGGTCCATCGATCGCGATCGCCCCATCGGGCGAGGTACTGACGGAAAGCACCGAGCCGGTCAGCGTCGTCGAGCTTCGTGGTGAGGTGGTGAAAGAAGCGAGGGGTGAGTACCCGGGGTACCTGAAGCGATTCCCAGGGCTGTACGCGGCCGCATGGGACGGCCTCGATCGCCGAACAACGACTTGAGCTCCTCGGCCATTCGTGGGCCGGCCGCCTCGGCTTGGTGCTGAAAGACACCCACGAGCACCGTACCGTCCGTCGAACCTCGACGTCAGCCTAGTGCTCGACTGCCGACACCGCGAAACTAGAATCTCGGGTCGCTGAGCGACGTGGGGTGGGGGCATACGAACGGGAGGAGGAACCACCATGGGACCGGAGATCTGGGTCACCCTCGCAGCCACGTTCATCGCCGGTGGCGCGATCGGGTCAGCGGGTACACTCCTCGCCCAGTTCCTGCTGAAACGCATCGACATGGGGCCGCCGACCCGCGGTCAGGTCGACGCCGAAGAGCGCCGCGCCCTCACGCGCGAGGTCGCCGAGCTCCACAGGCACCTCCGAAACATGGACGCTCGCCTGGACTTCACCGAACAGCTCCTGGACGGCGGAATTCCGTTGGTACCACCGCCGACACGGCTGCCAGCACCCGACGTGAGATTGCCCGAAGAGGACGGCGACCCGCTGCAGTGAGCGCAAAATCCCCCGACCCGTGGAGGCGGGACGGGGGATGCGTTGAATCGCGGAATCAGACGTCAGTTGCGCTTCTTGCGCTTCTTCGGCCTGCGGCCCTGGTTCGGGTGCTCGAGGTGCCTCCACGTCTCACCGCGGCGGAGCATGTAGATCGTGCTCGGCGACACGTTGAGCTTGCGGGCCCACGCGGCACCCGATCGGCCCCAGCGGTCCTTCGATTCGTCCCAGTCGTCGAGGACCTTCTGTGCCTGACTGAGGGACAGCTCGGAATGAGGCGAGTTCTCACCGCGGAGCCAGACATTGGAGCCATACCAGCGATCGACGCGCTGAATGGGGCCGCCCAGCTTCCTGCCGGTGTGACCGAGGCAGTAGTGGCGGACCTGGTCGACTGAGAACTCCGGATACATCCGGGCGATCTCGGCGTACAGATAACCATCTTCGGCCAGCTCTCGCCATTTGATGACAAGTTTGCTGTCGGGTTTCGACATGATGGACTGCGTCTCCACGTACGGAGTGATCGAGTGGATGGCCCTTATACCACCCTCGATCTAGAGGTTCCGTAGTCCAAGATCGAAGCAATCGGATCCCCTCGGCACCCCGGTGGACAGCCGTCACGGACCGTTCGATGCGTTACGAACCGCTCCCCAATCGATGCGCGAAACGCTGCCGGAATTTGGCAACTTTCGGCGCGACGACCGCCTGGCAGTACGGCTGCCCACCGTTCCGAGCGAAGTAGTCGTCGTGATAGTCCTCGGCGGGATAGAAGACGTCGAGCGCCTCGATCGTCGTCACGATGGGGCTGTCCCACGGGCCGTCCGTATCCACGGCTGCGATCACCCGTCGGGCGATCTCCCCCTGAGCGTCCGAATGCGGGAAGATCGCGGACCGATATTGGGTCCCGACGTCACGCCCCTGACGGTTCAGCGTCGTCGGGTCGTGAATTCCGAAGAAGATCTCGAGCAGGTCCTCGTACGAGATCACATCGGCGTCGAACTCGACTTGAACGACCTCGGCATGGCCGGTCTGACCGCTACACACCTGCTTGTACGTAGGATCGGGCGTGTGGCCACCCGCATATCCGGATTTCACGCTCTTCACACCTTCGACGAGATCGAAGACGGCCTCGAGACACCAGAAACAACCACCACCGAGCGTAGCACGTTCGAAATTCATCAGGAGATCACCTTCGGGTCGTCGTTGTCGGGGCGGGCCCATGGCTCCCATTCAATCCCCCGGACGTACTTCTGGATCCATCGAATCTCTTCGACGTCTCGTGTTCGCTGGTGGCGCGGCTCCCGAAAGCCGTGAGGCTCCCGTGGAAAGCGGATATAACGCACCGTCTTGTCCTGATCCCGGAGCGCCTGGAAGAACATCATGCTCTGAGGCTCGGTGTCCGTCCGGTCGTTCATGCCGTGAAGGATGAGTGTCGGAGTCGTGATGTTCGCGACGTGCGTCAGTGCGGACCGGTAGCGCCACTCCTCGGGATTGTCCCACGGCGTGCCCCCGATGTACCACAGAGAGACATCGTGATTGAAGCCAGGGCCGTACTCGGAGGTCCAGTCCGAGACCATGGCCCCCACCGACGCGCCCTTGAAGCGCTCCGTCTGGGTGATCGTCCAGCCGCCCAGGATCCCTCCGTAACTCCATCCGCGGAGACCGAGCTGATCCTCGTCCGCGATGCCCTGCTCAATGACGGCGTCGACCCCTGTCATCAGGTCCCAGTAATCTCCGCCACCGATGTCGGCCATGTTCCCGCGCAGCAGCTCATCCGTATATCCGGAGCTGCCCCGCACGTTTGGCGACAGCTGCGCGTACCCAAGACCCGCCCACACGTGCGCGCGTGGATTGAACGTGTTCGTGAAAACGCCGGCCGGCCCCCCATGAATGTGCAGGAGGAGGGGCAGGTCTTCGGACGCTCCCTCGGGCACCGTCAGAATTCCCTCGATCTCGAGACCGTCACGGCTCTCCCACTGGATCAGGCGCGACTCACCCATCAAGAGGTCTGTCCCGATCCAGGGGTTGGCGTCGGTCAGCCGGACCCCGGCATCCCCGTTCGTTGGACCCGCCCAGACGTCCGGCGGAGTATCCCAATCCTGCGCCACATACGCCATCATCGAACCATCCCTGGAGAACGAGGACGGCGAGAGGGATCCGACGTGCTCCGTGACCTGGTCGACAGAACCGCTCCCGAGGTCGAGCCGGTAGAGGTTGTTGTTCGTCCCCTGCAGGCCACTGAAGAGGATCGAGGACGCATCGGCACTCCACACGAACTGACGGATATTGCCGTCGAAGGCCCCGGAGACGATCTCCCTGTCGCCGGACTCGACGTCCATGACCCAGATCTTGTCGAGGCGTAACTCCCACTCCCCGTCGCTCGGAGCCTCGTAGGCAAAGCGGCGTCCGTCCGGGGCCCACGTCAGTCGCCCCTCGGGGGCCTGGTTCTCCGTGAGCTGACGGACCTCGCCCGAGCCGACGTCCAGAAGGTGGATCTCGGAGCGGTTGCTCTGATTTCTCCGATTCTCGGTGCGAGCGGCAAAGAGGATGCGACCCCCGTCCGGAGACACCGAGAACGAACCGACGCGGTGATCCGATTCGGTCAGGCGTGTCTCCTCTTTCGTCGAGACCTCGATGCTCCAGAGATCGTTCCACTGCCCGGCCGTCTGCCCGTTCGGCCCCTCGTCCACGAAGATCGCGTCACTGCCGGCCTTCCGTTCCTTCTCCTCGTCGTCGCTGCGCTTGTGACTCGCAACGAAGACGATGCGCGTGCCGTCGTCCGTCCACTGGTATGCGCCCACGGCGGTCTCGTGGTCACTCAACTGGACGGCCTCACCACCGTCCGTGCGCATGATGAAGAGCTGACGCTTTTCGTCCACAGGGCGCGTGAAGGAGAGCCACACTCCATCGGGTGAGAACTGGAATGCGCTACCCCCATCCTCGCCGATGAACTGCCAGGGTTCTTCACGCCCGTCGGTCGGGACCTTCCACCAAGTCGTCGTTCGCTCATTCTCGTCCCAGTCGAGCTCGGACTTCGAGAACAGTACCCAGCTGCCGTCCGGCGAGATGGTCGCGCCACCGACCTGAACCATGTCCAGTGCGTCGTCGGTCGTCATCGCTCGACGCTCCTGAGCGGTCAGTGGAGCGGCGGCGAGCAGAAGAGCGGAACAGAGTAGAGCGTTGCGCACAGGATCCTCCTGAGTCCTAATTCGGGGCGACATCGTCACTCAAGGTCCCGGCAGGCACAAGAGGTCTCCGGGCCTCCCCGATGGAGAAGCCTACGACGATGGATACGGCCCGATACATCTTTGCCGTCTTGATCGTGAGTTGGCTGCCACCCGCCATGGTGTGGTGGCTGATCGTGCATCCGTTCGTCGATGTCTGGAGACGCATCGGTCCGCGTGGCACGCTGTCGATCCTCGGCACACTCTCGATCGCCTGTATCGCCGCGCTGACGCTGGCTCGGGATCGGCTCGTCGGAGCCGACCTCGGAACCCATCGCACCCTGGTGTTCCTGGCTGTCGGCCTCGGCGTCGTCAGCACCTGGATCGCCGTGAGGCGCCGTCGACACCTCACGACGCGGATCCTCGCCGGCGTACCGGAGCTCGAACGGGACGGTCAGGGAACACTCCTGACCGAGGGCGTCTACGCGCGGATCCGCCACCCCCGGTACGTCGAGGTGTGGGTGGGCACGCTCGCGTATGCATGCTTCGCCAATTTCGTCGGTGCGTGGGTCGTGTGGCTCGCCACCGGCCCGCTTCTCCATCTCATCGTGGTGCTGGAGGAGCGGGAACTGCGCGACCGATTCGGTGCGGAGTACGATGCCTATGCAGATCGGGTCCCGCGCTACGTGCCTCGACGTCGCTGATCGGACGGCTTCCCCGGTCCGCTATCGCTGGAGGAATCCACGGAGCCTGAGAATCTCGTCGACGATGAGCTGAGGTTGATCCCGGGGGACATCGTGCCCGCTGCGGTCGGCCGGAACATGTCGGGGAACGGCGGCGCCCTGGAGAATCTGGGCGTGCAACGCGCGACTGGCCTCGACGATGAATCGTGTGTCCCACCCCGGTCCACCCCTGTGCCTCGCCGCGGTCAGGACGGTCACGGGGATCCGGGGTGTCCGCAGGCGATGGAGACGAGCGTCCAGCGATGCCTCCCGAACTCCATCCGTATTGGGCACCTTCCGCTCCGAAACCCAACTCCGCCAGGCTTCTGCAGGCATTCCAGCTTCGAATCGCCGGGGCATGTCCTCGTGTGCAGGATCCACGAGCAGCATGGCACCCACTTCCCGCGGACGATCGATCACGTACATCCGGGCGTAGAACCCGCCCAACCCGTGCCCGACCAGCACGTAATCGCGATCGAACCCGAGAGCCCGGTGGATCCGCCGGAGCTCATCGAGAAGCTCGTACCAGCCACGCTCCAGCGGCGGTGGTCCACTTCCACCACTGCCGCGGCGATCGTATGCACACGCGCCGACACGTTCGTCGAGTCGCTCAAGCACGGAACGCCATGCATCCGACGACGAGGTCGCGTCGTGCAGGAGGAGGACATTCCGGGGACCGTCTGTGCACAGCGCTCGCACGGACAAGGCGCCGATCGTGATCGTGACCTCGTGGACTTCACGACGAGCATCCCGGGAGCCGAGCGCCACGAGTACGGACACGAGCAGAGTCAGCGCCTGGCTGGTCATGAATCGCGCGGCGGAACGATCTCGACGTCGATCACCCGCTCGATGAGTCGGTACCCCAGCCTCTGGTAGATCCGGTTCGAAGTCGGATTGGCCAAGTCCGTATACAGGACGCAGAAGTCGTACCCAAGGTCGAGCATCGACTGGCTGACCTCGGCGACGAGCGCGCTGGCGTATCCGCGACCGCGCGACTCGGGAGGAGTGTACACGTACCCGATCCGGACCCCATTCGGCGTACGTCCATGGGCAATGACGATCGAGACGGGGCGCCCCTTGTCTTCCCAGACGTAGAGCAGACCGTGCTCGACCCATGACTCGACCACATGGACCGTGCTCGGAAACGTCACGCCCGTCTCACGGGCGAATCCCTGTCCCCACTCGATCGACATCTGAACGTCGTGGTGACATGCGCGTCTCATGCGCCCGGGTACTCCTCGGGGCTGGCTCACCTGGTCGAGGCGGTAGATCCCCTGCTCCATGCCGGCCTGCCACCCGCCGCCCTGCGACCCCACCCATTCTTTGGCGAACGCCTCGGCGGATCGGGGCGGCCCGAGCACAGCCGGAAGCTCATCGAACCGATCGGCGAACGCGCGCACGAGGGCCGGAATCGCAGCGGACGGCATATCGGTGACGAGCACTTTTTGCGGTGGGGTCCGAAGTGCACATCCGGCGATCGACCCTTGGCCCTCGACCACCGCCCACATGGCCCCGTCTTCGGCCGACCCCGTCTCCGCCCGTGCGTAGGACAGGGACAGGAAAAGGTTGTTGTGGTCCTCCCGTTCCAGGAGCCAGTCGCCCGCATACGCGAGAAAGCCCCGGGCCTCCTCAAGAACGGAGACCTCGAACACGAGGTCAGTCGCCGCCGTGCGCGCCGGCAGGCTCAGGGCTCGGGTGGTTCACAGCGACCTCACGCAACACATGAATCGCGGCGTCCACGTCCCCTTCGTCCAGGTCCCGGTGCAGCACGGCGCGCATCCCGTGATCCCCATTGGGCAGCATGTACACCCCTCGTTCGTAGCACCGATCGGCGAAGGCACCCGAGTCCATGTCCACCTGGAAGCGCACGATGTTCGACTGGACGCTCGCCAGATTCACATAAAGGCCGGGGGCGGACGCCAGGCCCTCCGCGAGTCGGGTGGCGCGTTCGACGTCGACCCGCAGGTCAGACCTGTGATGCTCGAGTGCGTGGAGTGCCGCGGCTGCCACAACGCCGGCCTGCCGCATCCCACCCCCGAACTGCTGCTTGAATCGGCGGGCCCGATCGATGAACGGCCGCTCCCCGACGAGCGCGGATCCGATCGGCGCTCCGAGTCCCTTGCTGAAGCATACGTTCACCGTGTCGAAGGGCTCAGCAAAGTCACGCTCGGGCACCCCGGACGCGGCTGACGCGTGCCATAGCCGCGCACCATCCAGGTGCAGGGTGAGACCGTGGTCACGTCCCGTTTCGCATACGTCCCGCAGCGCGTCGAGAGGCCAGACCGTGCCACCGGCCCCGTTGTGCGTGTTCTCGAGACACAGGAGCGTCGGGGGTGACGGCAGCGTCATCGGATTGAACCGGTGCCGCCGGCCCAGCGTATCCGTGATCTGCTCGGAGGTGAAGACCCCGTGGACGCCATCGAGCGGGCGCATCGTCACGCCGCTCAGGGCGGCGCCACCTCCACCCTCACTACGGACGATATGGGCACGTCGCTCGATGACGACCAGGTCGCCGGGCTCCGTGTGCGTCCGGATCGCAATCTGGTTGGACATGCTGCCGGTCGGCACGAAGACCGCGGCCTCCTTGCCGAGCATGTCGGCGACGACCGCCTCCAGCTCGTTCACCGTTGGATCGTCCGCGTAGACATCGTCGCCGACGACGGCATTCGCCATGACCTCCCTCATCTCGGGAGTCGGCTTGGTGACGGTATCGCTGCGAAGATCGATCATCGGGGTCCTCCGTGGGGGCGCTTCGGCGGGAAGCTCCACCGTCGCGACCACCGGTGCAAGCTTGACGGCATCGTGCCCGCGCCTCAGATGATGAGACATCGATTCGCGCCCGGAGTTCCCGCATGACCCCCTCTACGACACGCCTGTCACGCCGCAGCCGGCAGCGTCCCATGCTCGTCCTCGCCCTCGCCTGTCTGGGAGCGTTGGCGTGCGCCACCGAGGACGCTGCGCCGGACCCGGACGCAGAGCTTCGTCGAGACCCCCTGCTGCGAGCGAGCAACTACGCCGAAACGGCGCCCGCTCGATTCCGTGTGAGGCTCGAGACATCGGGCGGCGACGTCGTGATCGATGTGCGGCGTAGCTGGGCGCCGCTCGGCGCCGACCGCTTCTACAGCCTGGTCCGAGGCGGATACTACGACGACACCCGCGTCTATCGCGTCGTCGACGGCTTCATGGCTCAGTTCGGACTGAACGGCAATCCGTACGTGAATCAGGTCTGGAAATCCGAGTTCCTTGTGGACGACCCCGTCGTGGAGACCAACGCGCGGGGGCGTGTCGCCTTCGCAAAGGGCGGCCGACACACCCGGACGACCGAGGTCTTCATCAGCTACAAGGACAACGCCCCACTCGACGGCGAAGGGTTCGCACCCTTCGGCGAGGTGGTGGACGGCATGGACGTCGTCGACGCGTTCTACGCCGACTACGGCGACGGGCCACCGAGAGGCACAGGACCGTATCAGGCCATGGCCGCCGCACGCGGGAACGAGTACCTCGACGACGAGTTTCCTGAGCTGACCCGCATCATTCGCGCTACGGTCGAACCCGCGAACTGACACGGACGGTCGCACACCGCAACGTCAGCCCCCACCCCCCGCCGCGGCCATTCCACCCACCGCCGTCGGCTGCTGCATGAGCGCGTTGAAGAAGAACTTGTAGGTCCCGTGCGTCTGAGCCCGGTGCTGGGTCCGAAAGCCGAGCATGAGCACCGTGCCTTCACCCTTGCTGACCACGGCAATGGCGGCCTTTTCGGCGATCGTCTGCTCGCCCAGGAGCCATCCGCTCTCCAGGATGTCCCGCTCCGGATACGTTGCGAGTCGGTGCACGTCCGAACTCTGCGCTCCAGAACGCGTCTCGTAGACCTGGCCCCCGGCGAGGAAAGCGGCCAGCGCGCGGTCGGGCATCCCGAAGGCGAGCGGATGCGTATTATCCACGTCGATCCTGAGGGTCGCGCCCGGTGCCCAGAAGTCGTTGCCCCAGACCCCGGCCACGTGGTTCCGGACGGGGACGTCGAACTCTTCGAGCACGAAGTCACCGGCCTGCGAGAACGTGACCAGCATCCCCCCGTTCTCGACGAAATCGTCGAGTGCGGCCACACCGGCCTCACCGAACCCACTCCGATAATCCGGCGGAGCCGCGGCGGGATCGTCCCGACCGTCGACCATCATGTCACGCGAGTCACTCGGCAGAACGATCACGTCCCAGCGCTCGTGCAGATCGCCCCGGAGGATCTCCCCGTCCATGATGGTCGTGTACGGAAATGCGAAGTCCTCGAGCAGCCAGCGCGTCCAACCCTCATCCATGTTCCCACCGTAGTAGCGCTGGAACAGGCCGATCCGTTGCTGCGAGATCGGGTACGTCCCCGATGTGGGAGCCGCGGCCAGGGGTGTGAAGTCGACGCCCGTCTCCTCCGCGACCTCGCGAACGACAGCCATGTCGGCGCCGGGACCGACCAGGAAGTCACCCATGTGGAACCCGTCACCGTCCGTGCTGGCCCGGCTCACCGAGGCGCCCGCGGCGAAGAGGCGATTCACGGCCTCGAAGGCGTCGTTGAGTCGACCGTCGAGCACATAGCCCCCGGCACCTTCCGTCACCGTACCACTCGGGTCGATTTCGCGGGTAACAGGTGTGAGCGCGGCCTCGACGGAGGACCCGACCGGATCGACGCGCACGCCCATGAACTCGGAGATGTTGTCCGTCGTCATGTCGTACGGACGGATCGGATTTCCATCGCGGTCGCGCGTGTAGCTGTTGTCCGGGTAGTACGTCTTCCCGAGCAGCCAGCGGATGACTCCGCGCTTCGGCTGCGCGAGGGACACGACGTAGGTGCCCGCGCCGTACACACGGCCCTCATGCTCGAACTGGCGAGTCGCGCGCTCGATCGTGATGCCCTGCAGGAAGAGCTTGTTCACCATCTTCTGCATGGTCAGCGGGTCGTGCTGATCCGCGGGAATGATGAACGCCCGGGTCTCCCCTTCCTCGCCTCGCGCCGTCTGCCTGCTCGCCTTGTTGTAGGCATTCCGCAGAACCATCCCGCGATTCAGGGCGGCGATCTCGAGGGGGGAGAAGGTCGCGACGACCTGCCGGTCCACGATGTCACGCACCCGCCACCATCCGCCTTCCCACGGGTTGGGGAACGTCGTCTGCATCTCGTACTCGGGGAGCTGCCGTGAACCCCCGAGCTGATCCGGGTGCACGTAGAGAGGCGTCGCCAGGCGGGCACTCGCCGACTCCGTCAGCATCCCCGCGATGTTGTGGAACGGCGTGATCCAGTGGAAGCCGAAGTGGCCCCAGCCCGAGTAGATCGCGGCTCCGATCGCGCCCTCCAGCTCGTACTCGTCCATCTTGTACGCCATGTGAGCGCCGTACCACGCCATCTCACGCCATACCAGCGGGTCACCATCCGGGCGGATCGGCTCCGCGTACGGCGGCAGGTAGATGCGAGCCGTGTACGCACCCATCTGGTGGTGGTCGATGAACGCCTGCGGAATCCAGTCCCGGAAGAGGATCTGAGCCACGTACTGCGACTCGACCGTGTTCTGCATGAAGGCGTCACGATTGTTGTCGTGACCGATGTAGTGGTGGTAGAGCTCGGGGAGCCCGACAGCTTCGTACTCGGTTCCGACCCACTGATCGTACCAGTCGGTGACGATGTTAACCCCGTCGGGGTTCATGCCCGGGACGATGATCGAAAAGGTCTCGTCGAGGATCAGTTGCATTTCTTCGTCGTCGCGCGTCGCGAAGTGGTACATGACCTCGGCGGCAGACTGGCTCCCTGCGACCTCCGTCGAGTGCAGGGCATACGCCTGCACGAAGACGACCTTCCCGTTTTCGACCGCATTGTCGATCTCGGTCTGAGCATGACCGCGCGGATCGGACAGGACGTGGTTCATCCGCTGGATCTCGTCCCGGTTCGCCAGGTTCTCGGGCGAAGAGACATAGATCACGAGGAAGGGATTCCCGAGCGTCGATTGTCCGACCTCCTCCACGACAATGCGGTCGCTCGCCTCCCCGAGCATCCGATAGTAGTCGACGAGTCGATCCCACCCCGCCAGCTGTCGGTCAGCTCCCATCGCATGACCGAAGAATTCTTCCGGTGACGGGATCGCATCCGCGGCACCCATGTTCTGCGCCTGTGCGACGGCGGGAACCAAGAGGAGCGCGACGGCGGCGCAGAGCACGGTCGAGCGTGCGCGTGCATGAGTCGAGGTACCGTTCAGGGCATACATCATCAACATCTCCGAAAGGGCGCGTACGACGGAGCAGACAGCCTAGAGACGCGCGGGAAGCCGGACAAGCAGGACCTCCACGGGCGCCAGGATCTCTATCCCGAGCCGATCCTCAGCCCGGGGCCGAGGGTCACGGCGACGAGCACCGTGGTGACGAGAGCGACGAGGATGAGCGTCGGGCTCCTCGGCACGGAGACCGGGGGTCCCGGTAC